>Ga0209367_1005313_pt1 | contig 17858 bp, 8 predicted proteins | sample WorMetLIZISLAND2_FD_187412 | JGI IMG/M metagenome (GOLD analysis project Ga0209367, IMG submission 187412) | Marine gutless worms symbiont microbial communities from Max Planck institute for Marine Microbiology, Germany - Olavius geniculatus... ... | reverse complement strand
TAAGGGAAAGGGGAAGGGGAAGGGAAAGGGAAGGAAAAGCGGAAGGTAAAGGAAGGGGAAGCGAAAGGGATAGGGGAAAGAAAAAGAAAGGAAAAGGAAAAAGAGGAAGAAGAAAGGGCAAGGAAAAGCGGAAGGAGAAGGAAAAGGGGATGGAGAAGGTTAAAGGAAAGTCGGCGTATTGGAATTTGGGCTTACCCAAAGCAGTAACGCCTTGCGCGTAACTTCGGCCTGTTAATTCGTTATTAGCACATCAAAATTTTTGCAAAATTATTACTTGGTCTTCTTGCAAAAAATATTGAAATGGAGGACTAATTATTGTTCAGGATTTATGAACGAGAGTTTGGCGTCTTGAATTGGATGGCGTAATATCATATATACGTTGTGCATAAAACAGTATCTCTTGCAACGTCTGTCGTAGGTGTTGATTGCAACTATTCGCGCCAGTATCGAGGGTCTTAGCATCTTCATCGTGACTCTGTGCACCTGCGTCATGTTCTACTCGGGCGCAATCTGCCGCATCGACCGTAGGCAAAAAACTTTGCTGACGTCAGCATATTTAGAACTATCTTTTTCCGTTTACTGCTGAGCCACGCATTTTAGACGTGGACGTGAAATCCTTAGTGCTCGATGTTTGCATCTACTTTACTCTGATCACCATGAGTGTTCTATCCCATTGTAGTTAAATTTAAACGGCAAGAATAGTCTATGTAAAAATTTGCTGATATCAGCATATCTAGAACACATTTCTGGTGTGATGGTGAAGTGACCGTATGTGGGACCCGACACCGATGACGCTGAGTGTAATGCTACTCGAGCGCAATCTACTACGCGGAGCTGGAAGTCAGCGAGTCCACCATCCACAGCATCCCAGATGCTTTCTGGTGGGCCGTCGTAACCATGACGACTGTCGGGTATGGAGACGAGGTGCCATCTGGTTAGAATTAGTAGGTTTTGTTGTTAGTAGGTTGTTAGTAGGTTTTGTGACCTATAGAACACTCGGCGTGATCGGAGTCGGACAGGTGGGTTAACTTTAGGAGACAGGCTGAGACGAGGTGCCCGCTGGTATGGTTGGCCGATTGATCGGGGCCGCCTGTGCCCTGTCCGGTATTCTGACGGTAGCAATACCGGTGCCGATCATCGCCGGTCATTTCAACGTGCTCTACACGAGGATGCGCGCCCAGGCTCGAGCTCGGCGCTACCAATGCAAGGAGTCATCCGCTGCCGCCGGCGAACGGTAGATTAGCCGCAAAACAGCAGTGGCGTCTTACCAACAGGGAGTCTGGCGAGGAGGGGGGCTAAATTTCGGATGTAAAAAATGTCGGAAAATTTTCGTCAAACAATGCAAAATTTGAGGTTGAAACCCTCCCCTTTGTAAAAAAATAGGGGCAAAATTAAAATTGTGAGCACCCATAATCTCCACAAAGAAGTTGCAAGACGATAAACCCACATTGTCAACGCCCAAAATGTAGCCCACAGACTGTATTTTTAGATGATGTATGTTTCATGCGGATGTTCGTAAGAGTTTTGTGGCTAGTGGTCTTAAACGACAGTGGGGTCATCGACAATGCGTTTTTGTCATTTCGGGTGCATATATCTGCTGAACCTTTACACTTCATGCCAACATTACTATGCGACATAAAGTAGTTTATCGTTTTTTTCCAACGACACTAAAACGCTCGACTTTGAATGTCTTTGGGATGCCATTTTAATGCTGAAATATGTTTTCTGCGTCGATTTGACTGGATAATAATTCGTTTCCGTGTGGCTTTCGGACGCAACTTGGAAGCCGAAAAAATGGTCAGCGACAAACATGTAGCTCAGTGGCTTTAGTTTTTTTTGCGATATAAAACTTATGAACATAATATTCGCCGGCTTCATCGTGTAAACGGCGACAAACGCGTGTGCGCCTACAGAGTACAGACTATATACATCGACTATAATTAGTCTGGTAGTGGGAGTAATCGAATAAATATATAACTTATACGAGTAAGTAAACAATTAAGTAGGCCTATGTTAAGTAAGCGTGGTTGTCTGCATGGGGCGGTCATGTGAGCCTGCGCTTACTTAGCTCTTGTATTCAGGGCATCTGTTAACACGCCTGGAATAAACTTAAAAACCTAAAAAAAAGTTCGGTTTTATATAACTAACTATATATCTAACTAATCATAATTTAATGATACATGTAAATATACAAGCTAGCTGTTTATGACTATCGTCTTCTTCAGCTTTGATGTGTGAAACAGCCGGACGTACTGTCAAAGCGTGTGCAACCTGCTGTTTTTATGAAAAACAGCATAACACGTTGTGTTGCATTCTGTGGCTATTCGCAAGCCAGTACTTAACCTTGCGCAAAACTTGACAGTTTAGTTTGGTATATACTATATTGTTTACGGTATAGCTGTGGAAAATTATCGATTAATCGATTAATCACTAAAAATAGTCATTTTGTTTCTAATGTATTTTTCGTCAATAAAAATTCTATTAATTTTTTTAATTTTTAACCGCGTAAAATAACTGCTGGTGCACGTTTGCAATTTACTTGTACTTTGCATAAGCAATGTTATCAAGGTTTATAAATCTATTTGTATAGTGTTAATTAGCACATTAACGAAATTACAGTAATGTCATTTTAGGTAGATAATCCGGTTATTAATTACTGCCATATTGGTCTTGGGCCGGGTCGGGTCGGATCACGGGTCACTAGTCAGCTCCAAAACGTGGGTCGGGTCGGGTGAGATTTTATGTGGGTCGGGTCAGTCGGGTCCCAAAAAATTGACCCACGTCTAACCCTGTTGGCTTCTATGGTTGGCAGTGCTGATCTTGACAACATGACACTGAATTATATCCATATTTTCGGCACATATATTTATTATTATTGTAATGCTTGCTAATGTTTTTGTAGGCCTATGCGAGTAAATCAGTTTAGTTCGAATTGTACCTTGGTCGTACCCCCAACTACACCATAAAACTAAACGAAAATTCATAGGCGGATTTTGAGGGCATGGTACTCCCTTCCAAAATGCCAAAATTAAGCCGCCTTTTTCTTTGCCTTGCACATGCAGCGCATTATAAATTTGTGCAGTAAAACTTATAAAATTTATACCCACTATAGTACAGGGTGCGCTAAAAAAGTAAGCTATTGAGGCGTACATCTGCTGGATGGCCGTCGTCTTTTCGTTTCCAATTAAACTAACGTCAGCATGTTCTCAGGCATAGTTCTCGCTTTGAACCACCAGCCCAGCAGGAATCGTATTCGTCGGTCCGTCTTCATTAGTGGTTGGTGCTTTCATCACCAGCGAATCCATCAGTAGATAGCTGTCGTCGTATCGCCATCGGTTGTCGGCTTCGGATCCCTTTCTCGGTCGTCGTAACCGACATCACTCCTCCGGGTCGGCGAACACACGTCAGCATCTTCATCGTTGTTCGGACAAACGTCATCGTTTTAGATTGGCAAACCAGTGTTGTCGTAGCTGGACGGACCTAGCTCTGGAGTCTGGCACCTCGAGTGGCAAATCAGCGTCGGCGTTGTCGTTGCATAAACGAATGTTGCTTGACGGACTTCGTCGTCTTGAATCACCGAACGCCGTCAGTGTCGTTGTTGCGTGGCAGACGTTATCAATCGTTGTTGTTGGTGGACGAGCATTGGTGCTTCGGTGAACGAAGTGACGGTCCAGTCAGTGTCAGCACTCGGAGTCACATCCATGTGTGTCTCTTCCTCGTCGTAGGTCCGAAGCGACGATGTTGTGCAGAAACGAATACCTCACCAGAATCAACGAGCCAGCCCAGGATTTAAGTTGCAACTGCCAATCTCAAAGCGAGTACTCGTTAGTTACTTATTCACTTGAGGCGTTAAATACGGTTTGGGTTATTTTCGGTTATTAGTTTGATTTTATTTCCCGCCACCGATTGTTTGTAAACAAGTGCTGAAATTGAGAAAATAGGTTTGCAAACTTCAGATATTGGTGTTTTAGCCGTTAATTGGCATCTGGTTATGTCGAGTGGAGAAATGCCGTCTTCGGAGAATTGGATTTCAGAGCCACTATTAATCATTGACAGTTTATTCGGTAAATGCAATGCACCGTGCTATTGCGGCTGAAAATTCAGCCACACAAACTTTTAAAATTTACTAAAGTGGCTGAAAATGCAGCCATTCGTCTATTTCTACTATTTCATATGCTGAAGATTTAGCCGCACAAACTCTCATTGTTTGCTAAAGTGGCTGAAGATGCAGCTATTTTAGATTTGGTCAGTGCTAGGGGTAGATCGGCGTTCTCGCACTAGTGAGCAGAAAATTACTAGTGGTAGATCGCCACTTTATCTAATTACATTTATCACATTATTAATGTAAGAATGCAGCCATATTTCTTTACTGCATTACCAGGACTGTGGTTGGGACTGAAATATCAGTTACTTTGTTATCAATTACCAAATCTATTCAAAAACAATATATTTAAGTCTGTTTTACAAAGAAACAGATATGGCTTGAGATGGACTCTGATATAATACTGAATAAGCCTGATTTAAATACGTAACAGTGTTGTGGCATGGTCCTATGACTACCAGGAACATAAGTTCTACCATGTACTTAATAATGTGCCTACCCAATCTACCTCTAGCAATTTTCCAGTGCTAACAGCAAGATCGTTGATCTACCGCTAGAATTATTGTTTAGATTTAAGCTTTTGAATCTTGTGACACTGGCTTAAAATTGAGCCACACAAACTAATAAATTTACATGGCTGAAAGCTTAATTTGCCTAACATATCTGTTTGTAGTGAAATGCCCATGAATTTTTCCAGCTAGCAAGTCACTATCAGCATTACACTTCATTCATATTAGTTCGGGTTGGCAGGTTTTTGTCGAAGGTGGTTTGAACAACAATGTAAACCGGTCCAGCGGAAACTGGCAGACAGGTTTGCCAGTTTCTATCATTTTTACTTGTTTGACCATTGGCTCTTATATGCTTATATGGTTTAAACAACTTTCAGCAGAAAACTGCTAACCACGGAACAAAGCGAACAAAACACAGTCAGTGTAAATACGAATAATACTAAGTTATTCACCAGTGTCCAGTTCATAAATCTCACCACTGTAAACAATTCAATCTCGTCTAAACCGATACTACTCACAGTCCAATGTCAGAAACTGCTTCAAATTCTATTTAGTACAAAGAATACATTTCTTTGTTGAATTTATTTTTAAAAATATATTTCAGTGTCAGTCATTGTGCACATAACTCCAATTGTGCTGTAAATGCTGAATGTTGCTTATGATATACACATGAGCATGTCTGAATACTTGGCAGCTTATAAGATAGATTTTTTGGTTTTCAGTCACTTTCGCAAATTTTGGCACCTTAGTGTGGCCGAATTTTCAGCCACAATAGATTTGTCCAAATGCAATATGCTTCCATGATCGTATCACGATAATCTTATGTGATCGATATGATACAGGTTAGTAAAGTAAACCATAGGTGTCTAAAAGCAGTTACGCTGTCGGGTGGAGATATATTGCAACAGGCTGTTGCAATATCCCTCCTTACCTTACCTCCGGGGTGGACAGGCTCTTACACCTGCCCAGCGCTGAGGCCGTATCAGCTCGGCCCAATGCGCGTCCCCGAATGTAACGAGAAGGTTACAGGTAGCGGCCATAAAGCCGTAATCGGCTGTGAAGCCAAAACCAGCACAAGAGCACTGGTATCGTGTAGCAATCTGCCTACACGAATTTGGTCAGCTCTTAGTTGCTCCTCACCTCCAGATTTTAGAAATCTTTCGGGTCATCGGTGCTGAGCCCCACCACCACGTCAAGGTGGCTGACCACGGTGGGGCAATATCCCTCCACACGAATATATTCTTTTCCCCAAGTTTAACCATAGCCCTAACCCTAATCGTAATCTCTAACTCTAACACAGTGTTTTTCAACCTTTTTGTTGCCGCGGAACCCTGAACAAGCGTAGAGGTCACTCACGGAACCCCATGCATTGATCCAAGCGTCCAACGACGTGCGCAAGGTAGAAGCTACAGGGTGTCTACGGACTCATTTTCCTAGCAGAGCAAAGCCCTTGTGAGGATGACAAAGCAAGCAAAGATGACCAATATTAAATTTGATTAAATTAACAGGTAGCAGTACGTTATTGTAGTTAACGTAACACCACTGGCGAAGTGGTTGTCCACGGTCGCTTAGCCACAGCCATACCAACTGAAAAAATTTATCATGTGGACATCCTCGTTAAAGATAGTGTCTTTTTAATTTTCCTTAGCATAGTGTTTAAAGAATTGAATTTATTACGTGAATGGTCAAATGATTTCATAACCATAGGCCTAACCCTAATCAATGTTTTTTTATCTTCTTTATCTTTATTTGCGATAATACACTTATCCTCGGAGTTGAGTAGCCTAATGTCATGCATAGAAAGCCTACGCTTCTAAAAATGCAAATACACCAAGACTACTAACAGCAAAAATGATTTAACAGAGTTGGTCTGTGCAAAAATGAATGCGTAGAAACGCAATTTTGAACAAAATATTTCATGATGAGTATTTCTGCGACATTGTTTGGTGAGATTTCGCACGCTAGCTTATTTTTTTACTGGCCAGCTGCGGAACCCCGGTTGAAAAACACTGCTCTAACGTATAACTAACAAATGTTTACACACGTCGTGAAACATCACATTTTCGCGGACACAGCAAAAAGATTGGTATTGGTGCAGAATAAGTTCGCATAGAAACGGCTGGTTTTTGTTACAAATTTTGAGTATCAGTAGACTTACCGATGCTCAAATGTTGCTGGAAATGTGACGCCGATATTCATACATTAACCACCTGTTAGAGATTGTCATAGCAGCAGACTCAGTTGAGTCTTTCAAGAAACATCTGGTAAAACACATAAACTCGAAGAGATGAGCAATAAAAGCTTCTGCTTATTGATCTCATAATTTGAAACTGAAACTGAACTCTAACTTTGACCTTAGTTTTCCATTGCAAACTACCGGGTTGGGATGTTTTGCAACAGTGCTGGATTAGGCTTAGAAGTAGGATTAAGATCTGGGATATGGCCCTGGCAACTGTGAGGAGTAATGTTCATGGGATGGGGAATTTCTGTTTTATGGGGTTGTGTGATGTCATTGATAGTGCCTGATTAATGTGCATTGTGCATAGTGTTATTGACCGTGCACATACATGGTCTGATGTCACACAGAAAATGATATTGATTACATGGTCTATCCATTGAAGCCATGGATAATTTCTCCTGTGCCTGCACACGGTCTGAACTTCTGAAGTAGTCTGTATGACATCTTGGGTGGTATTACGTCATCTAAGATCGGACACCTTGTGTGGTTCATTGGGGGCATGTTTTTCGTAGTAAAAAGGTTGACATACTTCAAAACAGAATATCAGCTTACCAGAGTATTTAGTAGTCTAAATTGCTTTAAGCAAAATAGCATTAAATATTGTTAGAGTTGTAATTTACTAATAGGCCTAATAGCAGGGTTCAGACACCCGGGTACATACCCAAAAAAACCCGGTGGGTTTTTTTGGGTAAACCTACCGAAAAAACCCACCTCATTTAACCCACAGCATTTAACACACAATTTTAAAAAATTCATAAAGACCCAAAACAGTAATGACGGCCGGCGCCTTAGATTCGGTGTTTACACCGACCTTGTGCATCTTACTATATAATATGTATAATATAATATATTATATTATTCATAAACCTCCAAAACTTGTTGGTCCGGCATATTTTCAAACCCCTCAAAACGCAATAAACCGTCCCCCAAATCCACTAAGTTGGGATTTTTAAAAAGCCCGGGTCTTTTTGAAAAAACCCGGGTTTTTTAAAACCCTGCCTAATAGTAATAATAATATAATAATACAAGATTTTGATGGCATCATAGAGTTCGAAGGTGCAGAGGCACCGAACTGTTAACTAATTACAAAAACAAAAAAGAGGCCATGCAACTTTCCTCCTACACGCCATTGGTTTTCACAAGCGTGTGTGATTGGTGCACGTAAATAACACTTTGTGACTGCATACGGACTGTGCAGTGTGCATGGCAGCATGCACATGGTAAATATAATCATTCAGCTGATGTAGCAGAAAAAAGGTTTATTATTGTTGCACATCTGTTAGTGCAATATGCAACAGTTTGTCTACATCGGCAGTAGGTGGGAACCGTGGGATAACAGTAGTGCCATGAATACTGGATGAAGATGATGTGTAGATGTAGGGTTAGGGTCAGTGTTAGGCTGGTTCATGCTATCATATGACTAAGTGCAAATAAGCAGTTATCATTCTATAAGTCTCAGAGGTTAATGAATCTGTTGCATGCCATTGTTGCTGTTTTTACGCGCGAAAGCAGCTACTGCTTTCAGCGCATCTTAGCCATCGCAATTCTGTCTGTCCATCATACGGGTGGATCAGTCAAAAACGGTGCAAGCTACGATCACCAAGTCTTCACTGTTGGCTGCCTGGAAGACTGTAGTTTCAGGAACCGTAAAGCTTTTCCATAAATTCGAAGGGGGTCACTCTAAACAAGGGCGCTAAATGAGAGGGGGTGGGCAAAATTTGCGAATTTTAGCCAATAAGTCGCTGTATCTCAGTAACGGTGAGATATAGGGCGTAAGTTACTATTAATCACTAACAGGAAGTCGTACACTGGCTCTCGATTGGCGCTGAATTCAATGACCTTGAACGCCGTAATAGGAAAATAGGGCGTTTTATGGATTTTATGGATTTTTGGCAATTTCGGGTTGCAGCACAAGTCTATATCATTCACAAGGTGGTGCCACGGAACTGTCGTTATGCGATCCAGATAGAAAATTTGGTATTTGTATATTAACTTAGCGTGAACACCCCAATTTTCAGCTAAACTACTGAACCGGAACTGCTGTAGGCTTTTGTGCATCTCGTGAGTATAAGTTTAAATTTCTTGTTGACAATAATTTGTTGGTTTATGTCAGAAAGGAACTCATCTCTGGACAGCAGTGAAGTTAGCAGTTATTTCTTGAACAAATTGTCTGATGCCAAGCATAGATTGCAGGTAGTGTAATATTGTTTTACTACCATTAGTGATATATTTTTCTGATGTGGAGCTTGATTGCTATGGAAGGAAACATGTTTTAAGCCCAATCTAGTAGGTTTTACTGGGTTGTGTTTTAGTTTTTTTTAGAAAAGTGGCGGCAGTGATCTTTACTCACTCCCGCTCTGCAACCATGACACTGGTAATTAGATTGATCTTGGCTGAATTGATATTGGCTGATAGGATTCTTATGTATCGATAAAGCGTTATCCCGCAGTAGACAGCTCAGTTCAGCAACAGTATTTTGTGCATGCAAGTCTTATAATAGAAAGTTATGACGGTAGAAATAGGTAGTACAAGTGCTGGTGTAATGTAAGGTGAATAGGATTTTTGTGCTTGTTGAAACCTAGGTTCCATTGGTGAATGGCGTACCACTACAGAACCTGTCTTCCGGTACATTGGTGCGCTATCGCTGCATGGTTCAAGATCTCTTTGATCCTGAATTCTTCCTGAGCATGTACGAGATTCATAACATTGGTGACACAACCAAGAGACGACTTTGCTGTTCACTCTACCGCGACGTCATCGACTGCGGGGTTAGATGCCTGGGGACCAATTCAGAGACATTGTCGTAAGATTCGTATTAAGATAGGTCTTAAGACAAAGGATATTTTAAGTTCATTGTACTCAAGTGAATTCACTAATTTTTTTGTTAAAAATTGATTATAAGATTTGTCGCAGAACTGCGAGATTTCATCTTCAGACATGTCTTAAGATTTGTTGCAGTGGAACACTTACATTGTGTTAAGACAACTGTAAGTGTGAAAAGTGTCTTAAGGTTATCTTAAGATTGGGCCTTTCATTTCCTTGAGTGATATCCATTGGTTTCCATTGGTTTCTCCTCTTAAAGTTTGCGAAAGCTTCTAAGAGGTTCTGACGACCTTGAGGTCTGTCGGGGTTGCGCACTGGGCCCATGAAGTGGCCTCAGCACTATGTGGCCGCTTTTGTGGTCACCCTCCTCGCAGGTAAAGGTAAAGGTAAAGGTAAAGGGCCTTTCATTTTTACGGGTGAACTGGAAGTGGTGGACGGAAAATGTTCCAATATTCAATTACAAGATTTCTCACTTCTGTTTTGGTCTTCCAACTTCTGACTAGTTTTCTATCCTCGCACTAGTGTATGGCATTACCAGTACTGTACCCACCTAGAGACTAAGCTGGTAGATTTGCCATTTTTGATATCCTAGACTGTTAGGTGGCTAAGTACTTGATGTGTACAGTATCTAGCAGTGCTGATTGTGATAACGTGTATACCACAAAAACAATTTGGGCTTCTGTTAAAAAAACTGTTGTTTAACTCAAAAACCCCTAAATTTAGCAGGTTTTGTTTATGAGAAAAATTACAACTTTATTTATTAGCCGCATTTTTGATGAAGACATGGATATGATATTAAAGGCATCAACAATTCAGTACTTCTGCATTTTATTACATCATAGTGCTATAGAAATTGTATTATTACTGGGTTGTAATTGCAGCCGCACGAGTGCATCGATTTTGAGTCAGCAAATAATGTGACATCAGATCGGCAGACTATTTACTGCATTCCTGTTCCTGGAGAGAGTGACTGGGTCAAAACAATATCCTTTTATTTCATTTTGTGTGAATGAAGAGTTGTTTGGTGTCATGTGCATTTTGTAATGATGGTGGCAATGACAAATGTTGATTGATTGATGGTCACGAAAAAAATTGCAACAAGTACAGAGCTGCAGACATTAGCAATTAACTGCAGGATTAATCTTTACACAAATTTAAGGATTGATCATGCAGTTGAACACCAATTTGCTGTAGCTCAATTATTTTCAGTTTCAGTGACATTGTGATGAATTATTCTATTGTACATTTTACAAAAATTTTGCATAAGAAACAGTTGTACTTAACTGTGATGACACGCGTATGCTGGGTTATCACTGGCACTTAGTAAGACCACATATGACAGTCCACAGCCAGCTAGACAGAAACGATCGGTGCAAGATGACAGTGATATGATGGAACAACAACAACAGATGGAAACAACTACTAATGCTACTACTACAGCAGCTGCACCTACTACAGCTACTACTACCACAGAGGCAGAGGCTGGTGATGCCAAACGACCAAAAACTGATGTCAATTCTTCACGTGTGTATCATTTTACAACTAATGCAACAAGAACAGTTCAGCAATTACTACTAAGAGGACAAAGTAGGTTGTGAAATAAGTGTAGAATGAGCTAGACAGAAAAGACTGGTGCACGATGACAACGATGTGGAACAGCAAAAGCAGAAACTGACACACAAGGTGGTGATACTGAAAGACCAGCTGCTCAGTGAGACTGCATTAGTAGTTGTAGTTGTAGTTGTTGTTGTTGCGGTGAGTTTAATGTCTCAGTTGCCGGAGCTTCACTTTTCACTGCACTGTGGGACTGCTCTTGTAGTTGTAGTACTTGTAGTAGTAGTTTGTTAGTTGCAGTAGTTGTTGTTGTTGCGGTAGGTTTATCATCTCATCTTCCAGAGCTGCACTTTCCACTGCCCGGTGAGACTGGTGTCGCATGCCTTGTCAAGGTATTATTCGGTCACATTTTAAAAATAGTTCTGCCACCTGTGCATTAGTGTCAATTTTTACTTAACAAGAGGAGGGTCTGCTATTGCTAAGGCCTGTTGTAAAGAACCCTCACTTTAACCCTACATTCCACATGGTTTCTATGGTCAGGGAAAGTCAGGGAATTGAAAAGAACCAGGGTGCAAAAGTTAACAAAGATGCAAAAAAAATTTGAGCTGATGCACCGTGCACACAGATTATTTGTGCCTCCACTTTTAAATTTTATCCGCTGCCTTTGTTTCTAGTGCAATCGCAAGCGGTTGAAAACCAACATTGGGTTTTTGTGTCAACGAATTAGTCAGGAAAAACGATTCATTTTGTCCAGGAAAGTCAGGGAAAATGAATTCTCCTAAGTAGTAGGAACCATGATTTTTATGCCACTTTAATCACATTATCGTACACAGTGGAGATGGTTTGTTCCATTATTTGACTTTGTTTTGAGTGTTCAAATTATTTTACCTTCTGCCGGCTAGAGCAAGTAGAATTGAGCTAAAGCACACATCAGCTTGACAAAGCCACTTGCTGTATGAGATTTTGTGCTGTATTATTCGAGTCTTAAAAGTTTACGGAATTATTTGTTGGTTTATTATTTTTATCTGCGGTTTTGTAGTCTTTCAACCGATATTGATTGCATTTTACAACTTTTCCCATTTATTTTATTGCAGTTGTATGATACGTCAGTTGAAGTGAAATTGAACGATGTTATTGAAGTCGTTGGAGTGTTATCGGTTGATCCTTCGCTGGCCGTCTTTCCACAGTCCACTGCACAGTATGTAGTAGTTGCAATATTAGTTGTAGCAGTACCCAAAACATGGTTTTTGATGAAAGTCTGAATCAGACTGAATCAAAATCCTGTTCATCCCAAGCCTTTTGGGAGTTCAATTTGTTTGGTTGACACCCCCAGCCAAAAACCGATGAGATTTTCAAGCTCCAACTGCACTAAAATGCATTTGTGGCTTGCGCCCCTCGTAGGGAGTTTAGAGCGCTCCACAGACCCTGTAGCTGGTTTAGTGGAGGTCCAGGTCAAACCTCTTTTTTCCTTCAATGAGGTTTTGCTATGTGCTGCATTTTATTTGTATAGTCCAAAGTCTTTCATTGAGACTAGTCTAAGACCAAGGTTTGGTTTAGGATCAAAGTCAAGACTGAATTTGTGGTTATTGGCAAACATTGTGGTTGTAAGACTTTTAGCCTTGTCGCGCCCTTGTGCTAAAGCTTTGGCAAAACTTGACCTTACCCACTGTTGCGATATTAAGTATTGTTGATGCATTGTTTTAAGCTTGGTTTGTGGCGTGTTTTAGTGGCAGTTTGTTGTGTGTTGAATCAGTGAAGTTGCTCTATGCTGAGCCTGGTTAGTGGGTACTGCCATTTGACTTGCACGTTTGCAGGGCGTCTGATACCGAGGTAGCATTTGGTCTGTGTGCTGATGAAGCTATGGAAGTGGAACACATTGCTAAGAATCCTCCACCCTCACTGGTTCCGCGGATCCATGCTGTGTGGATCAACAAACTGGATCACATTAACCCGCACTTGCCTTGCGGACTTTCTCGCAACTGTCCAGCACCCGGTGAATGGCATTGGCTGTTTGTTTACTACATTGTTGTGCATTGTCTACTACTCATTCTATCTGACTAGTTTTATTTTTTAACAGATCTGTTTATTTATTATATTTGACACTGATTTGCTTTATATTTCTTTGTTTCCTACATTGTTTTACATTATAATAGTTTCATCTTATGTCCTCACCGTTCATATGGAGAAGAGACAGCTGAACATTTACTTCTCTTCTGTCCAAAGTGGGCAGTGGAATGCCAGTGGTTCTTTGGTCATTCTATTGACGTCACAAATGTGTTTCAGGACAGCGACAACCTGGTAGAATTCCTCATCTCTTCGAGGCATCTGTCCTTCCCCCCTTTTCTATGTGGGCACTACTCTTATGGGCTTGTCACAGTAATTAATAACAACAGGAACAAGCTAGTGTACCTGCTGTATGACTTAGACTGCATTGCTGAAATTGTTTCTTGTCACTGTACGTTAGCATGATCGTACGTGACCAACCAGCAAAGTTAACTCAGCCTTTTATCCCCCTGGGGTACGTAAATCAAGTACCGGTTTGCTTGGCTGGAGTTAAGGTGGGGCATGTTCACCACTGCCAGGTGGCAGGTAGCACTGCATGATCCCATATGGCAGGTGATACTTTGTAGCTCTGAGGTGGGTTCCCATAATGAGTTGTATACTCCCTTGAGTGATCTTATTGACCCTAAGCTGTTTTTTGTTCTCTTAGATGCATCAGTCTTATCGGACGTGTCTGGCTTACGTGAGGAACTGCTGACTATTCTGGAGCATGCATTGTTTGGTGATCGTTTGGCTGCTGAGTTTTTACTGTGTCATCTTGCATCTTCCGTGTAAGATTGATTTTGCTAATTTATTTTTTATCATCTTATTTTCATCAGTCATCACACAAGAAGAAACGAATGCATACTAAATTAAATCTCCAAGAGCAAATATGCCGGAGACAATAGTTCTCAGTCATTATTTCGGAAGAAAGTATTGCGATATGAAAAATAGTGAAGAATTATTGTTAGTTTTTGTGTAGCTAGTAACATGTAAAGTCCTGCTCAAGCCATAACGCCCATGGGCAGCACTGATCTCCGTTTTTTATACTTCAGCCAGACACTAGCTTACACTGCGGGACTACAGATATGGGGCTAGTGCATTACACGTGTGCCAGTTTACGTCCCAGCTTTCGTTGGTGTTCAGTGTGCTTACCCACAAACGGATGGCCAGGCTGAGTTTACCTGTTGGCTAGTTACACACTGAGATTGTTTATCAGTCAGTCGACAGTCGATCACCCATCTCCCTGCTAACTGGGCTTCATGTTGATTAACTTTGTTGATCAAAGACAATGGGCGACTTCACTTTTTGACTTAGACTTTCACTGAGCCTTTTCGCTGAGCCAAAACTAAAGCTGAACGTTAAAGTCTGTACTTAGACCAAAGTTCAACTAAACGATTAAAAATGGTGGAAAACCGGTAAACCTAACAGGAAATAAATCAACCAGTTACGCTTGGACTTGCTTATTTAATTGTGCCACGCACGCAAATGATGTAATTACGTAACATTTTACGTCATTGTGTAACCATTATGGCGTTTATTTTTGTACCAAACTGCTTAAATTTACTAAACTATTCGTATGTATAGAACTGTAAATAGTCGCCACTCACCGTGTTTTCGCTCAGCGAAATCACTTCACTTTTTGACTTAAGTAGGTACTTAGACCGAAGTTTAGACTTAGCGAAAGTCTAAGTCAAAAAGTGAAGTTGCCCAATGTGTTTACCACTACACAACACAAATGGACATCTATTGGCCTTTCTGTCTGGGGTTAAGATGGGGCACATTCACCTGTGGTGGATGGCAGGTATGGTATGATCCCATATGGCAGGTGATGCTCTGTAACTCTTGAGATGGTTTCCCGTGCAACAATTTTGACCTTTGTTTACGGTCATGGTTAATGTTGCTGTGTTTCATAGATATGCTCGACAGAATGTTGTCGCGTTGGGAAAGTTTGCTCTGAATCTCATCGGCTTCCCTCGCGAACAAACTGGCTCAGAGATAGTTTATCATTTTAGTCGTCTGCTGTCGTCACTTGTTACAAAGGTATGTACTTATATACTTTGTTGTAGTAATAGTAATAGCTGCGACAATGTTTATGGTGCTCACATCGTAGCAGTGAACTGCCACTGCAAGAGTTCGCCTGGTTCATTTGGTCAGAGCAGCACGAGTGCCAGGCAGCTGTCGACCTTTGGACCTGACCGATCGATCTGAATCTCAGATCCACCTGTAGGCAGCTACAAGTGCTACGCTAACCATCCCCATTTATTACTACTCAGCCCGAAAGCTGAAAGTAATAGTAGCTGTTGTTGCAGTAGTAGCCATAGTAATAGTAGCGGTAGTTAAATTGTTCTCATATGAAACATGTTTTGTCTCTGAGGCAGGTGAGCATAAGTCAGCTTAAGCCAAAAAAAGATTACAGTGCAAATCATCTGCATGCTGGCCTACTAGTTGTTGTTGTTGTTGTAGTCGCACGTTCTTCCTCTGTCACTTTCTGAGATGAACAGTCGTCGATTTACTCCAAAGAAAGATTACTCTACAAATCGTCTCCAGTCTGGTTTGCTACAACTGTCTGCACAGACCCATCTGATAGTGGATGAGACCGCCATGCAGCCTGGACGGCTGGAGGCTAATGGTAACTACTGCTTGTACTACAACTATCACCGCGACTGTGAAGAAACACTACACTTTATTATTTGTTTATCTGCACCAAATAGTAACCGATTTTCCAAATTCTTTTACTGGCACACTCTGTCAGCAATTTGCAACAATGTGGTTATTAAGTACACTGTATTGATGATTTGATATATCGAAAATATTGATATACTGTTTTTTATATTGATATATCGTATCGTATCGTCAAAAAAAAATATTGAAATGCATTGCAAAAATAACAAGAATAAATGGAGAAAACAATAAACTAACTGAAGCAAACTAACTATAGTGTCATAATTTAACGACACTTACGACAGTCAATAGTTAATTTTTAAGTTTACTGGCACATTTTGGTATCTACGTAAAGCAAACTGCCTTGCTGTACGTTCACGTCTTGTTTTTGTGCTTGTATAAGATTTACATACTTATCATTTTTAAAATATTGATATCGACATCGCGATACTTTCAAAATATCGTATCGATATCGTATCGAAATTGAAATGCTGATAGTGAATTGTCATTATTATTAAGTATCTGATCACACGAAAGAGCAGAATGAATGATCTGTATAATGCTGCACTGTCTTAGGCCATGTTCACATAGACACGAGTATGAGTACCCATTTACGGGTTCTAGTAAACACGAGTTTGCATGTATTCCAAGGCAGCCTTTCACATTGAGTACGGGTTACCTGTAAAGCAAACGATATGCAGATAACATTAACGTAATCTATACAACCTATGACACTTATGTGACGCTATTACTTACATCATTGTTGAATTGTTTACTGCTAGAGGTGCACAGTTGGTAAAATTATTAATGATGCAATGAAAAATCGTTGTTTTGTTCGCATAGCATTCACTCATAAACCCAAATCCTGGACTCATAATTGCAGTTGTACTCGTGTTTATGTGAACACGGCCTTAAGTTGATGACACATTGACCATTTTCTGGCACGTGTTTCTGGTACCAGAAACAGGTGCCAGAAACTGGCCAGTGTGTCATCACCATTACACCTGTTTCTTTCGATGGCTAGCGTGTTGAACAATGTGTTTGTTTTTGATGCTAGGTGTATCTAACATGGCTGCCCTCAGTTCAGTGATCTCGTGGCAAAAACTGGACTATGATTTTGAGTTTCATCAACAACCATTCCACACTGACATTGGCATTCTTGTTCTTTCAGAGGGAAAATCTTTGCTGAAGGTAAATAGTTGATTACTGTGTCCGAGTTTATGCTATGGTACAAATTTTCCTGTTTCAAATTAACTGTGTTGACTAATGTAGAATAAAGTTGGCCTGTTTAGTCATGAATTATAATGTATTTTTCTTGGGGAATAAAATTGGCTAATCTTATCATCATTTAGCCTACAGCAGATTTTTCTTTGCTGATTTTGTTAATCGTATATTATAATTCCATTAATATGGTTTGTATGCATGCAGTGTGACTGTCAAGTGCCTTTGCTACTGAACTCAGTTGACAACGTCGCTGACACTTACCGAGGCATCGACACTTTCCTTACTCCACACCTGCTGACGAGAATACGCACTTACCTGGGCTACATTCCGATGATGGCTTACAGTGTCACCGATGATGTACAGAAGGTCTGTGTAACTATTACAGTAATACTGCTACTACAAGGATAGTAGGCCTACACACTTACGTTGGTTACATTTAGATGATGGCTAACAATGGGTCACTTCACTTTTTGACTTAGACTTTCGCTGAGACTTTCGCTGAGTCCAAACTTCGGTCTAAGTACCTACTAAAGTCAAAAAGTGAAGTGATTTCACTGAGACTTTTCGCTGAGTCCAATGGACTCAGCGAAAAGTCTCAGCGATTCGCTGAGTCCAAAAGTACCTACTTAGACCAAAGCTGAGCCGAACTAACCTGGCTAAAGTCGGTTCGATTTGCATGGAAGAGATAGCTTTAGCCCTTAGG
>Ga0209367_1005312_pt1 | contig 17859 bp, 14 predicted proteins | sample WorMetLIZISLAND2_FD_187412 | JGI IMG/M metagenome (GOLD analysis project Ga0209367, IMG submission 187412) | Marine gutless worms symbiont microbial communities from Max Planck institute for Marine Microbiology, Germany - Olavius geniculatus... ... | reverse complement strand
GCTTATAACTTCGGAGTTAGGGGGTATAGCCCGACGAAACTTTGGCACTTGACGCGCCTCTAGGTTGGGGTGTTAACGCAAGTACGAAATTTGGGGGCACTGCCCTTTTAAAATTTGGGAGGGCAAAACGTGCAAAAATCGGTGCGATTTCCGACAACTTTCGAGTTTGAGCGCAAATATCTCTGGAACCAATGAAGATAGCAACAACATGTAAACAGCGTTGACGAAAACGATCTTTTGGGCGTTGAACGAAAAAAATTTTGTGAAATTCGGTCCACTACGAACAAAGTTAAAGCGCTCATGTTGACCTACCCTAAGTCGACAATGCGCGTTCGGCGTATACCAATGCATTTGAGTTCGGGCCACGTGACTTTGATGCCGGGGAAATTTTACCCTCTCCCTAATTTCCCCCAATCAGACTTAGGGCGCCAGGCGGACTCACGTTGGGCTTTGCCCCAAATTTCTGGTATTTTTTCTAACCAATGTCACATTTTTATGTTGTCATTATTTTGAGTGTATGATTAAAAGGTTCGTTATTGTCTATAATTCATAGCAGGTAGCAGGTACGTAATATTAGATCTCATACCATAGTTTTATTCTGAGAATTTTGTAGCGATTAGTTTCACTGCTGTTTTTCTATATTATCTAATATTTACAAAAACTAGTTTTTAAAATGTGCTGTGACAAACCTGTTATTGTACCATGTGTTAAATAGTTGCTTCTATTCCAGAAGCATTTCTGAATGTATTGCTTTTGATGCTTTGACTGCACAGCACATAACGGAGGCAACGAGGCTGAACTATGAACAGAACATGCATGATGCAATTGCTGTTTTTCCACGACTTCAAACAGGACTTGATGTCAATGTCAAGTTCACTGGGTTGGTTCAACATCCCTTAGATACCTAAAGTGTTCTGTATGTGTTGTATTTTGGAAGGTCTTCAAGAGAATTATTTTTTTTCAACCAAACTACGAGAGCAGAGCTGTTTTTATGAAGTGTTCAAACAAAAATTGCTGCATCTGTATGCACTTATTTTTTATATTAATTCAAGATTTGAATTGTGAATCAGTTAGTCCAAATATATGCACTGAATTTGTAGAATTGGAGAAGGTTAACGAGACAGTTAATGATGACAGTAAAAATGAGTAACTACATGAGCAGTTTGTTCTCTGAATGAGATACTACTTGTTCTGTATGAAGTGCTAAAATGATGGAGTTTGTTTGATACTGGTTTTTATTTCTGATGCATAGAACGTTGAAGTGTTTTATTGTTTCATTGTGCAGCATTTCTCACTTTGAGTACACGCCGGAATGTGTCGTGTTTGATCTGTTGGAGATCCCTCTGGTGCATGGTTGGCTTGTTGATCCAAACTTGAAGTCAGCCGCTGAAGCCGTCAGCACGTTCAGTTATAACCAGCTTGTTGAAAGAATTATTGAGAATAAAAATTCCAAGAATGAAGCATTGGTTACTGAGGGTCAGTGTCATATGTTCTGTTTTTTTAGTATTTGCTCTTATTGATGTTGTGTAGTTATTCTTCACTCTCTGCTTTCACAGGTGTTGTAACCGTGGAAATGACTTTGGTTTGCAACATTTAGGGCGCGTTGCACCAACGTCGTTCAACTTTGAACCCGGGTCAAATCTGAATTTGAACCTAGTTCAGCCATAAATTGCGTTGCACCAAAGCAGTTCAAGCGTTGATCTCCGTTCAATTCTGAACTGCCATCTGACCACCGATCAAATTTTGATCTCGGTTCAACTCGCAGTTACGCATGCGCACTAGGCAATAAATTTTTTCCGAGATAAAAAAATTGTCCGATTCGAATCTTATCCCGTCCAAAAAACTTCCTGGTGTCGAATTATAAGACATCTAATGCAATTATTTTGATGATCTGGATATGTTAGATTTCTGCCGTATTCTTTTTATGTTCTCTTTGTGCTCGATAAATTAACAAATAGATGAATATATTGCATTTTTCGGTGGCGATGTCTCGCTGCTACAGTAAACATACGATCGAACCCTTACCACAGCAACAAAAACTCGATCATTCGTATCGATTTATAAGACGTTAAATTCAATTATACTTGTGATCTGGATGTGTTAAATTTGTGCTATATCTGTTTTCTGTGGTTTTTTTGCTGGATAAATTAATTAATGGATAAATAAACGGCATTCTAGAGTGCCGATGCACCGTTGCTATGCCGTATACTGTAAACATATTATCTTGACAACGGACGTAGAATATTTAACGAATATCTGTTGGAATATAAAATGTGTATCTTCGGAACTTTATCATGCAACTGTTGATGCGAAGATTGTGTGATAACTTCAGGGAAGCTTAAATTCGAACAAACTACTGCTGATCGGTGCTGGACTGTTTCGTAAGCATTAGCATGAGCGCATGTGACTGTGACGTCACTGTAGTTGGCCTATGGGCTGAGCACGGCTTGACCAATCAGAGTCGTCCACAGTATAACCATGGCCATTCAACTGAACGGGATCAGCTGATCCAAGTTCAACTTGGTGCAACATAATTCAGCGTGAACTCGGTTCAACTCTTGATCTAGGTTCAGCTGAACCAAGATCATGAACCACGTTGGTGCAACTCGCCCTTAGTTGAAATTTGACACGAGAGTGGTGCAAATATTTTACACCTGGTTAAAAGTCTGTTGCTGCAATGCTTCGTGAAAATATTTACAAAGGTTTGCAACAGTAAAGTAGATAAATGATAAATTATAGTAATTTATTGTCTAAAGCAAAATGTATGTCACATTCGTTTTTGATAGTGTTGTTACGATATTCAATTCGAAATTGAAAATCGCGATTTTTGCTCGAAATCGACTATCATGTATAGGGTCCAATGTTGGAGGCTTACTGCACGCTTAAAACAAAGCGGAAAACAAGCGCCGAACTCAATAAAGCGTTTCAGGTTAGTTGGGACAACCTGCCACAGGGACTGATCGACAAGGCTGTAAAAGATTTCTCAAATAAGGTAACTGGAGGCTGGTGTTGTAGCTTGGAGCTGGCGGTGAACACATCGAGCATTCACAGTGACAATGGAATTTTGGCATTTGATCATTATTTAACTGTGTTGTTTCAAAGATGTTAATAAATTGGTGTTGTAGCCGGAACATTTTTGAATGCTGAAAAATCGGTAGGCAGTCATGTTAAAAAGTCTGTAACTTTATCGCTTTTCAACAGAATCAAATTTTACTTAAAGTTAAATGTAGGAGGTTTTAGTAGATAAACATGTAAAATTTCAAATTGAAATTCCAAACTTTTGCTGAGAAAACAGCGTAAAACTTTAGGGTTCCACTTTTTTGGCCGCACCCTGTAGGGGTGAATATTGCTTGTTATCACAAATTTTTGCTTGCTTAAGTGCTGCTATTGCAGTGCATGGTGCCGTATTGTACTACCTTTGCTGCTGTGTTTTATTCTGATTTACAGCTTCCAGTTGTTAACTTTTGTGTGGGAAGAGTGCTGCAGGGAGTTGGGAAAACGTTTGAGGGTTTGCAGTTTATGGTCATTGCGAATGTGTCCAGCTCGTTGTTGTTGTGTAGCATTGGTAGCTGAGGAGTTTCTGAGCACATCAGCGTCACAGCTGACTTACCACGGTCTCTGTGAGATGTCAGCGATGTTGAAAGACGAACAGCTTTGTGTTCTGTTTCGCAACAACCACTTCTCCACTCTCTATAAACACAAGGTGGGTCGTCAGCTGCACTGTTTGCTGTTTACTAAATGCTGTGTAAATCGATTGCAACTCTGGCCAGAATGCTTCAGAACATTCTCTGTTAATTTGTAGGCGCTATCACTTTATCAATTAATAATCAGTCAGTAAATTCCCAAAGTATTGCCCATTAATCAAGGTCTTCAGAGGCACTAAAATTTAGGCCTACTACTGTGTATTTTAAAGGTGGACGTAATTTTATTTATCCCTGTACTGTGGCAAGTTTTTTTTATTTTAACATGCTTTACTCACTACATACACATTTAGCCTATTATATGAAAATATTATGTGGAAAAATAAAAAAACATGTGTTTGGCTTTTCAACGTATTTGCTACATTTATGACATTTTTTAAAATGAAAATATTAACTTACAGTTGCCAGTGTTGTAATTTTTGATTTTCAAGTAAAATATTGTTGCCAGTGATATAATGTGATATTTTGATAACGGCGACATGCAATGACTGACACATCGAGAACAGCAGAAATCGTAAAAAGGTGATATCACTCACCATCACATCACCTAACTGTCAATGTGCTGCTGAATATATATACCTTTTTATGATTTTTGTAAAGCTCTCAAATTAATCTGTTAATTAACGTGTTAATGCATTAATAAATTAACACACGTTAAAAAAATTAATGCATTTTAAGAAAATTAATGCACATGAGTAAATTTATTTAATTTACTGAATTCTGTGAAGCGAAAGTTCCAGTATTTTGTCAAACTGTAGTTATTTCAACTTATTTGACAATCGAATGAATTCAAGTAACCAAACTGTAGTTGCCGTTCCATCACTACTATAAATAAATATTATTTAGATGACAGGCTAACGTCAGTTATGCCTGGTTTTTGAAACGAGGGGTAAACCTCGGATTATCTAACCCAAGATTGAAGGGTTACCTTGGGGTTAAATCTCGGTGTACCTTTTTGCATTTTTGCAACGAGGGGTAACCTGGGGTTAGTAACTCTAGGTTTAAACCCGGGATCGGCAATCTTTGTAAACTGGCATCTGATTGGTCAATAACGACTTGGTTGACATGGCGAAATGCCGAGTTTATTTATGGCAGATTTATCCCATTTTATCGTTTGATCATTTCTAACACTGCCACCTAGCGAATGGCTCCAATACAAAGTGTTATTTCCAACATTGCAAGCAACAATTCGCTGACCATAAAATGATTTTGCAGACATTATAGCAATCTCAATTATGATGCTGAAGAAAAATGATGTTAAACAAAATAAGCGTAAAAGCATATTATTAAACGTCATTTTAAAATGATCATGTTGCACAAAATATTTATGTTTTTTTATTAACTCCATCAGAACACCTGTTGCAACTTGAAATTTGCTGTTAATATTACTAGAGAGCCGAATAGATTAACGAATCGTCATCGAAGTAGTCGAAGTGAGCCATTTTTTCTTGTCTCGAGTTTTGCCTCTGGTTTACCCCCTGGGGTAACCCTCCGATTATGTGGGGTTAACTTTTGGCGAGTTACTCCTGGTTTAAACCAGGGTTAGCGGTTGCAAAAACACAATTTTTACTTAACCCAGGGATAACCTTCAATCTAGCGTTACCCCTGGTTTACTCCTCTTTTCAAAAACCGGGCGTTATTGTTGGAAAATGTGTTTTTATTTGCTTTCTACTTTATATATTCTACAGACAGCCCCCAGACGTCGTGGGGCCCGGGGGTAACTTCCCCCTACTGTCTCTCGACGGGCCTGAGAGCGTTAATAATGTGTTAATTAATGTGTTTAAAAAATTAACGCAGCGCGTTAATGCGTTAAAAAATTAACGCTTTAACAGCTTTAGATTTTTGCTGTTTTCAATGTGTCAGTCATTGCATGTCGCCGTTAACAAGTGTATAAACTGATGTTTTGTACATTTACATTTGGTGTTTTTATTACAAAAACTAATTTTTCATATTGATGGTCAATTATAAACCATTTGTTTTCCATGGCCATGAAGACACAGAACCTTAAATATTTCGGGGTGACGATTTTGACCTTTAAGGGTCACGTGATGTCATCGGTCACAAGACCATCAGACTTGGCATGGGCACTTTCCTATTGGTGGTCAATGATGACCATTCATCTATCTTGCACAGATACTGAGATAACAGACGTCATCAGTCATGTGACCATTGAACTCGGCATTCCTATTGGTGGTCCATTGGATCCATGCGTCTATCTTTCACTGTTACGGAGATATAAAGCCTCAAATTTGTATTTGCCCATGTTAAAGGCCAAAAGTTCACTGCGCATGCTCCTTGTCACATGACCTGTAGGCAGGGAGTCCAAAGTTACCACATATTTGGAATTCCTAAGGCCATATTGCCTATTCACTGTACAGCTTTTATGGGCCTACGATAATGATTAGGTGCTGTTTATAGGTGAAATTTTTATACAGAGCATTTTCGGTCGACAATTTCTAAGTCCTTAAACTTTTTGGCCCAATTTTTGATTTTGGGGGGATTTTTCAGGGGTCAGATATTAACTTTAAATTTTGGCTCCATAAAAGGTTTGACCATTGCGTGAGGCCGCGTTGTTCGAGCCATCGTGTATGAAAATCTGCCAGGTGGTCTAACCTGTATATATCGGTCAACAAAAAAGGTATATATATATAGTAGAAAAATTTTCGTAATATTTCACCCATTTGCCGATAAGTCCCTGGATGGATTTGCATGAAATTTTGCGCAGGGGTTGTCTCGCGGATGCAATCACCTGTTTCAAATTTTGTGTCGATCGGTCTCGGGGTTTCTTATCTGCATGGGGTCGGTCGAATTTTGCCATTCGCCATCGACTTAGCCGGTCGCCATTAACACAGGGCTGCGCTGTTGCGCGCCTGTGGTTGTGCGCAGCTGTGGTCGCTGAAGTTATGCACTGCATGTCAAGCCTGGCATGTCTTTCTATTCAATTTACACCATGTCCCAAAATTAGCAACCCCCCTTGTTTGAACACACCTTATTAGTCCACCCGGAAATGCCCAGAAATGATAGTTTTCGGAGCGGACTTATGTTTTACTGCAGATGTTTTTTATTATTCATTTATTTGGCCAAGATATATCCGAGCTACGTCAGCCAATCGGCGTGAAATTTTGCATGGTGATCAGACCTAGGCCATATTTTATAATGCTGGTCCAAAATTTCGAGGGGCCTTCCCCCAAAAAAATTTAGGGGCCAAAAACATGCAAAATTTGGCCCGATTTTGGACTACTTTAAACTCTGCTGGTGAATATCTTTGGAACAGAAAAAGATATTCAAAATCGGACAAGTGCCTGATCGTCCTTGATTCCTCTCACGTTCAGCAAAAAAAGTACTGTGAACTTTGGTTCAGTAATGAGGGAAATCGGGAGGTCAAATTGTACCCATCCAAAGCACTTTTTTCGGATGATTATATTTTGGTCCGTAAGTGTGCTGCACGTCCAAATTTTTATATGCATTTGAGAATGACAAAGTCTTGCTAACACACACCCCTCCATGGACTGTTGTTCCCTTCACAATTTTTTACAATGAGGGGTCAAAAATTGGCCTAAAATTCAGTGAAATTACTGATAAGGTGTTTTTTGTGAAAGATCAGTTGTTAAACCTAGAGTAACAAACTATGTTTGGATTCTGTGTATTGACGGAACTCTGCTTGTCTGTTTGTTATTTTATCAGTCGGAGTTGTTTGTTCTCGCAACTGACCAAGGCTTTCTCAATGAGCCCAACGTTGTGTGGGAGACGTTGTCAAATGTGGAGGGGGACGGGCATTTTGTTGACACCATGTTCCATACGTATCGGCTGCCAGATATGACAAGCCAACGTGCTGCTACAGTCGCAGCTTCTTCGGCTTTCGCTGCACCACCACCAGCCAATAGCAAGGAACAGATTGACCACGAGTATGAAACTTTGATGCTATCAAATCATCTTGTATGTGTGATATTTAGTACTGCAACAGCGCAAGATCGTTTCCTGTCTGATCTGATGCATTTTGTCATCATAGCTGTATTTTGCCATTACTGTGCTATTGTAATGAGAACACCATTGTTGAGTAATTCAGTGTAATTGTTTGCTAGTTTATTATAAGTATGCTATATAATGACAATTTGTATTAGCTTGGACTATTTGTTCGTACCATTTCATTGACTTTCGCTCGTTTTTATTGTGTCACAGCGTTTTGTCTGTTTTTATTAAACTTTGAATGAATGAATGAATGTAGTTATCTGGTGGCATTGTCCCTTGAACAAGAGGAAGGTGAAGTGACTGGTTCTGATGCTTGGCTCAGCTCTGAGGCAGTTGTGCTCAGCGAGTGAGTCATGTGCACTGTATCACTGCGTACTGGTCATTCTGTCTGTGGTTTATGTGTGAAAATTCTTTCATTCTTTACTTACATCAGTTACATCATTGGTGTTTATTATTATGCTGGAAATTTTTGCAGATGTTGGAGGATCTTTGTGTGGCCTACTAGTAATTATTAAAGCAGTAATGATGAAAAATTCTTTAATTGTTAGCATTGCAAAATTTATGATTAATTAATCGTTAAAAACCAATAGTGGTAATTGTCCAAGAACATTTGTTAGCAAAGTTTATCTATTATCCAGCCATGTGATCTCACAAATGCACTAAGATGAGAAATTTGACATCTTCTTCGAAAAACAGATCATTATGACGATTTCCGATGCTTGTTGCCATATCTGACTTATAATGTTTTCTAAGTGACTGCAATACTTTAATCAAACATTTAATGATTAACATTGTAGTAGCCATTAAAAATTTTAAACAGCTAATAGCGCAAAAGTAAACATTGATTTGTGCAGCTGTGTAGTAGTCACTGCTGGTGTGTGTGAGTGAGTAGTTTCTTAGTAGCGCATCAGCACGTAAAAAGCCAATTAGTGCCATGAATGTTTGAAAGCACTTAAAGATATCTGATATATGTATTAAAAGCAAGGATAAAAAATCTTGCTAAGATGAAGGCTATTAAGCTGATGTAAAAGCAACATTATGTATGATTGTATAAGTTGATATCTATAACAAAAGCGATGATGTTGCATGGTAAATGTCATTGAGTGTCTTTGCTGCTGGTCTGAGTGATGTTGAGCATGTGTGTCTGGTGCAGTCATGACCTAGCAATGAGGCTACAGCAGCAAGAAGACCGGAGTGCTACAGCCGCCGCCCCAGTCCCAGTCCCATCACAGTCGTCATTGAGGCAACCCAAGGCTACGTCATCAATGACCAGCAACGTCGAAAAACCAGAAAAAAAGTCCGACAGTGTGAGTTCACAAATGATGTCTGTTTTTATTATACTCAAGTGAAGGCCTGGCTAATTGGCAACACATTGATCACTGAATTTGCCTTACACCAGGCCAGGCCCCTGTATGGTTGGTGGTTATTGTTTGGATGGACAGGATGGCAAACTTTCACACCTGATTCAGTGCTAAACTCATTGTCATTGTGCACTATACATATTTACTTACTTACTTATTTGGTTTGTAACCAGTGTGGACAGGTCCGTTTCACAACTTTCATCTGTAGTCACTCAGTTTTTGATTCACATTTATTTTGATATCTGATTTTTGGACACCAGTAGCTGTTTCTGATGAGAATGAGGTAAAAAAACCCTGCGGTGAATTTGGTTTGTGTTGTGTTCAGTGTACAATCTTGTGACGTCGTGTTCCATCTACTGCGTATCTAAGCCGTCTGCTGCTTGCCAGATGCCATGACGCACATTTCCCAGCCAGTCAGCATATCTGCTTCATCACTGACTGCATTATGAAACTGATGCATTTGATTGTCAGGACATCATCAGCAGATTTTCTCTTAGTTCATAGTTTGTACAGGGTCTGGAAGATCTTGGGAAAGTTGATCCACAACTTTCCCAACTTGTAAAATTTTGAAATAGGCCATGTTCCTTCAAAAGTTTTGATAAAAATATTATGGACTCGTGCAATTTTGGCCCAGCTTAGATTTGTTAAATCATTCAGGTAAATGAAAGCATGGCCTCTGTTCTCAGTGCGCATAAGGCTCATGTCAGTCACGCGACAAAGTAGCACAAGTTTGTTTAGCGACAAAGTTGCCTTTCTCACTTTTCAAGTTGCACGACAAATTTGCCGAATGGAAACCATCTCCATTTTCGGGCGATTTCTTGCTGAATCTCTGAGCTGTGCTTAGCCACTTTGTTGTTTACATGTTATTCTTGCGTTGCTTATCGTATGAGTTGTAAATATTGGCGAGTCAATTATAATGTTTGTACTAATTTTTATCTGTCCCATTGTGTAGCATAGCATGGAACAGATTATAAAATCACTTCTGTCATTCTGTCACTGTCTGTAAACACTCCTACGGCCGCAATTTTGATGAAATTTTGCACAGTGATTCGGGGCCCGAACAGTAAGATCAAGTTTGTTTGGGGTGAAAATTCGATGACTCCTTTTCTATTTTGCCCCATTTTGTAACCCCTGCAATGCATTTTCAATGGGAAGGTTCTCAGTAAACAAATGTGTGGGCCTATAGTGACGGCTGATAGCTCAAAGAACGTGTCTCAGGGGCCGCTATAAATAGAAGAAAGAAAAATAATTTAATCCCCTAATTTGAGCCTTTAACCCCCAAAATATTGATTACTGCATTTTCAATGGCCTACTGTTCACAATTTTTGCAGAAACGATTAACTTTTTGCGACATATTTAAGTCACTTCTGTGCAGAGTATTTCAACAAAACGGCTGAATTAATATTCGTTACAGTATTTAATTTACACATGTGTAAAAAAGTAACAAAATGCCGGAAATTTGGAAAAATAAACGATCTGAGACAGGTAAACGAAATGCCAATCTCAAACATTATATTTGCATTCGCCAGAGGGTGCTACCAGCCTATGCATTATTATTAGTCCACTGGGCGGACTTTTTCTTCGAGCTCCATGGGCTGATCGGCGCGAAATTTTGCACAAGGCTCGGAAGTGTGTACGATTTTATAATCCTGTTCCAAAATTTGGAGGGGGCCTCCCCAAAAAAATTTAGGGGCGAAAAACATGCAAGATTTAGCCCAATTTAGGTCAACTTCAAACTTCGACGGCGAATATCTTTGGAAAGGATGAAGATATTCAAAATTGGTGAGTTACTTGTTCGACAGCAATTCCACCCATGTTAGGCGAAAAAAAGTTTGGTGAACTTTGGTTTACTAATTGTGGAGATGTCGATGTGGAATTATACCCACCCAAATTGACTTTTTCAAAAGACCATATTTTGGCCCGTAGAAGGTGCTGTGCCCCCAAATTTTTACACGCGCTAGAGAATGACCAAGTCTTGCTAGTGCATCCCCCGTTGGGGATGGGGGTCCCTCTTACAATTTTTTTCAAAGGGGGGTCCAAAATTGGCTTAAATTTTAGTGAATTAGCCACAATAACTTCGAAGCCAAAGGGAGTAACCTAATGAAACTTTGCCACGTAACGTATTGCTAAGTGGGGCTGATAACGTGCATACAAATTTTGGGGGGCACCGCTTCTTTAAAATTTGGGGTAGTGAAGAACGTCTAAAATTTGGTATGATTTATGACAACTTTCAACTTTGAGCACGAATATTTCTGGAACGGAAAGAGATATCAACAAGTGGTAAACGGCGTTATCAACGGCGATTCATTCCCTGTTGAAAATAAAAATTTGGTGAAATTTGGTCAACTAACAAAAAAGTTATAGGCGCGCATGTTGACCTACCGTAAGCCGATATTGGGCGTTCTGTGTATGTTAATGCATTTGAGTTCGGGCCACGTGACCTTGCCACCGGGGGAATTTCACCTCCAATAATTTTTCCCCCAATTGGACTTAGGGCGCCGGGCGGACTCACGTTGGGCTTTGCCCCAAATTTGTAGTTTATTTTATATTAAATTTGTTCAGCTACTGTGTGAACTGTTATTTTACATTTGCATACGTAGACCTACATTTTAAGTTTATACCAACAATTTGATAGGATTTCTTTGCATTTTTTAACTGTGTAGTTAATCGTGATCTTAAAGATCGCTGACACCACAGTTGTAAATATCTACGTTCAACTAGTTACACTGTACGCTGGCCTTGCGGACGTGCACAATGAAGTATGAGCGTAAAACGCTGAAACGTGACAGCTATCATGGCAAAATGGGACAGATACCTCGTTCCACAGAACGTATTTCTAGTAGTATTGAAAAAATCATAGAATAAAACATTTATTGTCTGATACGCTCATTTATTTGTGTTGCACATTGATCACTTGGCACATGCAGCTGTAATTAGGTTGGAGCACAGGGTTGGACGTTATAGCAGTCAACAGCTGGCCTATGTTTGTTATTTTTAGCTGCAGGCTGAGTGAGACAGAGCGAATTTATGCTAGGAAATTTCACAGTCAAATTTTCCGGACATCGTCTCTCTATCACTGGAAGCCGTGTTTGTTTGGCAATTGTTTGCCGATGGAAATTTGATAGTTGCTTAGGCAGATTTGTTGTGAGATGAAGTGGGGCGATTTTGTCGTGCGTCTGACATGGGCCAAACACACTTTTTACGCGCGGAAGCAGCTACTGCTTTCAGTGCGTCTTAGCCATCGCAATTCTGTCCATCTGTTCGTCTGTCACATGGGTGGATCAGTCAAAAGCGGTGCAAGATAGGATCACCAAATCTTCACCGTCGGCTGCCTGGAAGACTCTAGTTTCAGAAACGGTAAAGCTTTTCCATAAATTCGAAGGGGGTCACCCCGAACGAGTGCGCTAAATGAGAGGGGTGGGCAAAATTTGTCATTTTTGGCCAATAAGTCGCTGTATGTCAGTAACGGTGCGAGATAGGATAGGGCCTAGGTTACTATTAATCACTAATAGGAAATCGTACACTGGCTCTCGATTGGCGCCAAATTCAATAACCTTGAATGACTGAATGCCAGAATAGGGGGTTTTATGGATTTTTTGGCGATTTCGGGCTGCGACACAAGTCTATATCATTCACAAGGTGGCGCCACGGAACTATCGTTATGCGATCCAGATAGAGAATTTGGTATTTGTATATTAACTTAGTGTGAACACCCAAATTTTCAGCTAAACTACTAAACCGGAACTGCTATAGGCTTTCGCGTGTCTCGTGAGCATTAGCTCAAATTTCTTGTAGCCAGTGTCATAGGATCAGCAGCATGGTCCGCGTTCACCAATTTTGTCGATCACATCTCCAGTAAATGGCGTTATCAACCGCAATCCTTTCCGCGTTGAACAAAAAAATTGGTGAACTTTGGTCAACTAACACCAGAGAACACGTGCCTAATGTTTACCTACCCAAAGTCGACAGTGCATGTTCTGCGTATGCTAATGCATTTGAGTTGCTACCCAGGGGAATTTCACCCCCTGAATTTTTCCCTAATCGGACTTAGGGCGCCGGGTCGACTCACGTTGGGCTTTGCCCCAAATTTCTGGTTTAAATATATTTCTGTAGTCCATTTAGCCAGAAATTGGCAATAAGGTGATCGTTTAACATCCCAACACATTTCGAATGTGTTGCTACACTGCTTGGTGAACATTAATGTGCAATCTCAGATGTTTATCACGGCTTGTGCGGTAGCAACCAGATGTTGAATAAGCGATGTGCCGAGTCATTGAGAAGGCCCAAAATTCGACCCTCCACAGCTCCCACATTTTCTAATCGGTCTTTTTAAAACTCAAAACCAAGAAAGGTATCCGGGATACGGCCCCACATGCAAAAATTTTAGTTGGTGTTGGACGACGGGAAGGGGGTTTGCGAAAATGGTGAATTTTGGCTTTGTTTTTTTCTATCTTTTTTGTACTCTTCGCGTCACGTCCAGATCACACCGTAGGACCGATCACGACCAATGAGGGCTCAAAACGCGTGTTTCTGCGCAAGAAGGTGCCATTTGGGGAGTCTCGATGATAAAAAGTAACGTTTAGGGGTCAAAGCTCCCCAAAAACATGATTTTGGGGGTCTGAATAGACATTTTAAGCCGAATTTGCGAAATTTTCAAATCGCAATATCTCGAAAAGTAGCCTATAAACTCAATCAAAGCGAAATTTTAAGGGCAAGTTTAGGATTGCAAACGGACTTTGTGAGTGGTCTGGCGTTACAAAACAATAATTCAAGATGGCTGCGGCCGCCATCTTGGATTTTTGCACAAACACTAATTACTCAGCTGCCGTTTACGATAGATTAATGTAATTTTGCAAGTTTGTAGCTAGCTACTACAAAAAATGAATCAAGTGACCGCCATCTTAAATTTTGTTTATCGCCTATACCTCTCTTGTTATTGCAGATATCTGCACGTAATTTGGCACGTGGACTCAATTTGTTAAATACGTAAAATACGGAAATACCATAATACTGAACAAAAATAAAATCTAAAATAGCGGCGGCCGCCATCTTAGATTTTTGCACAAAAAGTAATAACTCAGCTGCCGATTGAGATATATTAATGCAATTGTGCAGCAGTGTAGCCACCCTCTAAGGCAAATAGGGCATGTGACCAAAATTGGCAATAGTAATAAATTCAAGATGGCGGCGGCCGCCATTTTGAGTTCCGTTTATCGCCCATAACTCGCTCGTTATTGCATGTATTCGCACGGAATTTGGCATGTGGACTCACTTTATAGTCCTACGTACGAAGATGATATCAATTATGTCTTCGCTTGCGAGTCATTCAGCATTTTCACGTTTTCACTGGCCAACGTTATCGTCGGCAGATACGTGTGATTTCAACAGACACTTCCAGTTCGTTTGCCAGAACAAAATATCGCTGTCAAGAAAGATGTGTCAGTCAAGTTTAAGTTTATTCGATTCCGCTGCAAGTACATTCATTACAAACTATACAGTACATTTATTCCTATTTTTACGTTTTCTCTTTTTTGATAACCTCAGAATGTACTTTTCATCGATCTTCACCTTGCTGCTCGACCGTAAACAGTTTTTTTTCGCGGTAAGGTGTGCACGCAGGCTGATGACGACATGCATGCTAAAGATGGATGCGATTAGAAATGCTGACAATAGCGACTTCCTATAGGATGTCAGTAACCATGTGTCCATCTGCAGTGGTTTGGCCGCAATTTGGAATGGAATGTTCAGAGCTATAAGTGGCCGTATCTGGGAAACGGTGATAGATACGGCTTAGGTTACTAATTATCACTGATAGAAAGTGTCATAGGCCTACATGCTAACAGATCAGATGGAAATCGTTGACCTTAGATGACCTTGAAGGCCGTTACTCGCTATTGCGGTTAAACGGTGCGAGATAGGGCTACTGATCACTAATAGGAGGTCGCATATTAGCTTTCAAATGACATGAAAATCATTCACCTTGAATGACCTTGTAGGTCAGTACTGCAACATGAACTGTAGCGTGTACATGTAGCTGTAGCGTGTCTAACCCAAACAAAGCGTTTTTATTGTGAGAATTATTGCAAAACCGGCGTCCGATATTTTCCTTGTTCATTGACTCTGTAGCTGTTTGTATCACCTGGCGAGATGACCACGTGCGATGTCTGTTATACTAGCGTTCATTGTAGCTTTGGAGACAGCGTTCCGTTAACATAGCGTGCTTGGAACTGTCTCACCTCTGACAAATCGCTTTCTCTCCGTGACTAGAATTCGGACGTAAGCGGTACGGTAGGCTTTAGCGATAGCTGGGCTTCTTGTTTATTTCGCTCGTGTGTTTAGCGTTGTGTTTTGTAGCGTAGATTTTGGAGACATGGCATTGTGCAGGAAAACAAATTTACACAACAAAAATATTCAACAGAAAGTCAGAAACAAATAGGTGACTTCATACACTTTGGCAGTATAAGCACGTTGCCGATCCTGAGCTTTCTTATAAAAGACCACGCTTGCAAATTAGATCGGGCAGGCTGTAGCCTGTAAATTAGCCACAGGTCGCATAGCGGGAAGTCAGCGTACAATGTCTATACGACTGGTTTTACTGCAGACCGCGTGCAGGTGCCTCCGCTGGACAGAGTAGTTATTCTCGCGGTCGCTTTAATAAGATGAAACGAAGCTTTCCGTTTTGTGGACTATTTTCTAGGCCTACCGTTAGAGCAAAGCATCTGCAGCAGCTGCAGCAACAAGACATTGTTGTATTGACGTAGGCTTATGTAACTGTAAAATATGTTTTATGTTGCATTTATTATTAATGTACAACAGATTTATTACATTCGCCGAAAGAAGATTGTGCCTTTACTTCTGTCTGTTTCGTCTGTAAATGTTATGAACGAATTTCGCTTAATTTTTGCCAGTATGAACGTGCAAACTTGTGCCAGGGTAAACATGACTCCAGTCGATTGCAATCCACACCACGATTTTCATCCATAAGCCTATTTCCTGAATTAGAATTAAGAAAACATTTTATTAACCACTGTAATCCTCGTACACAACCAACAATAAAATGCAGTTCGCGGCGACGGTTTAAACTCTTGAGTGATTTTTGTTTTTTAATCAAAACAGAAAAGTTGAACAATGCAAGTGATAATAAAGGTGTTGTGAAAGGTGGATTCTTGAAAAAAACAAGCAAGAGAGTAGCTGAGCGAAATTGATGTAATCACAGGCTGAACGGTAGTTCTGAACGGTAGTGTGTTAACGGCGACTTCTCTTTCCTATGGGGAAACCAAAAATTCGACCCCCCACTGAATCAAAACCCTTGAACCGATTGAGATAAAATTTGGCACGGTTGATTACGTTGAAGAGGGGACACGTAATGCAAAATTTTATGCAAATCCCTCCAACGGGGGTTTCTCGACAAATGGCTGAAATATATTTTATGTTGCATTCAGCAGCATATTGGCGCAGTCAGTGTGATGCGGGCAATATCACCTTTTGTGATTTTTGCTGTTTTCGATGTGCGAGTTTTTAAATGTTGCCGTTAACAAGTGTATAAACTGATGTTTTATACATTTATTCTGAGATAAAAGTCGTTAGCCTGCTGCTTGCAGTAGAATACCAGAAGAAAAAGAAGAAGTGCTACTACTATTATAACTCATTTAATTGATTAAATCGTTTTTTGTTTAACTTTGCTTATTTTATTTGCAAGTAGAAAGGCACAGTTGATACAGAAATTGTTTGGTTTATGTCATGTTGCTCAAATACGGTGCTTAATGCTATAAGTTAAATGAAATCAGCGTCATCTTAATATGTGTGCGGCTAATAATCACACCTCAGTCACACGGTAGCGTGAGTGTTGCTAACTTTTGTCGGTAACGTTCAAGAAAATGTTTTTATAACGTTTTCTAAACGTTTGCTAATAACGTTCGGAGAATGTTCGCAAAAACGTTCACCGAACTAAATCAAAGCACTAGGCCTATAGCACTACAGGGGGACCTGCATTGAATCTGTGAAACTACATTTATTGGTCAAAAATCAAAACGCGTGGAAAACGTATAGAAAAAGTTTATGAGATAAACGTTTAAAAAACGTTACTAGGATATTCGCCAGTAACGTTCGCAGGTCGTTACTCTAATGACGTACATTTGTAGTTTCCGGTAAACGTTGTGTAAACGTTCATCGGTAACGTTCAGAAAACATTCTGCTAACATTTTCTAAACGTTTGCCAATAACGTTCGGAAAATGTTCGCAGATCGTTAGCAATATAACCTATTTGCGTGGAATAATAGCGTATAAGCCATAGGGCCTACATGTATATCAATCATAAAGTTTGGCAAACTTTATAAAAAAAACTTGGTTCAAAATTTGGTAGCATAAACAGCCAGCATCATTGCAATCTCGATCGTTTACGCTCAGACTTCTCTACCCGGATTCTGGTTGTTATCGCATTTTCGTTTTATTAGGCTTACTGCATGTTTGGAAATAGGCCTACCTTCTACCGCGGTTCGATTCCGACCCTTCTCCTCGGTCTCCTCTCCACCGCGGCGGTTATCATTTCGTTGACCGGATGGGATCAGGACGGTATCCACAGAAGACAAACCCGGCTCAGGGGAAAGCCAATTTCCCATCGGCGGTATCGGGGTCCTATCGTGCTGAAGATTGCCGTCGAACTAAGGTTAGATCGCAGAGTAACGATGCGGTAAGCTGTTGCTATCAACTATGTTGAAAAGCGGTTGCCGACGGTACACTCTCTCAATGCAGACAGAAACGGCAAACACTCACTCTTCTCGTCGGTTGGCGGTAAATATACATATAGACTCTGGTAAAGAATTTAATAC
>Ga0209367_1005311_pt1 | contig 17860 bp, 20 predicted proteins | sample WorMetLIZISLAND2_FD_187412 | JGI IMG/M metagenome (GOLD analysis project Ga0209367, IMG submission 187412) | Marine gutless worms symbiont microbial communities from Max Planck institute for Marine Microbiology, Germany - Olavius geniculatus... ... | reverse complement strand
GCAATTCTTTTTCTGTACTGGCAATTAGTACAATATCATTTGCGTACCAAATATTGGTGATGCACCTTCCACCAATCTCGAACCCTCCATCGAAACCGTCAAGTGCTTTACGCATTAACAACTCAGCTATCAGGCTAAAAAAGTAAGGAGACAGAATGCACCCCTGTCTCACTCCTTGCTTGGCTTTGAACCAACCACTTGTCTTTCCATGAATACGGACATTTGACTTCTGATTTTCGTATAGCGCTCGTATAAGGGCGACAAGATGTTTCGCGAATCCCATGTCCACCATCACTTTCCACAGTTTTTTGTGGTTTACTTTGTCAAAGGCTTTCTCGAAGTCTACGAAACACATGTACAGCGGGTGCCGTCGAAACCGAGCTTTTTTGTGAGGATTCTGAGGATGCAAAGGTGACTGTACGTACCGCGGAGTGGTCTAAAACCCGCTTGTTCCTTAGCCACATCGAATTCAGTTTTGGGTAAGATTCTTTTGAGGATAGCCTTTAGTAGTATCTTGCTTGCATCAGATATCAGAGATATCGTTCTATAGTTTGCGCATACTGAAGGTTCTCCTTTTTTGTAGAGTGGCACAAACGTCAACTGGGTCTAATCGTCTGGCCACTTTCCTGTTCCCCATACGCACACAATAATCCGATGCATTGTTTTAACCACAGAATCCTCTCCCAGCTTGAGTAACTCGATTGGTATGCCGTCTGCTCCTGCCGCTTTCCCGCTCTTTCTGGATTCGAGTGCCTTTTTCACTTCTTCTACTGTTGGAACCGGCTCTGCTGGACTAGGTCCCAAGTCGTATGTATCATTGTTAGTGCTGGTGTACAGGGTCTCGCAATACTCTCGCCACCTTTCCAATATGTCAGCGCTTTCTGAGTGTTCTTGAGAGAGTGGGGGCCATATGGGGAGTAAGTTTTTCATACTTTGCTCAACGGCCTTTGTGAGCCCTCTTGGCTACTGTGGTGAGATCCCACCTCCCCACAGTTATGGGTTTAAGGCCGGTACCAATACTCCTGCGTAAACTAGTCGTACGGTCTTCCTTCCTCGAGTAGTGCTTGGGTGGCCGTTTTACAGCCTGTGAGAGCCACATCGGCTGCTGGGAAAGATCCCACCTTCCTCTGTCGTGTGTCAGTTTGGCGCTGGCTGCTCGTGTTGCCTTAACGTTTGCTATGAGGTTGGTATTGATACTTCTGCTGTGGCTAGACGTACAGTTTTCCCTCCTCATTAAACGTGTTGGCTTGCTGCTTTTGCCAGAAGATTGGGCGTGCATCTGGCACCCTGGCTTTGCGCTTTTTGAGATTGGTACCGATACTCCTGCTGTTGCTAGTCGTATGGTCTTCCCTTCTCAGTTGGCGCTCTTTCAGGGCGACCTGAGTTTTTCCCAGCTGTTGGTCCGCGACTGCTTATTCGACAAACTGAGTTACCCCAATCTGCTTATCTCGCAGCTGACCTTTGTTGCCAGAAGTCATTCCACTATTTGCCACCTGTGGACGCGTTGAGTGGCAGTACAGCTCTGCCTTCGGGTTCGTGTGGTTGCGAGAAGTTGGTTTCAATACTCCTATATTTAGTCGTATGGACTTTCCTCTTCTTATGACAAGCTTAAAAGATGATTCCGATACTCCTGCAGTGAGTCGTACGGACTTTCCTTTTCTTGTTGGCAAGTTTGTTTGCAACCATCATCAGCTTCCGTGCGCGATGCACGAGCCCCTGTCTTGGCCCACCCTTCGTAGAACCTTTTCGTTCGTCACATGTTCCACGTTAAAAATGCGCATAGCACGTCTATGACATTGCATATCGAACGCCTCTACATTCTCACATAATTCTTTGTTCAGTGTCCATGCTTCCGAGCCGTACGTGACGATAGACCAGATTAGTGCTTTGATGAGTCGAGCTTTTAGTTTATTGCTCACTGTACGTGACTTCTAAATTAAAACTAGCTTGCCCAGTCTCTGTCTCGCGATTGCAAGTCGCGACTTGATTTCCTCGTCACATGACGCTTCGGAGTTGAACTTTGCACCAAGATATTTGAACGACTTGGTTTCACTCAGTGTGTATCCATCTACCGTCGCAGTTATTGGTTTCGGATCATCACAAACTTTCATTATTTCAGTTTTTTTCATTTATTTTCATGCCCAGTTTAGTAGCTGCCTGATGCAATCGGTTGACTAAATCCTGCAATTCTTTTTCTGTACTGGCAATTAGTACAATATCATTTGCGTACCAAATATTGGTGATGCACCTTCCACCAATCTCGAACCCTCCATCGAAACCGTCAAGTGCTTTACGCATTAACAACTCAGCCATCAGGTTGAAAAGGTAAGGGGACAGAATGCACCCCTGTCTCACTCCTTGCTTGGCTTTGAACCAACCACTTGTCTTTCCATGAATACGGACATTTGATTTCTAATTTTCGTATAGCGCTCGTATGAAGGCGACGAGATGTTTCGCGAATCCCATGTCCACCATCACCTTCCACAGTTTCTTGTGGTTTTGCTTTGTCAAAGGCTTTTTCGAAGTCTACGAAACACATGTACAGCGGCTGCCGTCGAGACGGAGCTTTTCCTGTGAGGATTCTGAGGCTGCAACGGTGATTGTGCGTACGGCGCTGTGGCCTGAAACCCGCTTGTTTTTCAGCCACTTCGAATTCAGTTTTGGGTGATATCTTTTCGAGTATAACCTTTAGTAGTATCTTGCTTGCATGAGATATTGTAGCCGCCCGTCTGGCATCTCAGAAATCTTGAGATGCAGCTGACGGCCGCTTACGCTGTCAGTAAATCTCAAGCGGCATAGTTGAGCGATTCGGTATAAATAGAGTTGTGGCATTTTTTAGAGAGGCAGAAAAAAATAGGCTTTGCAGTAGCTAGCACATTAGCGGACCGACCGATCTAGCGTGTTCGTTGCCATAGCTCTTATGGGGTTTTAAAGTGTATGTATCGTATTCTGTTTTAATTAATTTTGAAACAGTTTAATAATGTGAAAGCAAACAAACAGTGAAACTTTTCTTTCTTTTTTGAGTTATTGTTATTCCGGAATAAATTAGTTAGGAGTTAGCCAGTCTAGTTCATTCCGGAGCTAGGCTAAGAAATAAAACTAATAAAAGGAAAAATCAAAGTTAGAGTAGAATAATAACATGAAATAATAGCACACGAAAAGCGGAATAAGGTTAGCGGGATCAAACATCAATTTGTGGCGGTTAAATATAAAATATAACTAATATACACGAAATTCCCCATAGTCTACACTTAAAAACTATAATATCAAAGATATCGTTCTATAGTTTGCGCATACTAAAGGCTCTTTTTTCTTGTAGAGTGGCACAAACGTCGACTGATTCCAATCGTCTGGCCACTATCCTGTTTCCCAAACGCACACAATAATCCGATGCATTGCTTTAACCACAGAATCGGCTCGGAAAACAACGAACAAAGGCAAGTCTTGCTAGTTTTGTTAATATTATGATGCATGCATTCTGTGCACGCTACCGCTAGCGGATCGGCAGAAGAGAAAAAAGTGTGAACCAATTTTACCAGCGGAAATTTGTCAACAAAAAAGCAAACTAAAAAGCAATAAAAGCAGCGATGGGTTTTTCATATCCCAAGTCAAAAATCTTTAGCGATAAAACGAACAGGAAAATCCGATAGCGATAGCGACCGGGAAGTATTTTTTAAATTTCGCGACAAGCCAGAAATTACACAAAACCCTTAAACAATTTCTCAGAAACAATTACATAAAAATAGACCGTTCTCTGACAGTCAGCTACCTATAACATCGAGATACCCAGAATACCGAGAATATAGAACTTACATTTCTTCCCCAGAATCAGACTCCTCAGAAGAAACGAATTTTAGCGATTTGGGGGAAAACTTAATTGCAGCGAATGAAGCCGATTTGGAAGAGCTAAACCAGTTAGAAACCAAAATTATTTTGGCTCGACCACATTTTTTGGATCTCATGAACGCCAATTCGCTACCGGCTCAGCCAGACGATCATGGCGCGCCGGCGCAAGCAATCGCACAACAGCAGCCACCGCAACTCGGACCGCGGCCGTACCAATCATACCGCCGGCGGCGCAAGACCCAATACCCCCGGCGCAGCAACCACCCGTGGCGCAGCCAGCCGCAAATGCACAAATGCTCTTTCCCGCCGTTAGTATGCTTTCGGAGGAACGTATGTTGTGCCCCGCACCGTTTTTAGGTCGCGCCGATGAAGACGCAACCGAGTTTTGGCGACGATTCCAGAATTATCTGGAATTTAAACCAATTGCGGCGGATCTTGATAAACTGCGCTTGATTAAGGCTATGTGCATAGATCAAGCGGCAGATTGGGCGGACAAACTAGAGCCAAACGAGCGATCCACTTTCGAGGCATTTAAGTAGGCCTTTGAAAGACGCTGGGTAAAACCAGCGGTGTTAAAATTCAGGTCTGCTAGAGAGATGTTCACCAAAAAACAGATGCCCGATGAGAGCGTTGATAGTTACGCAAATCGTATGCGGAAACTAGCTAATCGCATCGATGCGAGTGATGAAACGCTTCGTTACGCTTTTGTGAGTGGTTTTTGCCCTAAAATTGCATCTTTCGTCCTATCACGGAACGGACCACCGTTCAATTCTCAGTGGCGAAATAACTTTAGCGGTCAACAGTACGCACCCCAATACCCACCCCCGCAATCCACAATGTACAAAATGTGGCGGTGGACGGCAGGCCAACATTTTGATGTGTCCAGCCAACAATAAGATGTGTATGTCTTGCGGAAAGTACGGGCATTTTGCAAAAGTTTGTAGACAGTCGCGGATTTAGCAGGCTTGACGGGGCCGATGGGCGCCAGAACCGGCAGGACGCCCTGGCAAAGTACACACGATGTCTATGAACGAATCACGTTAATATATTGTTTTTAAAACAAAGGGTCGTATTGTGCAGTCATTAGTGGATACAGGTAGTCCCAGATCTCTTGTGTCTCAGAGATTGGCGCAGGAATTAAACTTAAAAATTTGGCTTCTTGAGGACCAAGGGTGTCTAGTATCAGCCTCTGGACAACCTCTTAGATTAATGGGTAAGACCAATGTTCCCTGTAACATTAACGGACTGTCTATCGGTCATACTTTTATAGTAGTTGAATATATTTTTCCAAATTTGATAGTTGGAACTGACTTTTTTATCGCAAAACCAGGCTGTCATTAATTATCGAAATAATACGCTCGATATACTAGATGGATTAATCTCAATGCCACTACAAAAATTTTATTCAGTTGATAATTGTGCCGTGGTGCTTAAACACACGGTTGTATTGAAATACAGTGAAGCAATTATAGCCGTAAAAGTCCCAAAAATGTTTATTGCGGACGAAATATTGCTAGAAACATTTAAAAACAATACTACACCAGTTTTAGTGGCAGGGAGTTTATCTGCAATTAACAATGGAATAGCCCAAGTTCGCGTTTTAAATATTTAACCCAATTCAGTCGTTCTAAGAAAGAATTTGAAAATCGCTAACTTAGCCTTTCCAGCTACAATAAATTCTATAACTAAATTAACTATCCCGGCAGCAAAGGCGATGGAAGGGAAACCGGAAGTAACACGGAAAACTTTAGACAATTTTATTAAAAATTACAAAATTTAAATTAACGATAAGTTGAACCCGGACGAGAAGTTAAAATTTCAACAGTTACTTTACGAATACAAGGACATTTTTGCCAGGGATATATCCGAAATGCAGACTTACCACGGATATCAACTAGAATTGCACCCAAAAAACCCATTTGTTAAAAGTTACACCAGGCAGTATAAATTGAACGAGGCCGATAGCGAGGAAGCGCATAATCAAATCATTAATTTGAACAGGGTTAAACAGGGTTTAATAAAAAAGACGACAGATTGTACTTTTAATAGTCCACTCTTTTTAGTAAAAAAAATCTGGAGATAGTAGAATGGTTGTCGATTTAAGACGTATAAATGCCATCTTGAAACCACTCATTGTGGCTCTTCCTAAAATAGATGAATTATTAGCAGACTTGGTTAAAAATAGCCCAGAGTACATATCATCCACGGACTTTTACAAGTGTTACTGGAGCATCAAATTGCACCCCAAAACGCGTCATTACACCTCTTTCACTAACCCCACATCGGGTATAAGCTATCAGTACTCTGTCCTTCCGATGGGATTGAACGTTAGCGCGGCAGCCTTTGTCCTAGCGCTAGGGAGAGTATTTCAAAATAAACAATATTATCACTTCCTCTACAATTATGTGGACGACGCAGCCATTGTCTCTAGAACGTTTAAAGAGCACCTAAAAGACTTACGAATCATTTTTCAAACCGTTCGGGGTAATAATTTGCGTTTAAACTCTACAAAACCAACATAGGATTCAACCAAATTGAGTTTCTAGGCTTTTCGGTGAGTAATAAAGAAATTAGCATATCCCCGAGCAAATTGGAAGCCATTAAACGCATGGCGCAATCTTCGGGAAAAAAGTCCTTGCAAAGGTTAATTGGCCTGGCACAATATTTCCGTCGATACATACCAAATTTTAGCGCGAAAATTGCTAATATGCGAAAACTTCTAAAAAAGGACAAAAAATTTGTTTGGACTGAAAACTGTCAAAGGGGATTGGAAGAATTAAATAAATTACTACTGGAAGCACCGATTTTACGCTCTATCAGAAACGACCGTCCAATTTATCTTTACATCGACGCTTCCGCTACCGGGATTGGTGGAGCGGTCCTGCAGTATGGGGACACTGATAAATCGCCCCATGTATGCGCTTATATATCATTTGCAACGACGGAAACCCAGCGCAGGTGGTCGCCCTATCAGTTGGAATTCTTGGCTCTTGGCTTATGCTTGAAGCAACATGAAACAGTCTTTTTACAATATGATTTAACTGTTGACACTGATAACGCAGTTGTGGCGGCTATACAGACCTATAAGCCCATAAACAACAGAGAACGTCGTCTTATAGCTTTTATTACTCAGTTTCCTATGACCTTACGCTATTTACCAGGACGTAAAAATACGATCGCCGATTGTTTATCACGCAATGGCGAGGACCTTAAGAAAGAGGACCTCGTGAAGTGCGTTCCACCTCAAAAATTATATGACGAGGAGTTCATTTTACCTGTAAATCAAATGGAGGATCGAAATTGGACAGTTTACAGTTTACAGGACGTACCAACCGGCGCGACGGACGTAAATCCGTTACGCCGAAGTAGTCGCATAGCGGAGCGACGAGCAAAATTAGAAAAGTTGACTAAGTCGATAAAAGATTCCGTTACCAATAGGCCAGACGAAATTGATGAGGATCCCGCCCCAAATGACCTGAAAGGAAGCGCTTCTGAACTAATTTCTAAATCAGTCTTTGAACCAGTTTCTGAACCAATTTCTAAATCAGTCTTTGAATCAGCTTCCGAAACAACTTTTACTCCAGCTCCCACTTCAATTTCTACAGCCCCTTCCTTGGAGAAAACGACTAACGAAATTTTTGATGATCTACGAAATACGGATTCTTTACCAGACCAGGTTAACGTCCAAGAGACCGCAAAAAAAATTCAGAATATGATTGACATGCCTATAATTACAGAGGTGGATTACACCAACGACGAATTCTTCCAACCCATTTATCAATATTTAAAAGAGGAAAAAGTGACCGGTAACAAAAAATTACAGAAAAACGCTGTTGTTAGCAGAGAACTATTTTATAGAAAACAACCTGTTATATAAGCTGTTGTTGCCAAGGACACGAAAAGAACAGCAAGTAAGAGGCGAAAATTTCCAACTTTGCATCCCTGATAAACATAAAAATAAATTGTTATTGGAATGGCACAATTTGTGCGGGCATTTTAGTACGGAAAGACTGTTACCCACCATAATCTCACGATTTTATTAAAAAAATATAACCCAAGACGCTAAAAATATCTCAAAAATATGTGAAGTTTGTCAAACCTCAAAAATAAACCAAAAACAGCAAAAATCGCCTTTATATCCGCTCCCCGTGCCGATTTTTCCTTTCCAAATTATTTCATTCGATCACAAAAACCTTAACCAGAAAAACAGCTCAGGGTAACACCCATGTCTTGGCGATCATTTGTCATTTTAGCGGTTGGACTCTTTTCAAAGCTGCCTGTGACGAAACTGCACAGACAACTGCTTTAGTAATTATAGCAGAAGTCGTTGCTAATTATGGTCTGCCGTCCGTTATGGTCAGCGATAAAGCTCCGGGGTACAAAAGTTTATTGTTCTCCACTATAAACAAAATTTTAGGCGTCAGACACAGGTTCACGGCCACCCAAAGCAAGCGATCTAACGGCGCAGCTGAGCGAAATATTTGCGCTTTAAATAATGGACTGAGAATTTTTAGCACAGATGAAATTGATGACACTCAGATCGAGTTAATTTTACCAATAATTCAAATTTCCTTACGGGCTTCTGTTAATCCTAAGACAGGACTATCCCCTTTTGACGTGCTTTACGCGAGGAAAATGCCACTACCAAATTTTATATCCACAGAGAATTCTGTCCCGAATTTCTGTAGCACAAATAGCCATAATTACGTAAAATGGTTGAGAACAGCGCTTAATTTGATTAACGACGGCATTAGGCGCAATAAGATCAAGAGTAAATTGGCGATGAAAGAAAATTATGATAGACGATATAGAACTAAAGAAGCCGATTATCGTGTCGGCGACATAGTCTTATTAAGAGATAACCAAACAGAGCTTAATTCGAACAGCTGTTGACGAGAAAACCGTACCTAAACGACAAATTTATAATAACTGAGATAATAGAGCACACTGGTATTGGTTCTGCTTACAAAATAATGAACCAGAAGACTGGAAAAACGGTAAAAAATTTAATAAATTTCGACAGAATAAAAAGGCTTGTTACGTCAGACGCAAGCATATAATTACGCTCATCGGAGAGCATATGCGTCAAGCAAAATGAGAATGAAGAGCCTTATGCTGAGCTATTTGCTAGCAATTATGTGTAGTAATTACTTCGCAGCAACGCGAATATGATATTTGAAACAGGTGACAGGTCTTAAACGGCAAAATCAAACATAGAGTAGAATGATTTATGTAGGCCTACAGTTTTGAAAGAAAGTCACCCGATGGCCTAAAAGTCTACCATATTCGCAGACAAAAAACGAAACGGATTAAGCCCTCTATATGCGCAAGAAGTGAATGGCACAAAATTAATTGAACTATTTTTGTTAGTGTATGTTGATATAAGATCGAAGACAATACGGAACAATGGATCGGAAGACAGCTCTCGCATGGATGATCATCATCGCCATCTTGATAGCAAGCCCTGACGCGACTGACGAGAACAATTATCAACCAAGAACAAACCTGGGATATACCATGAAAGTGACTAACTATGTGCAACTTTACAGTAGTTATGTTCGTCTTATCTACCACTTGCATTTATCACTTTTTATAGTAATAATGTATTAAAGGAAGAAATTGACGCTATGAGAAGACTAAGATATTTCTCAGTTGAGTCGAGTAGACATTATGTAGCCAAGGTCGCCATTAAGCTACATAAAATGAAAAAAAAATATTGTAATGATTTTGCAAGAGCGGAAATCTGAAATAAAAGAATTGCTTTTCGAGATAAATGCTACGACTAGGAGACGCCAAGGTCTTGATAGTTGGATTGGGGGTGGATTAGCCCATATATTTGGATTGGCCACTACTGAGAACTTAGATGACATTAAGCATTATTTAACGGAAGTTTTAAGAGACACTAAAGAAGCGACATCCGCATGGCGAAAAAGACAAAATTTGATGACCAGAATAACGAGGCTAACAGGCAAACGATAAGACCACTTTGCAAAACTAATGCATATGACAAGACAGACCTTGACGGACGAAAATTGAAGATTACAGATATTAGATAGAGAGGGTCAAACAAACCTCAAAATTATATGGGTACTAACCGAAAAGATTCATATGGCAATAATAAACTTGTACGAGATAGATAGTATTTACACGGCTTTACAAGAATTGTCTAAAGGACGTTTATCTCATTATCTTGTTAATAGCACATTACTGGCAAAAGGCATAAGAAATATGTCAGAAAATTTAGAGCGGACGTCCCCTGAATTCGAGCTTATCCACAAAAGTCCCAATTATTATTACACCCAGGCTAAGGTGGGTGGCGCAATTCACAAAGATTCCCATGCACACATTTTGTTAATTCAAAATTAAATTCAAGCCCAGATAGCTTTGAAAACCGCTGTCGCTCCATTGAAGGTTTGTGAATTAACTTACTTCCCCCTTCGGTCACCAGATAATCAGGAATTTTATTTCATGTTATACAACGCTCCAAAATTTATCAAGTATTCAGAACAAAACTTATTTTATTTCACCGCAACTAATGCAGATGAGTTATCTTTCCGCATGAGTGATAATACGGAATTCACGTATTTTGTCAGGCTGTCCAGTAGCAATACCTGTTTACGAACAAAAAACAAACCAACATGTGCTATTGCCTTGATGATGGGCAGTTTGCGTAACATAAAAGCATTGTGTAAGCTGCACCTGTTGTATAGATCTTTGAAGCCAGCAGTCTACGTTATCGCCGATGGTAAACTCTTAATTAGCAATACTTAAGTATCTACTCCATTAATTACTATGGTGCGGGAGAGACATCCCATGCTGTAATACTTTTGTCCCCTAGTACTTAAGCTATCATACAGTTTATTTAGTCACCTTAATTGGTCTTTTAGTATTTTATTAATATTTTTTTTAGTTTTTGCTATGAATACTTTGTTTGATCAACAACGTAAACTCATTAAAAAAATGAGTGATGACCGATTAAAAAAAACTTAGTGCAGCGGGTATTCCTGCAAGTGTAATAGATACTTTGGCTAAACCGACGTTGTTGGACCTATATAGTCAGTTGGTAGCTACAGGCCGTGATAGACTACCGCCTGCTACAGCTGAGAGCTTGCCTGATATTGAACTAGAAAAAAAAGCTTAGATTTAGAAAACCGTAAACTTTCACAGCAAGCAGAACTAGAAAGAGAACAAAGAGCAGAGCAAGCAGAACAAAAAGAACTAGAAAAGCAAAGACTTGCAAAACAAGCAGAGCAAAGAAAATTAAAAAAATCTACGACTTATTGAACACGATGAGCAGAGAAAAGCACAAACTCAGGCACAAGCTGATCAAATAAAACTCGAAAGTAAAAAAGTGGAATTAGTGATCGAGCGCGTGCGTCAACAAAATGCTAGTGCAGAAAGTCCAGCAGCCTTGCTAAAACGCTATGGCGATGCCTTACGCGGTATCTTAAGTCGTATGCCTAACGATCCTGCTGATATTCCAGCATTTTTCGATAATGCCGAACGTGTCTTTAAAGACACGGATATTCCTACAAATTACCAAGCGCAGTTATTAATGCCTTATTTGACAGATAAAGCCCGTGCTATGGTTGGGCGAATGGATCGAAAAAAGGCATTATGCTACGCAGAAGTAAAAGCATTGCTTTTGCGTGAGTATAAATTAACTCCTTGGGCATACCGCAAACGTTATGAGACAGCCACAAAACAGTCCGGCGAAACATACGTCATGTTTGCAAGTAGATTATCTACTATGCTCACTTATTACATTGCAAGCAAAAATGTGAAAACATTTGGTGATCTGAAATCTTTATTAGTCGCTGACCACATTAAAGATATGCTATCACCGGACTGCTTCAAGCAAATTCTTGCAGTTGAAAATACAGAAAAGGAAGGGTAGCTAGCACATAATAAGTTAGCTGAGGTTATAGACAGGTATCTTGCTAATCATGGTTTTGACGACAAACCACAGACAAATGTAAACCAAGCTTATGTCTACACTCCACAAGTTAAACATGTGTACAACCAGAAAATAAGTTTCAACAAAACACAGGAACAGAATAAACCAGAACGCAGATGCTTTCACTGCGATAGCAAACTACTTGTCATTAAAAACTGTCCACATTATGATAACAAGAAAAAAGATAATGGACATGTCAAAACAAAACAATTCACAAATAGCTCACAGAAGAAGTCGACTCGAGTTCATACAGCAGTAACAGTAACTCCTGTAATCTAAGAGTCTGAGCATAAACAACATACTAAACCAACTTAAGATGCTACTCAAGATGCACATAAATATTGCACCTATGCGTAGCAGTAAAGAGAAAGTACAATTGAACAATACCAAGATGTGTGACGCAAATGTCCAAGCAGACGCGCAGACATTTTGCGGGACTACAGACAGTATTGCCACACATAAAAGTAAATACAACATCACAGATTTGACATACATTGACATAAACATTGATGGACTCTTTAGACCGGTCAAAGCTTTATATGACTCAGAAACAATGATTTCAGTAATCCATCCCAGAGCTATAGAGGAGATCAGCCCAAATATATTACATGATGGTAAAATTAATTTACGGGGTCTTTTTCAGGAACCGGTAAATGCAGACTTAGTAACAGTTTTTGTGAAATCATTTAACTGTTCTACAGACTTTATCTTAGTTGTAATGGCAATGACTTCGTTTGCGAATACAGATCTCATTTTCACAGACCAAGTCGCGCAAGCACTACTGTCCAGTAGAAACAATAAATGCAACTCTTCTATTGCAACAGATCTTCGTGTACACAATGACGTAATCACAAACACATCACATGATACAGTTACAATCGAGTCAGAGGACGATTCTAGTACAAAGCAATCACCATCTCAACATAAAAAAGCACACAGTTAAAAGCAGTAACAAAGGAACAACTGCTTCAAAAACAAAAACAAGATACAACATTATCTGGCAGTTGGGAACTGGCAGAAAAAGGCAAAAATGGTTATTGTATTCAAGGTGGCTTGTTGTATCATAAAGTTACTGTTGCTGGCCAGTTGTGCGAACAACTGTGTGTTTTTCTCAGTCGTCGATTTCAAGTCTTGACACTTGCTCACGAGGTTTATAGAGCTTATTTAGGTTTAAAAAAACGTGGGATTGAATCCGCCTAACGTTTTATTGGCGAACTCTCACTTCAGATTGCAAACAACATTGCACAACTTGTGAACAGTGCCGAAAACGAGCAAGGACCACTGTACGTAATCGTGTTTCAATCTCACCCATTCCGAGGGCTGATAAGGTTTTTAGTCATTGGTTCATGGATTGTTTGGGACCACTTTTTCCAAACCAGAATGTACGTTGCAATTATTGTTTGGTATTTTGTGACAGCACTAGTCGTTGGCCAGCTGCTTACCCATTACATTCACTGTCTGCCAAATCCGTTTGTGATGCTCTTTTAACCCAGTTTTTATTAACAGGGGTGGCAGATGTTATCTCGTTGGACAACGCGACAAATTTCAGAGGCAATCTAACCACAGAATTTTTGAAACGGCTTGGATGTTGCCCCAGATATTTGACTTTAGCTCATCCACAAGCTTGTGGTTTGGTGGAACGTCTGGTAGGCTCCATCAAATCAGCCATATCCAAGGTTGCTATTGACCACCCAAAGCAATAGTACATTCACTTGCCTTGCATCTTGTGGGTCTTGAGAGAATCAGTAAACGAGACCATTGGTGTTCCTCCATGGTTGTCAGCTTTTGGTCTTTTACCCAGAGGGCCATTGGCAGTCTTGAAAAACACCTAGACGGGGGAAAAGGATGTACCATTGAGTCTCGGGAAGGGAGTCGTAGAGTATCTCCAAGAGCTTCGTGAACGTCTTGGTAACGCAGAACGGTACGCTTTCAAACACACTGATAAAAGACAGACTCAATACATTACACGTTACAATCTTCGCAGTCAAGACAAAACTTTCAATGTTGGTGAACAAGTTCTAATTTTAGTTCCAGACAGTACATCAAGCAAAACCTTCAAGCGTTGGCAAAGACCAGCCACAATAACTGTAAAGAAATCACCAAACAGTTATATCGTAGATCTGAATGGTTCAAAACACCAAATACATGCAAACCAATTACGTAAATTTTACTGTCGAGTTTACAATGTATCGTGTAACGTTACTTCGACCATAACAGCAAGTTGCAACAGCGCATTAATATATGAAAAAGACTCAGATTTTGGTCAAGTGATAGTGCCTGAAACCACACCGGTGAACACGAATGATGAACGTCCAAGTAACTGCATCGAGAAATTCAAACCAGTTCACCTACAACCACAACAATGGGCAGAATTACTTTCACTGTTGGACAAGTATGCAGACTGTTTTTCGGACGTCCCAGGATTTTGTCAGTTATCTGAACACGCGATTCCTTCATTAGACGGTTTCGTGCCGAAGCGATTACCGCCGTACAAAATACCCATCAAACTCAGAGATAAAGTTCAAAAACAACTTAATGATTTGGAAAAACAAGGTTTAATTCGTAAGTCCAACAGCCCAATGGCAAGCCCAGTGGTCTGTGTCCTAAAAGGGAAAGATGGGAAGGGAGGAGTACGGTTAGTAGTTGATTACCGTTATGTAAATCGACACACTGTAGCCGATGCCTACCCACTCCCCGATGTTGCAGACATTGTGCAAGAGATCGGTAAGGCCCGTTTCATAAGTACCTTTGATGCCACAAAGGGGTTCTATCAAACAGCGGTCCGCATTCACTTGTGAGTTTGGACTATTCGAATTTACGCGTATACCATTTGGAATGAGATCTAGTGGTAGTACATTCGTGCGGGCAATGCAACAGGTTCTGCAGCCCATTCGTAAATTCACTGCATCATTTGTTGATGACGTGTCAGTTTTTTTTTCTGAAAACTGGCGCCATCACCTGAAATATACAGAACAATTCGTACAACAGATACGTCAGTCGGGATTCACTTTGAACCTCTGAAAGTGTAACTTTGCGTTGAGCGAGGTACTTTTCGTGGGTCAAATCATTGGATCCGGTTCTCGAAGGGCCGATCCAGACAAGACAGCTGCAGTAGAGAACATGTCAGTACTCGTTAACAAGAAACAAGTTAGGCAGATACTTGGTTTCTTCTCCTGTTTTAGGAAATTTATTCCCGACTTTGCACAACAGGCTTATCATTTGTGAGAACTTACCAAGAAGGGACGACCCGATAAGGTAATTTGGGGAGCTAAGAAACAACAGGCTTTCACTGCCTGAAAACTTTGTTAATCAAAGCAGCCTTCGCTTTTCTGGCAATTATGGACTGTAACAAGTCGTATACGCGACGAGTCGTATACGCGTGCGATCCGTGGGATGCATGCCGTTTCTGTTTGTTTGTTTTAGGCTGCCGTGTAAGGCTTAAAACCTAAAATTATGTTGTTAGGCAGTAAAGTTATGAAAGTAAGGCCTAACGTGTTAGAGTTAGTGTAAAGTTAAAGTAGTTTAGCTAGGAGTCGAGGCGGCGAGTCGAGTTGTGGGACTTTGTTGCGAGACTGTAGTGTATTGTCGGTTTTTTCCGTCTGTCCATCTGTCCGTTTGTCTCTCTGTCTATCCCTTTTCGAAACTGTTTAAATCGTTGTTTGCTTTGCGCTAGTCGTTAATATTAATAAATTTTGCTTCAGCTTTTAAAACATTGTGGTGTTCGACTTTTTGGCTTAGGCATCCTGACAACAGTTACGCCCGAACGCCACAATGGGGAACAAAAACCCTTGAGCGGATTGAGCTTCAATTTTTTAGTGGTTGGTGTTTACGACGTAAGCACGACATTCAAATTTGGTGACGATCAGTTCAGGGTTTTTTGGTTAACTGAGGGTCAAAGTTTGCCATTTTCATAGACTTTGAAAGTCGTCCTTACAATACTCACTTTATCGTGTGAGGTGTGATTTTTTACAGATAAATTCTAAAACAATTGCTATCACCATGAATGATAATTGCACCACAATGGTAACAACGTCTTCCAAACCGTTGTTTGAATTAAAAAAAATCAAAAGTAAAGATCATTTGAAAGAAGCTAAAGAATAATAAAAGAAATCGGAAGAGAATGACAACAAAACTAAACGGATTAAAAAAAAAATAAGAAAGGCAATGCAGTACACGCAGTTGTGCGCAGTTGTGCCTGTGTATTTGGTGCTATTATCATTATTTTATGTGCTCATTTTTGTTTATTTTTCATCGCGTAGTTTGTTGCTTGAGATTGAATATAACTGCCCTTGAGATTGATGTGGGAAGGCAACAAATTGACCAGCAGCCATGTGTAGAGCAGGCCTGGTACTTTGGCAACAAGTTTGTATCGTAAAGAGTTGAGGCCGTCAACTGCAAACCGCTGAGGGCCATATCGAAGTAGAATATTACGTTTAACATTAACCGGATTGCTGGTGTCTCTCCCATGGCTCATCGTGGTGTATCGTGACACATCGCGTGGAAATCGTGCAATGATCATATTTTTGGTTACAATTCGGTTTCTCATGTCATCGTCTTCGCCACCCCACCCATAATATAAATTAGAAAATCCATTTGTTTTTTCGAAATCTGGCTGACTCATAGCAATAATACCACCGGAATATCTTGGAAATCGAATAATATAGTTCCATCTGCTCTGGTAAGCGGCGACATGTCTCGGTTGCGATAAACAGACGTAGAAATTGCGGTCGTCCTCAGGCAGCATATCGACGTCGTGAAATATGAAGCAGTCGAAGTTGGAAGACGCTCGTGCCTCAACGAAGCCGACGTTCATTAACGACGCTCGGTTGAAAAAAGCTGGATATTTTTGTTCGACTATGAATATTTTGTACTGGAGCAGTTGTCGCTGCAACATAGGATGAAGAATGGCAAGCAACCTGCGAAGATCTAGCTGTCGATTACGGTACGGAATTATGACGGCGACCCGGTGACGGGGAATACATGACTGAGGAGTCCAACTGCCGCCAAAAATTAATTCAGTGTGCAGCAGCTGCAAGTCGCTGAACTGTGGTGGTAAATGTTGTATATTTGTTCGACCAATAAGAGTATCTGGTACACACTGGCACAGACTTTTGTCGGTTAAATTTTTGCCACTAACGTTAAACGATTTTGGAACCATATGTGAATCGCAGTATTTTTCGTATTCCATCAAAAATGTGCGTGTACTTTTAGTGGAGTTGTTGTAGATTGAAGAACGATTGTGGCCTGATAAATATATGTGTTGAGTCCAAGTAGCAGATGTTTTATTTCCAGAGTACCAGTCTTGATTGATGGTCATAGTAACAACTGAAACAACCGACAGAAACGGCAACAACGTTACCAAAAGAAGCTTAGAACGTCGGTAACGAAACACTTCATATCGCGTTAGTTCACACACTGTCATTTTGATTTATCTTGGTATTCTAATTGCCGCACAAATTAGTCGTATTCATTTCTGTAATCGCTAGTTTGCGCAGGAAACCAAAAAACATTATTTGTCCTACAAACAATACAAACACACACAACTATGTCATAGGTTTAGTTTTACCGCAAGCTAAACGGTGGTTTAAGGCCTGTGGTAACAACGACATGTCGTTTTTGTGGGAAAGACCAAATACCGGGTGGCAAAATATGTTTCAAAATATGCATAGTCATACGCGGCCCGCATACACTTTATAAGGTAATTTTTTTGGTTTATTTGTAGACTGTTACGTACATTACTTAGTTAAACATTTTTAAAAAGTCACTAATCACACCACTTAATGCCGCTTAAATATGTTCTGGTAGCTGTAGACAGTTTTTCTCTTATGGGATTCCTGGTTAATATAAATTATTTAAATTATTTTTTTTATATTTTCGCCAAAATTTATTTTATTATACAGGTTTTTCTTCCCCGGGTTTCCTTTGGCTTGTCGTCAGGTCCGCGGTAGTTTTCCTTCAGGATTGCCGTTCAAATTTACTTTAAAATCCAAGGTCGGCGTTCGGCCCTGCCCCCCCCGGTCGTTATGTACCGGTGACCCCCCCTCGTCAGCATATACG
>Ga0209367_1005310_pt1 | contig 17860 bp, 5 predicted proteins | sample WorMetLIZISLAND2_FD_187412 | JGI IMG/M metagenome (GOLD analysis project Ga0209367, IMG submission 187412) | Marine gutless worms symbiont microbial communities from Max Planck institute for Marine Microbiology, Germany - Olavius geniculatus... ... | reverse complement strand
AATTAAGTGACACCATTAGATTGGCCATCCCCGAAAACCATACCCTAGAACCAAAAATTACGACTCTGTCTTATACACAGCCAAAGTTATGGCCGTTTTAAGAATTGTTTAATTTTCTCCATAGGCGCCATTGTATTTTTTTTGATTTTTGCGAATAAATACGTTAAATATTACATTTTAATTTTCTAACCCCAAAAAGGCACTTCCTTGTGCAGAACCGCGTCGTTTGACGCATTAAGCGTAAAAATCCCTTTAAAGGTCTGACCTGTGGGTGAGTCAAAGAAAAAAAACGTATATATAAATAAAAATTTTTGCGTATATTTCACCCTTTTGCCGAGAAACCCCCCTTGAAGGGATTTGCATAAAAGTTTGCATGACGGGTCCCCTCCCTGACGTAATCAACCGTGCCAAATTTTATCTCAATCGGGTCAGGGGTTTTGATTCTGTGGGGGGTCGAATTTTTGGATTCCCCATAAAAAAGAGAAGTCGCCGTTAACACAGGGCTTGAACTACCGTTCAGCCTGTGATGATCTGGATCCGAGACAACGCGAAACTTCGATCTGTGAAACGGACTGATGAACAGTCAATTCGGAAAGCATACCGGGTATTACAATAATAATAGTTTTAGAACTTCGTCTCCTAAATTTGACCCTGTCTGACTATTATAAAATTCAGCATTGAATGTGAGTAAAAATGGGGATATTTAAAATTTAATAATACGCTTTAGACTTGAAAAAAAACCGTACGCCTTGTTTACGGTCTTCATTGGTTGTATGACATGATAGGAATAGGCACTATTTTTACTGAACATTGTTGCTAGGCCTAAGTAGTAGGCTACAGTTTAAAAGATATTATTTTGTAGGCCGATCAGCGCGACATTAATGTCGTGTGGACGTAAGTCGGTCAAGGCCGTGGCCATCGTCCACAGAGTGTGTCAGTCGAACTTGGATCACGCATCTGGTATTGACCTACGGGTGACTACTGCCCTCTCGTTAACACTGAAAGCTTTGACGTCAATTAATATGCATTGCTGATTTAGCGTTCGATGCTGCTGCTGCTGCAGTCGTGTTGCGGAAATTGAACATCTGGCTTGCGGCGTCGGTGACAGTGACGAGCAAACGACACGTTTCATCGCGTATTAGTGTCACGCTGCGTCGATCCACCCATCACCTGTACTCGTATCGGCTCGGTCCTATAGTCGTATAAGCCGCGTCCATCGACAACTTGCTGTATAGCAGCCTAGTTCTGTGAAGCGGCGGCAACTACGTATTCTGTCAGGCACCGACGCCACCTTGTGCTTGTTCTGATCGATCCAACACAATGACAACAACGACGATGATGACGCTCTGTCCATCTGCCGGCGACGACGCCGACTATAGCCCAAATTCCATTACGCCGACTTTTCGACGAAGTCCGACAGTCCGCAGACTTTGTCGCGGTTTTTTTACGCGGATTTTGTCGCAACCATTCATCTTGACATGTCGAGATGCATGCATTGAAAGTCGGCCTACTTTCCCGTGACATACCCGTTTCGTGGTTTGTGTTCGCGACTTTCGTGGTCCACGTCCGCGATTTTCACCGAAACTTCCCCGTGGGTAAGTTTTTCGGTTTAAGTCGGCGTAATGGAATTTGGGCTTGTACGCGCTGTCCGCCCGACCCACTTGCCTGACCGAGCGACCGACAATCTTTGACAGTCGACTGTGTTCGAATAGCGATGTCATCATCCATCCATCCATCCGCCCGCTCGCTTCTTAAGCCCCAGTTCCACTACCGCGTTTCTATTTGTCGTGACTTGTCGGGCAACAAATCATGCAACAAACTGCAGAGCAACTGAGAGCATCTTGGCATGTTGCGGATTAGCCATAGTTGTACGGCATCATGTACCGGTACAGCAATAGCTTCAATCCGTCGTCAATATTGAGGGCGTTCCAAAGGCAGAGGCGCCGTAGTAGGCGCCGATGATGAGAAGTGGAGAGGGATAATCTTTCACCAAGCCTGGTCTGAGAGAGCGTCGTGAGTGAGTTCCCATATCGAGGTTCTGACTGAAAACAAACTTCGGCGCATTTTTAACGTTATCACATAACATTTCTGGTATAGGTCTACTGTAGAGAGGAAGCGAAAAAAATAGGGACCTATAATTTATTTCCCTCGGTCCCTAGGACTGACGCCTCTGTGGTACAACAAAATCAAATGCTCCACAGATCGAACTGAGTGGAGTTTGGGCTGATGACAAACACGTCGCACTCCGACTCAGCAACGCACATCTGTCGACTTCTTGAAGATGCAACGTCGCTATGTTTTTAAGAAAAAACAATCATCGCGCGGCCATGTAAATGATGTAAGCTTAATGTGATTTCATAACGGGACCAAGTGCAAGGACAAATGCCATAGAAATACAGGCTGCCTCTCTATAGGTCCATTAGTCATTTCATTGCGGAAGCTATACCTAAATAAACCTATATTAGCAGTTGCATGGAATTTTATTTTATTTTTTTGTTCTCATCTTTCCATTTACCCAGTTAGAACTGACATAGGCCTATGTAGATTTAAGAAAACATGAAGTTTTTGTCGATGATAATGATTAATGTTAGCGCCATCTTACTGGTTGATGAAGCTGACACCTGTCAGGCATACGGTTTTTTGATGCACTTGATGTTATTGAAACTAAATTAGCGACAGATTGGGATGAACCCACTCGTCGGAAAGCGCTCGATTGCTGTTGCCGAGGGGCATCTCGAAGACATGTCACAGATTATAAAGATGACCACGGTACGCTCATGAAAGACTGGTCAGCAAATCGACCTATTTAATTCCATCCGATCGAGCTGTTGCACCTTCCATCTATCCAGCCAGATGTTCCGAGGCGGAAATGGAGTTGCGCGACGCACAAATAGCGTTTCAATTTAGCAGCGTCGTCGGCACAACAGCAGCCTCCGCAGCCACTGATGTTGACAACACATCCATCAGATGATTGGCAGCTGATAACGACCGGTCGTGATGCAAACACTTGGACGCTCGGCATCGCGCGTTGAAATCTTAATTATTTCAACCGACGATCGATGTGTCAACACGCGCCATCAGTTTTCCTCCATCTGACGTTGTTCTGTGCCACTTCTGATCGCCATGCATCCTACAGTTGTTAACGAATTTAACCTTAAATCTGTCTTATGATATTTGTACAAATATTCTGTTTAATGTGGTTTATGTAATGTCAAAATTGTAGCCTAATAAAATTATTGACAGTCAACAGACACCGAGATTTGAGCACATAATAGATTTTTTTTTAAATTATACGTTTACTTGCATGTTTTTGCTGGCGTATTCTGGCAGATACATTCTGCAGTGTTATCAATTGGCTAATGTATGTATTACTTGTCTTGCACGACTTGCATTCCGTAGCCTATCGCGTAATTTTTCTCGTCATACCCGTTAACTACAACTAACAGTTTTTCCCCCAGCTTCTTTGTATAATAAGCAATTTCTAAATATACAAATAACTGTGCTGGCTGTTGTTTTGCGACGAATGGCATCGTACTGAAGACGACCGGGCTTTTGGGTGCAGCACCATAGCTTGTCGTTTCTTTCTAACCACGATCCGTTTGTAGACGTCGAGTTATAGCGACAGAGCGCCGTCGGCATGCAGCTACTTGCGGACCGCTAGTCACGTCGTTCTGCACAGGGGCGTGTACCAATACAGACGCGACATTTTTGTCTGCTGCAGCCAGTAGGCTAAGTTAGTGAAAACGCGGGCACAAGGAACGGAGATGTACGAGTTTCGTGTGATAGCCTAGTTGTCGGGAGCTGTTGGAACTTAACATGCAAATCTACCTATTTGCTCAGCGCCAATCCCCAGTTCGCTTGCTCCTCTGGTTTCTGTATACCTTATCCATCCCACCATCGGGTGCGTAACGGGTGAGCTGAAAGAATTTTAAACACCACTACCACCAGTGGCGATAAGTGACGACACGGGAATGGTCACTCATGCCGTGGCTATGCGTGTCATTTTTGAGCGTACTATACTGTCATTAACGGATTTGTCCATAGCGTTTTTTAGACTTATTACCGCATAAACTATCGGATCTGTATGTTTGTGAACAAGAGTCGGTAGTCGGTACACTTCAAAAATATCAAAATTCGTTCATAATTTGTTGAATATTTTACAGACACACATACACAAGCCACAACGTGTACATAACCCGTAAGTGAAATGCATTTAATAATGATTACTTACCAATATACGTTTGAATCGGAATTCTGATTTTTTAGTCACTTTAAAGTTGGAAATTTAACAGCGACTACTTTCGCTTCCATTCCACAGCGGACCTACGATTTTTTTTTAGATTCTGGCACCGCTGCGATCCGCCTTATGCTGTGACGAAATCGTTGCTAAGATGCAGTGCTTTGCGCTGGCGCTGCAGGGAGGATAGCGTGATGACAGCAGCAGCAGCAGCAGCATCGCGCGGACGTCGCAGACAACTTCAGCAGGTGCTCGTCAGTCGCAGTCACGCTGTACGACTCAGCGCTAGTGACGACGACGGACAGACGCGTCGTTCTGTCGTCTGTCGATCTTTGTCAAACGTCCGTCCGTGGTGAACAAGTTTTTCGGTCACTGCTCCGGTCTGGATGTACGCCGCGTACGGCGGCGCGTTCGAACGTGAGCGGCCGCAAAACGAAATTTCACGTCGTCCTCTGCAGTTGTTGTCGTTGTCGCGATGGTCTACGCGTCGGCGGGGTTCGACGAGGGTCCGAGCCCTGCAGGCCGCCGGCGCTGCCGGTCGTACGCCGGGTCGTCGATACGTCGACGTCGCTCGTCAGGTGTCGCCATCGTCGACCGCGCACTGCGCTGGTACGACGAGACGGTGCGAGGTCTGCCGCCGCCACTGCCGCTCGACGGCCGTCCTCTGACGACCATCACCGGCTGTGAGCCGTCGCCGTGCTCGTGTGTGGACCGACTGGTCGACGAGGTATGTCCGTGCGGCTACGACCCGCTGCTGGCAGGCGCCAGCACGTGCGAGCACTGTCGACGTCGGATACGTATCAACGTCAGCGGCCAGCAGTTCGAGATCCGAGCCGGTCTGCTCAGCCGTCACCCGTCCACCTTGCTGGGCGACGTCGCCCGCCGCCAGCGCTATTATGATCGTCGGCGCGACGAATTCTTCTTCGACCGACATCGACCAAGCTTCGAGGCCGTGTTCGCCTATTACCAGTACGGCGGCAGGCTGCGCCGCCCCAGCAACGTGCCCGATGACGTCTTCCTAGCCGAGCTCGAGTTCTACGAGCTGGAACCGGGCGCCGTCGACGACTACCGGCGTGCGGAGGGTTACACAACCGACGAAGCGCCGATGCCGACCAACCGCATGCTGCGTCGGCTCTGGCTGCTGTTCGAGTACCCGGAGACGTCGCGCGCCGCGTACGTGGTCGCACTTGTGTCGGTGATCATGACGCTGGCGTCCATCGTTCTATTCTGTATCGAGACTCTACCCGTGTTTGCGATGACGCACTGTGTCAAGGACGAGGCGCCCAACTTCCTCGACCCGTTCTTTGTCATCGAGACAGTCTGCACGGCCTGGTTTACCATAGAACTGGCAGTCAGGTTCGTCGCGTCGCCGTCCAAGCTGCGCTTCTGGGGTGACTTCAAGAACATCGTCGATCTGACGGCGGTCGTGCCGTACTACGTGACGTTCATCAATGTGGTGTCGACGATGAGCTGTGCCAGTGCCAAGTCCAGTGCGTCGTTGGCGTTCCTGCGCGTCATCCGTCTGGTGCGGGTACTGAAGCTGACCAAACACTCTGTCGGCCTGCAGGTGCTCATCATGACCGTTCGTGCCAGCAGCGAGGAGCTCGGCCTGTTCCTCGTTATCCTACTCGTCTGTATGCTCGTCTACTCGAGCGTCATTTACTACGCCGAGCTCGGCGTCCAAGGCTCGCAGATCAACAGCATCCCGGACGCGTTCTGGTGGGCGATCATCACCATGACAACGGTCGGCTACGGAGACAAGGTGCCCGTCGGCTATGCCGGCAAGCTGATCGGTGCTGCGTGTGCCATCACCGGCGTGCTGACGCTGGCGATGCCTGTGCCCATTATTACCGGTCACTTCAATAGGTTCTACTCGCGCAAGATTGGCCGCACCAGACACAGGGTCACTGCTTGACACACGTGCACGTACCAAAGCGTTACTTATTTATCGTATTGTTCCACGTTCGTCTCAGGCAAACTGACACCAACTTTGAACAGTTTAAGCGGCTGCTAAAGACATTTTCATTTGGGTGTCAAGATCGAGGCGCATTGTCAGTTGTCACTATTTGATAAATTAATTTTTCTTAGCTACTTATTGACTTTTTTGCTTAGATACAAACAGTCTAACAGTGACAGTTAATCAGCACAAAATTGTGTTCTGTAAAAAGTACCAGCGAAACAGCGTACTTTGCTAATACTACCTACAATGTTATGATGGACCCGTGTGTACGAAATACTTTAACACAGGGGATAAGCTGTCTTATTGATGCGCACAAACTTTTTGTTTCCGTTGGCTGTTTTTACTTTGCGTCATGCATTGCGTTATCAGCTAGCCTACTCGTTAATTCACGCGACAGAAGCTAAGTTAGTCTCAATTTCGCTTACCGCTATAGTATTCTACGAAGATCATTTTTGCGCATTGCTCGTTCACGAAACAGACGTGACTAATTATTGATCCTCGTTGTCGATTAAAAAATCGAAGCACACAACATGCTGTTTTATCTGTTTCAAAGTTTAAGCTATTTTTGTCGAATAGGATCGAGTAGCATCAGCGGCGTTCTATAAATAGCCTATACCGATAGTTTACGTACAGCGCCATTCTAATAATTTTTGGAAATATATGAAAATGATAAGGCCTAAATACTTTTATGTCTCCGCCAACGTAGTGGTCGGAGGCATAATGTTTTCAAAGCTTTCGTGCGTGCGTGCATGCTTGAGTCCCGAACAGACATTGTTAGCAAGATATCATGAGTATTTGTTGACAGAATTTTCCAAACTTTCACCACTAACGGATTTTGGGGCAAGGTTGAACGCATCAAATTTTGAGTCAAAAGGTCAAGGGTCAAGGTCACAGTAAGGTCAAATATACCCCAAAATGCACGTTTTGGCCTTGTAGTTGTCACATGTTGGCGGAAGCATAATAGTCGACGGAGTCGTAACCACCATCTAGTTTCTGTAGGCCTAAAAAGTGATTTAATTCTTCTAAGTCTCGGCAATAAGCTATATTACGATCATTTCGTTATTTTGACGTCACTTGCATTTCAATAATATATATATATATATATATATATATATATATATATATGCTTTAAAACGAAGGACACTTTTTGCAGTTTACAAGTATTTATGGAACATTTTTTGTAGTTTCCACGCTTTCTTGACGTAACAGCAACACTAGCTGCGTTGTGGATGTCTAACGCGTTAGTGTTAGTTCATGGATAAGTATAAAATACGCTAATTTATGCATGTCGACGTAATACTTTTAACAGTTTTAATAGTTTTGGCTAATAGTTTTCATTTCTGCTGACGACACGGCAGATGAAACATTCAAAAGAGTCAGCAGAAATTAAAACTATTAACAATAGGCCTATAAATTAGCGTATTTTTAATATACTTATCTATGAACTAACACTAACGCGTTAAGCATCCAAAACGCAGCTATATTGTCTCACTTAATTGCTTAGTTATGTCTTATGCCACGCGATGATGTGAGTTGATACGCTGGTTCTTGGTGAATTGATAGATGAATTACAATAATAATCTATGTAATAATAATTATTATTTCGGCACAAAAACATATATCAGCCTAGCCCGTTTGTCATTATTCCTACCAATTAAAGTTTGTAATATGACCACATTGCTCTATGGACGGTGATTTAATGTCTTTAATGTCGGTGATTTATGGGTTATTGCACTCTTATTTTACTTTACACGACTGATGCTGATACTTTTAGTTTTATTTCGCACTTTGTTTCTTCACATCCGGTGTCAAAGTATTAGTCATAGCGCGAAACACATGCACCGTAGAGAAATAGGAAAAGTATTCTGAAAGTAATAATTTGTTTAATATTTGCACTTAATTTTCTAAGGTTAAACTTGATGTTAAGAATTTCAAAGAACACGAGAGATTGAGAACTGGGTTTATGTGATTCTAGCACTGATGCTATGCCGAGATATCGTCCATTGATACTACTCCACTGTCGGTCTAAAATGGTCGCCGAATCATAAAGTCGTGCGTATGGCTGTCATTAAACTGGTCGGACCCCGCTCGTCCCGAGCACGATTTATATTGGCACAGCAGCTGCCGCAGCCACGATGGTGCAGTAGTTTTATGCGATTCGTCGTCCCGGAGACCAGCCGTGTGTATTCGTCCGATAACTGCACGGAACTATAGTTCGAGGGTCAGCTGGCGATCCAGTACAACACGCGCTCTCTCTCATTATGTCTGCTGATCGTGAAAATATTGCCAGAATTAGCAGCGCTCTGCTGGCTGATATAACTTACAGTGGTCGGTTATCTGCAGTGTCGTGGGCGGTCGCGCGGTGGCGCTCTGTGATTTGTGCGTTGTATGATTATTGTCGATTAACGACAAGTGTCTATATATACGTGCGCCGACTGTCACTCTCGTTCCCCTCAACTACACTGTAAGTCGAGAAGTTAGCCGACGAGTTTTCGAGTTAGCTGTATCAACTACTGACCTATTTTTTACTATCAAATTCAACAGTATAATAGTCATTAATAAGATATCCCACCACATGCATTGTTACAATGACTTCTTACTTTTTGGCCCACCTTGTAGATACACTACGAAAAATTACTAGACAAGATTAAAGTGGAGAGAAATAGTAATTACGGAAAACTAGTGGAGAGTCTTCTACATGGTAGGCAAGAGCTGCAATTTTACATTAAAAGGTAACCGTAAGTAAAGGTATCATGACCCAGAAGGGGCGTAGGTCGGTGCTCATCTCTCTTTCTATGGCCGTTGAGCCCGTAGGTGGATAGACCACTGAGTCTGTGACGCATGGCTAGTGCGACGCCAGACCTACGGTTACCTTCCCAGCCGCAAAGCGGTTTTACTCAGTACAGCAGTTTTACTCATTATTAGTATTTTAATAATTTTACTAACTTTTCAATTTCTAGTCTGTATTGCCTGTAAATATTATTACAGGATTTTCTTGCAAAGTTGTGCATGTAATGAATACTAATAAGAAACTTTGAAAATCTATCAAAATTTGAACAAGCTATGACAAAGAGTCGGTGGCTTATAGTTATAAATTGCACAAACAAGTTAATCGCAGTTGTTGTGTAGTTCTCTGACATGTACTATCAAAAGCTTTCTATATTACACGCGTGCGTGTATGCACGCGTGCGAACAGCGTACAGAAGAAGCATCGTCGTCGTCGTCGTCGTCGTTCCTGAGTCACAGTCAGTCCGGGGATTGCAGCGGATATGCGGGGGTCATAGGTCACGGATCGATATGCTTATTGATGATTCAGCGAGTTGATCTCTGCTCAGTGCTTAGCTATAGGCACCGGCGAGCTATAGCGTCAGCGCCACGAAATGCGAATTACTGCTGCTTTTAACGCCACTCCGCAGTTTTCCGCTGGGCAGGTTGTTAGCGTACGATCCACCGGGTGGGCCAAAAAGTGACACGCTTTTTAACTACGCCAATATAATGCCGTATAAACTGCAAAACGCCAGCTGTCTATACTGTCTGAACGATTTTGATATTTGCTTTTAATTGTTCGCAGTTTAAATGTGCTGATTTGTTTGAAAAGATTTTCACAATTTCGTTGAAACCACTGTATTTTTCCATAACGCACGTTGTGAATCAAACAGCGTCCATCGTTAGTTAGTCTTACCTCGTGACAAAGTTACAATTTTGTTTGCATAAAAACAAAACTTCTTTACATCGGTAAACGAACAACTAAGTGATGACGACGTCATTTGATGGAAATGACACCCTGGACTGGATACACACGAAAACGCAAATGATCATAATACATCTAACGTGACAGGAACCTCAAGTACGCAAAAGTGCTATTTTCTGGCTCACTCTGCAGTAGTACTTGCAAAACGGTGTCGTCTGTGCATCGTTAGGCCTATTTGATGCGTTGTAACCACTGGTGACGGTCAACTGAAAAGCTTTCAGTCTGAACATAGAGCAGCCTGCATCCAGGCAGCAGTTGAGTGCTCATTTGTTGCGCTACAGTCCAAGTATTAGTACCACAAGTTACAATTTTAATGGATTTATATTGCTTATTTCGACAGCGGGTTGTCCAGCCATTGACCAGTTTGATGACATTTATTCTGTTTACAAGGAAGTTTGGTCAAAACAGCGCGGTTTTGTCTCTCCGGGCGCAGTTGGAACGGACTATATAGGCCTACGGTCTGATACTGAAATACGAATACGTGCTTTCGGACGTGTAAAAATACGATTTAAAATTATCAGCATAATTTGTTCGTAACTTTTGAGCAATTGTACCAACAGACAAATAAACACCGGCAATAACAAAAAAAATTCAAAAGTCACTTTTTTAACAATTTATGTAACTCTGTATTATTTACCATCCATCAGGTACTGTTAGGTCTTTCGTACGCCATCTCAGAACCTTTTATTTTACCGCTGCTTTTTAATCCCCACCGCGTGCGACCAGTGACTGCCAGCGCCTCCAACTCTGCCATATCTGACACAGATCTTCACGCGTGTTACAAATTTCCTACGCCGAGGGCAAAATATATCTACAGTTGTCCACGGCAAAACGTTCTAACTACAAAACTACAAAGTTCTTTAAAATGCTACTTATATATCTATTTCATTACAAAAAAATATGGCAAGCAAAATATGGGTGTTATTCATCAACAAACTTTTCAAGAACATTAAAACACTGAAAAAGTTTTTAAAATGCACGGCGTAGAAAGCTGTTTTCAATTCAATTTTTCTTGAAAATGTCATCGATAACAGAATAAACACATAGGACGTTTTGCCATTTTACTCTCGATGTGACAGTACGTACATGGGGAGTTTCTATTGTCATGATCTCTGAGACGGGCATCCATTCACCACCGTTCTTGTCGCTATAGACGATTGCTATTAACACCATCGTCCGGCGGGGATCGTAAAGCGTTTAGCGTACGTCAACGGCAACAAGTGCGCTTTGGTCCTTTTCCATATCGGTCGACTCGGGGCGCCTCTAACTGTGCGCGGCAGATGTTGCCTTTACACATCACTGCACAACGCCGACAGCGTCTTGTGTGAAAGATGGTCCTAGGCTCCACTGTACACCCGGGAAAGCAGGACATAACCCCTCCCGGCTTTTGCTTTCGTATTAAATAATGGGGGATTGAGTTTTAAGGGGCTGTGTTTTGGAGGGAGGGGTTGGTCCTACATCGTGGATAGAGAGTAAGGAGGTTCTGTTCCGAAAAAGGGTTATGTCCGGACGCCTACCGAACCTGCAGAGTTGACGTTCGATCACCTTTAGCCACGGTCACGATATTGCTATGACGGGCTACTGCTGTACTGTACGGTTCTGCTGCAAGCGGCCGATAAATCAGCATTTAACCCCCGCTGATGTGCTGGCGTATTTAGGATTTGGCAAAGAGGGGCCATGGCAAGCGCGCAGAGCGCGAGCCTATAATGGGGGTCTGGGGGCGGAGCCCCCAGCGGGGTCCAGGGGCAGAGCCCCTGGTCGGGAAGTCAGGGGGGCGAAGCCCCCCTGAAGCTGAAACACGTTTTGCTTTTGAACGTTCAATGGAAGCCGCAAATTCGCCCATTTTTTCTGAAATTCGGAAACGCAGAAAATCACAGCGTCGTATCAGATGCAATCTCACATGGCGATTTAAATCGCATATTGTATCGGTACGAAAAAAGACCATCAAACATTGTTGAATTTTGCAATTCTTGCTGGAAAACGGCAAAAACGCACCTTTTCATATAAAGTGGCCTTGAAAAATTTTCATGGTCAGGCCAAAGGGGGGGGGGCCATCGCACCGTGGCCCTCCCCCTAAATACGCCACTGGCCGTACTGTATTGTAGCCTATAACCTGTGTTCGCGGTTGCGTGGCAGAAGTTCCGACATTCAACGATATTTGAAGATGTTTAACTTTGTTCACCGTGCAATTGCAGCAAACCAGTCGAACAAAAATAGCAATGCATTCAATACTATAAAGCCATAACAGCAGAAGCTTAATATCCTATAGCTGGCAGATACTACTTTCTACACCCGGCAAAGTCTTCAGCAGAGTGCCTGGCTGATTACTACCTGTTAATGCCAAATTTCTTAGTGTTTACTCACGGAAAACATAAATGAAACTCCGACCACCTACTGAGGGCACCTGGTTGATTATAATCGCCAGTCGCATTGAAATAGTTAATAAACATTGTTTGTCCCATGTTATCTAGTTTTTGTACAACTATTAATATGTGGTTATTCTTACCATAATTGTGGCATTGTTTATTATATTTTTTCGTCCATGTCTGTTGTTTTCCTGCGTGTTTGAAGCGATGAGGAGAACTAAAGTTGTCCGCAACAAATCATCTTGGTTAGAATTTGCATAACGTTGTATTTACTGAATGCTTATCAGATTAGAATTAATTTATAGCGTGTTGCCACGTCATTGATTATTACAACACAACACAGGATCACAGACTTACATTTGGTTAGTTTCAGCTATCCCAATACATTGTCCGGAGCTGGCTTTCCAAGCTGATCACTGTCAACCGTTTAACCCTTTATACTACTGGCAAGTCGGACCGCGGTTACAAAGATGTAAAACAAAAAAGAGTTTTTTCAAAATGTTTTGCAAATGTTTTAATTTTTGTTTTACATGTATGCTCATCACATCCAAAACATTTGTTTAAAAAACTTGTGCCCGATTTTAACGACCTGTAGCAGTGGAATACACAGCAAAAGTGTAATTTGTTTTCGTTCTAAACCGAGCGTTTGCGTCCATCTGTGTGATAGTGCAGTTTGCATTGTATTTTACTGTCGTCTCGTTTGCTGGTTTTCTCAGTTTTTTTCTGGCGCACGGATGTTGTCTAGTTTTTAAGGCAAAATTGCTCTTACAACTCAAGCTATTCCGCTAGACATTTCTCCTTAGCGTGGTCTGTCTCTCTGTCTGTCTGTCGTCTGTCTGTCACATTTGCGATCTTTGCTTAAGCCGTTTGACGGATTTGCATGCTATTTGCAAGTACACTTAAGCCTATAAGATCCAAGGACACATTGTTAGACGGGGTCCTTGACCCTCTAGTGGAAGGGTAGATTTGGGACTCAAACCTCGGCCAAAACATGCAATTATTGCAAACTGCAGCTAACCCGTCAGTCCTATGCTGCCACCTGGCGAATGCAAAACAGCATGGCCATTTTGCCTTTTACTAATTACTTTGGTTCTTATTTATAACGTGCTATAAATAGCTGGCGCCGATGCAGTCTACCGATCGGAAACAGACAGGGACAGCGATATGTCAGTACTGCGTTACACGTTATAAATCATGTCGTTATTACGGCTGTCATGTTGCCGCATTTTGTACATTATCGCCGTCATATACTTGATTATAATATAACAACAATAGGCCTACGTGAAAAATACAAATAATCATATTAGTGTGGCTCGGTAGTCTAACGGTAACGTGCCGGACTTGTAATCCTGACGTCACTCAGGAGCGCAAGTTCGACTCCGCACCGGGACACTGCCGGGTAACGACCTTAGGCAAGTTGTTCACACACATGTGCCTCTGTCACCAAGCAGTATATTTTGGTACCGGTAAAGAGCGGTGATGTCCCGCGGCTGGGAAGGTAACCGTATGTCTGGCATCGCACTGGCCATGCGTCACAGACTTAAATGGTTTATCCACCTACGGGCTCAAAAGCCTAAGGAAGGGAGATGAGCACCCCGCCTACGCCCTAGTTGGGGTATGGCACCTTCACCTTTTACACGCACACCAAGCTGTTCCATAGTAACCTAATTAGGCTTAAGTAATACAACGGGATACATACTGTTCCATGCACAGAATATTTGCCGGGATTTTTTCCTGTCCTTTTCATAGAGCAACCTCAGCCAGGCCTAAGCCTATAGTTTCTCTACAGGAGCGGAAGCGTTGATGTTTCGGATGATGCGCATTTTTATCCGTGGGACCAAGAAAATGCAATCGAGCTGTCGCAGACGTACAGCATTTTTATTGTCGCATTCTTTTCTATTTCAATTTTTCTATAGTGTCTGTCCGCAGTGTGGGTTTCTTGCAGCGCAGAGTCACGCAACGGTAGTATAATCATTATTGCCCTGCATACACAGTAACTTACGATTACAACAACCCAGTGACCAGAAAGTTATCGCGTTCTGGCTATACTTCGACGCGAAGTTTCAAACCAGCCGGTCAAATGCACCACTGCAGTCAGCAAAAGCAAGACCAAAAGATGCAGAGGGTTAAATACTTTCTAGAATCTAGGCCGGTCAAATCCGGGTCCGGGGAGACGGCTATAAGCTCCAATAAAGATCGAGCGACGATCGATCAACGCGCTCGGCTATACGCGTTGACGAAGTCGTTATTATTTCACGGCGACATAAAACACGTGTAAACACTAAGCAGGCGCAGCTGCAAAACAAGGAGGCCTGTATACCGTAGCTGTAATACAGATTTCTTATGTCGCAGAAGCCACGCTGCAGGACAACGGTGTTTAGTCTAATGTTCGTGTCTGGCGGAATTTCAAACCGACATTAATTTTGCGTTTTAGACCCTCAAGGTTTATTAGTAAAGTTCTTATGCCTATACTTCGACTAAAATTAATTATCATTTTGTGTTGTCACTGCATGCACGATTGTGAAGCTAAGTTATTTTACATTGTAGACCACATGAAATGCTTCATTGCGGTATATAATTTTAGCGTTATCGTTAGCATCGATCTTTTTGTAACTTTGCATTTAGCACCCCGTCAGCAAGCAGCAAAATCTTTTCATCGCGTTTAAAAATTCTAACAGAGAGTGCGGATTTCTATGTATAGGCAGTTGTTTTAGACACAACAAAGGAACTAGCAACCAGCGCATACTAAGCTGACTTTGTAGACGGAAGAGACAACCATTATATTGTCTGCTCCATCAACAACATTATCGTGCAAATTTAACTCTCTATAATCGACCGCGAAGAACGCGTCTTGAACCAAGTCCCTGTAGCCTGTAGGAAACCTCTCCGCCCTTCTGAAATCGTAATGTATGTTTAAACAGATTCGTGGCCGGAACTGACGTTAGCCGTGTAATGCAAATTGATTGGAAAGCCTATAGGCCTACACAGATGCCAGCCTTGATCGCCGCTAAGGGGATAACTCAGAAGCAGGGGGCTTCACTGACCTTAATTAGGCCTACTATTAGGGGCCTAATCAGCAGCATAACTCATGCACAACGTGCGTCGCAAAATCAGTATTTATGCGTACACTTATAAAAACGTTTCCTACTTGTAAGCGACACAGTTTTCAGCACAGTCTCTAGTACTGAAATATGGATTTAGCCGCACATACCGTGCATATTAAGTTATCCTAATATAAGCTATGTTAATACGTACAGTGTAGTTACGCATCAGATCACAGACATTGCGCGTAAGAACGGCGTCGTGCTTTTGTGCAAGCGTGTTTGTTTTTACAAGCTATAGTTTTTAAACACCGGGAATTTTGCCTGCTAGTTATAAGGAATCGGGATAGGGGAACTGGTTTGCTGGATCTAGTGAGATGGCTGGTCCGAATCTACTTACATCGTTCCCAGGAGGCGGCGCGGCGATTACCATGGGACACACCGGCGAATTGATGTCTGCTGCTAAGCGAGACAAACGACTGAGACGACGACGTTAGTCGTAAAGTCGAGATGCTCTACAACTCGAGCGGCTTATTTCTGCGTCGACGCACAGACACCCTGGAGCCACGTCAGCATAAGACGATGATGCTGCTGAGTGTTATAGTGCTGTAAAATTAGCGATGCCAATCCTTCACATGCGGCAATGGGTCACTGGAACATTTTCCTTAAGTAAAGGAAAATAAGCGCGTAAAGTTACTTCTTAAGTAAAGTTAAGTAACAGATCTTTCTTTGGGGTCATTCAAAAAAACGCCCACACTAAGAGAGGGGTCAAGCGCGGACAAAAGTAGACAAAGGGGAGGGGAAGGTGAATTTTGGCTGATATTTTGCGGAAGTCATTTATCAATGACCCATTTACCCGCCCTGATCATTTTAAATGCCTCCAGACATTCCCCGCACTTGCGTCAGACGTTTTTCTCTGCGAAGTATTTATAAAAGAAAATATAAAATAAGCTTGTTCAAACTGCGGTGATCGTAACTTCTTTGTTGTATTGCGCAACTCGCCTACTTATTCAGTATTCACAAAAAAATGACTAAATTGATTTAAGGTCCATTATTACGCCGTGCTTAAGGAAAAATGTCCGCCTCTGACACCCGGTTTATTCAGTACGTCACGTAAACAGAGGTCATGTTTTTGTTCAACGTCTACAATATTTTTATATATCTATACAAAGTGAGCTTTTTTATAACAATTTTTACATTTTTCCTTAACGTTTCATCGTTTTCAAAATACAAAAAAAATGCGAAAAATACAGAGAACAAACAGACAACTCAAGAGGTTAATATGATTAAGCCTGCAGCTGTTGAATGCAGGAATAACGGGCGTTGTGTACGGCACGCGTCTATAGACATCAATTCGACGCCGCCTTGGTGATACCAGTTGAACGTCGCTAACAAGAAGACGTATGCGCGTGTGAAGATACTGACTTAATCCGGCGCGCGTCGTAACGGCGTCGGCGCGACTTAGTAGCGACAGTCGTGCGACTATGCGAACGCACACACACACAGAGAGAGACTGTTAATCAACCCGCCCGACTAATCAGTCCTTTGAGACATCGCCGGCTTCACTGCACCCCGGCCCGGTAGTTTTATTGGACATGACTAGAAATTAGGGCTGAGCCCTGCGTAAGTCCGCCGGGCATCCTATGCCCGGCTGTGTAGACTATTTAGGAGGTTTGAAATTTCCCTCCTGTTAACGTCAAGCACGCACATGGCGGACGCATTATCCTACACTCCACGCGCGAAGTTGATTTTGAATGGGTAAGCGTTAAACGCCAGAACTTTTTTGCTAGTGAACCACAGTTCCGAAAGAAAGAAAATCAGACGTAAAACATAGGCTTACAGGTCCCCGACGGAGCTATCGTTCTTCGCCGGGCGGCCTTAAAAACAGAGGCTAAGCTGAGCTGGTCGTACAAAGACGACTAAAATTATTTGTCTTTATTTTGTTTTGTTTACTTTATTTTGTTGCAATTATTTGTAATCGCAATTAAAGCGTTTTTTTGGTCAAAACATTTTAAGTTATTGTCTTTCAACTCCATATATCCGCCAATATGCTTACTCAAAGGTTTGAAAGTTGTTCCATAAATGTAAAAATTAGAGAGTTTTTAGGGCTTATTGTTTATATATGATGTATTTTTATGGTCACATTATAATGCTTGCACTTTTTCTAAATTCAAATTTTGTTACCATAAACATATGAAGAAGTTTTTCGAATTTCGAAAGTGTCACAGCGTTACGGCCATACTATTTGATTCAGGTTTACCGTCATTTACGACTGTTATACATAATTATTGTCATTTTTTACAGACAATGGACTGTTAACTGTAACTCATTGGTCGCACACATTGTGTTTGTCCTAGGGCTTATTTGCCTGACGGCAGTGTTTAGATTTCTTTTTCTTTTTAACTATCAAATGTACAGTAGTTTTATTTTCTTTTAGTTTGTTTTGTTTATGTTATTGTCTGTTCTATGGGTACTTGTGACCTGAGTCAAATAAATATGTTATGT
>Ga0209367_1005309_pt1 | contig 17861 bp, 7 predicted proteins | sample WorMetLIZISLAND2_FD_187412 | JGI IMG/M metagenome (GOLD analysis project Ga0209367, IMG submission 187412) | Marine gutless worms symbiont microbial communities from Max Planck institute for Marine Microbiology, Germany - Olavius geniculatus... ... | reverse complement strand
CGTAAGATGTTTTGTGAATTAGCACATTGGCGTGTGTGTGCAAAATGTCATAAAATTGTCGCAAAATTGTCCTAAGATGTTTTGTGAATTTAGCCCCTGGATTCTGGAATTTAAAAAAGGTTAAAACTGATGCACAAGTTGGCTGGCATGGTATTTCGCAGCAACAATTATCAAATGTTAGTTCATTGTTTATTGTCACATATAAGCTATAGGCTTATAATAGCATAGACAGAGGCTTGGGCTCTCTACATGCAGTCTAGTTATAATGCAGGTTATAACTAGGGCCCGCAGTTTTCCGCCGGCCGCAGAATTTGCCCTTTCCCGCGGAATTTTGATATGGCCACAGAATTTCGTGGAATTTTGCAGAAATTAAGAAATGACCGATGATTTGTACGATTGTTGGTTTTAGACTAACTATATCACGGAGAAAAATCAAACTGAACTCCCTAAAACTATGTACCTATTAATAATTACCGTCATATACGGCACAATTGTAAATTAACACAATGTGACTAATTGACAAATTGCACTTTTGAAAGGAAAAAAATGATAATTTCTTTTGTATGTTGCTAGCGTAACTGAGCGCCATGCCAGCACTTAAAAACTGAACTTTTTTAAACAGAATAAAGCTTAGTTTACGCACAAACGGAAGGCCGTGGTGATCTGAGGAATTTGGCAAAATTTGGCAAAATTTACTACGGAAAACTGGGCCCTAATTATAACATGCGTGAACATTCTGATAGGCCATGTCTGGTTTTGTTTATTGGATTCATATTTTAGCACATATTGCTGCTAGGCAGATAGCTACTTATTTTGTCAGCATTCGGCCACCATCTTTGTTGTTTTGTATTGGCTAATTGCTGTGTGCAGCATGATATTGATGTTATTTCTGATTCTCTGTGTACAGAGTGATCTTCCAGATGGTGCCCTGTTGGTCGAAGTTGATGAAGACGATATAACATCAGACACGGGCCAGCAAACACTTCCAACACCGAGCTTCCAGACTGACTTTGACAATCAGGGTCCAACGACCATGCTCTCCAACAGCTCACAGAAAACCACCTTTCTCGAACGAAGGAAGGATAAAGGTACACACTGTACACATGAACCATGCAGTTGCTCTGTATGTTGTATTTTCTTACTTGTCCTGGCTTCGGCATGTTATTGTGCTTTTTGTGTGCACAAGATAAAGAAAACTATACCACTGATTTACTCTATGTACCGTTTGTGTCATATCTAAGTGCTGCTGATGTGAAGTTTATGAAGACACTTTGTTACTGGTGCATATTCCTCATTATTACGCTCAACAGCAGCTACTGCTGTAGCGTGTCTTAGCTATCGCAGTTCTGTCCATATGGCATCCATCTGTCTGTCTGTCTGCCTGTCTGTCACATGGGTGGATCGGTCCAAAGTGGTGCAAGCTAGAATCACCAATTTTTCACCGTCACCTGCCTGGAAGACTCTAGTTTCACAATCTGTAAAGCTTTTCCATAAATTCAAAAGGTGTCACCTCGAGCGAGGGCTCTAAATGCGAGGGGGAGGGAAAATATGTGATTTTTAGCTGATATGGCCGAGCGCGATTGGTCGTGCCATCTGGTGCCCTCTGGCGAGTGTAAAAGAAACATTGTTGCAAAGTTTGCACCGGGCTTTCAAACATGCGCCGCTGTTGTGCACTCCCTTTTGTGTTAGCTGGGCTTTTCCTGTTATTCATAGCTTTTAACATTTCATTCTGGTTTAGATTCGGTTCAACTTTTTGTGCAGCTGTCGTAGTATGCTGTAGTACGGGTCTTGCCTGTATGTCACTTCTTCTGTCTCTGCGATACAAGCTCTCAATTTGAAAACTAAGCAATGCTGAAATAGCAAATCTGGTGTCGATGTTTTTAGAAGGAGTAACCGTTGTGCCAATTTTCAATTCAAATTGTTGTTTTTAGGTCACGGTTGTGCATTGCAGTTTATAGCTAGATGTATGGCTCCATAACATGTTTGCACTTGGTCTACATTTTTTTTATATTTCCGCAAATCCATACCGTATTTAGTTAGGGTTTGGGGTTAAAGTTTATGTTGCATTTTTTTTACATTGGGCACTGTGTGAATCATTGCATTTCAGTGATGTATGTGCGACTACCGGATGACTACAAGTTTGGCAACATGTCTGCGGACGATGATACAGCTGTGTTGTCGTTGTTGGCAACCGATGCGGTGGCTGACACCACACAGAGTGACAGTCCAGCTGCCAACACAATGCTACCGTTCGATACTGATGACGCCGATGTCGCATCATTAATTACATCATCGCCGGTAGCTGCAGCAGCGACACATCGGGTTGCACGTCACTCATCCACGTCACATCGTAAGTCACCATTGTCAACAGCATTGGCTGCCTCTTCGATGCACGTTCTTCATTCTTCAAGGTTTCAGCGCCGACGCACGCCACGCAGGAGAGTTGCTGTCATGAGCAGCTTCATCACTGCGGCAAACACAGACACTGACAGCGGTGCGTTCAACTTGTAATAACAACAACGCAATCTCCTCTCGAGTCATGAGGCTCGTAGGGCGGTCGTGATATCTGTTTAACCCTTAGCCAGAATGTGGGTTACCAGCTTACACTGTACTCAGCTAGTGCAGCTGAAGCAACATTATTGTGCAGAAAATGACCTGGCTGTGTGTTAACAGTGTTACTAGATTAGATAAATATTATTATCGATAAATGACTTTGTAATCATTAGCATTTTTAGTATTGTTCACATGATTAGTTTGAAGTTTACACATTTGCATTTGTTGTCAGCTCGTCCAGAAGGTTTTTTATTTTGTTATATTTTAAAACATTTTACAATTATATTACAATTTATTTACAGGAGATACAGTTGTTAGTAACAGTGGAACTCCATCGTCTGGTACATCTGATAGTTCACCCCTGTCTGTATCCGTGGCTACATCTGGAAGCAGTCCCGTCTCTGGCCCTACGGCTACTGATGCTGCTGCACCGTCGTCAGCTGTTCAGCCTGCGAGTTCCACGCCTAAACGACAAACGCTGAAAGAACTGCTCGCTTCTATACCGGGCTTTAGTTTACGGGTATATTGACATCATTTTTACATGGTCTGGTTGCATTGCATAGTGTGGCAGAAACTGCTTTGTAGTTACTTGAATAGCACAATGTCTCAAGATGTAATTGACTGAGATGTACAAAATTTAGTTCATTCATTCAGTCTCTCTCTTCTGCGTGAAAAATTCTAAGTTATTAGTGAAAGACTTTGTTTTTTAATTGTAACAGCCAATAATATTTAGCAAGATGCCTGTTATGACTGTGTGCTTCTAAAGCCTTGTGCCAAGACCAGACGCAAACTCTTATTTGCTAAGGTTTTGTCTTTTTTTGAATTTGTAATCATTAACGTCATGTTTTTACTAAAGTCTTTCGGTTCAGATAACTCGTCTTTCTGCGATGCCGGTGATGACGTCTAAACCCCAGAATTATGGGGGTAGTCAGAGCTAGTGAGCACCACGCATCGTGTGGACTACAGTGCATCTCCCCACCCCAGCAGCATGCAGCATCATAATGAACTTCAAACGGCAGTCTGCGGGTCAGTAGTGCTAGGCCACCTGCTGTCTATGAGAGTGATTGAGACGACAGACCGGAGGAGTGTAAACTGACACTACTGGAGTGACCAATCAGCTGCTACATGCTGCGCCTGATGTCCGCGAAGGAGACGAGTGAGGTGATTGTTTCCTGTGGCGTGGATGACTGCCCATTGTAACTGCACGTTGTAAATGACTGCAATGGTCCTATAAGCTAACTATGGTTAAATGCACGCTCCGCTTACATGCAAGTTAGCTTAAGGCCGTGCATATAAGCGGAGTCAACTGTAGTTCATTGAGTGAAAGGAAGAGCATCCTTTTTATGCCAAAAAAGTTTGCTTGTGGTGAACCTGATGTAAGGTTAAATTAGTGGAAAATTGACCACAAAATTGTTCAGACAAGAATTAGCATATTAATTGCATCGGTGGTAAGAGTAATAAGCTGGTAGGTGAGGTGGCTTTCAATGCTGCAAAGTGCAGACATTGCCTATGGCACAGGCTGCAGACAGACACAGGCAGAGAAATGCTGTTTGACAATAAGGGTTATAGCTTGCATCTTCATATGCCAGCAGTAATATAATAACTACTGTATTACGACAGTAGCAACAAGAAGTTGCAGAAAAAGATATGAAAATGGCTTGCATTTTTTTCAGAGTATAGGTAGTAGACTTGGGAGTTGAGTTTTTATGTTTTATATATTTTATTGTCATGGCTTAACTGCTAACTTGTTGTCGTAAACTGCTTAACCCAGCAAGTGTGCTGCAGTGTTTTAAAATAAACCACATTTGATTTGATTTGATGTGAATCATGCTAACTTCTGTGTTGGTAACAGCCGCGTAAACGCAATCATCAGAAGCTGAGTACGGCTGCGCAGATCCGACAGACTTCAGATGGGTGCATTGATCTTGAGACTCCCAACTCCATTCTTGTTAATACGGACCTCAGGGTGTGTTGGACAGAGTCTGCTATTTATTGTATTATTATAATAACATTGATTACCTGTTGATTGTCTGATTACCTTTGGTCTATTGAAGCTGTTTGTTGGATGTCATTTAGAACCTTTGCTGTGCAGAAATCAGCTAAAAACATGTGACTGAATTTAGATTTTATGCCAAGGGTATTGCCATTTGATGAACTGATTACTAAACAATATTATGCAGACTGAGTCCAGTCATATACATTCACTTAGTGTTTTTTTATGATATTGTGCGCAATTACTGCTGTTTATCGTGCACCTAGTTGGCCATGTAATGATGTCCATGAATTAACCAGTGAATCGCATATTCTGTGTTAAAGTTTTTCAAGTAAACTTGAAAAATTGGACATTAAAACTGTTGCTTGTGTATGCTTACATCCATATATAGCAGAAGGTTGGGAGTTTTTTCATTTTGACATTTGTGTATAATTCTGACTGGAAGAGTTGCATACCAGTAAGTAAATTTAAGAAAATTGTGATAAAAATGCAGAAATTCGTCATCGTTTAAATTCTCAAAACTATAAGAATGCTACTTATGCTTTTTTATCACTCAGCTGACTGTTTGCACATTAATTGGCTGTGATAATTCTTAAGTTAGCATTGTCAAGACATGCACTGTGCATGATGTGTTTACGTCAGGCATTAATTGGTCAGCACACATTCAAGCTGCTGCCTGCTGTGTATCAATACCGGCTGATTCAACTGCTGCCTGAGTGCGATCGTTTACAAGTGCACGATGGACCACTTAGGTTCAGTTCGTTTCTTTGTTGGTGTATACAGGGTGGGCACATAAAAATCCCGGGGACAAATTTTTAAAACTTCTTAGGAAGATGTTTGGAAGATTTCTTTTTCTAAGAAAGGATGCGGATGTTCAAAACTTCTTTCGAAAATGCTTCTGGAAGAATTTGGGAAGATCTTCCAAAGAAGATTTTGAGAAAGGACGTGCATTTTTCAAAATTTCTTCAGAAACTTCTATGGAAGAATTTAAGAAAATATGTAGGAAAGCATTAACCTTGTCTTATGCGAAGAAGGCTGCATAATAAAATGACATTTGTACAATAGTATGCAATGTTGACACTTGTTTTTGATGTCACATGTGACGTCATAGGTTATTTATGTGGCAGTGCTATTGAAGTAGCAATGAGTAAGTAAAGCATATTGGCGTTTGATCAGCTAGAACAACGAAGCAGTGTGTAAATTGTGTTTTTTGTTGACATGCTAAGACAAGAAGTTATTCAAAGAAGTTTTGAAACTGGTTTGATTACATGACGTGATCTGTATGAGCGCATCTGATTGGTTGAACTAGTTTACAGAGATAAGAAAAGAAGAACTTCTTTGGAAACGCAAAGAAAACTGTCAAAAATTCGGAAAGAGGACTTTTTTGGAATTTCTAAATTATCTGACATAGGAAGATTTTTGGAAAATGTCTTCGGAAAGTTTTGAAAATGTGTCCTTGGGTCAATGCAGTGAAGGGTGGGCATGTTGAACCCTTGAATGCAATGTTCAGTTTGACTACCGTCCATTGCAATGATCGAGACTAATCATTTTCAAAAATGTACGATTTCTCAATTTATGTAAAGCATGTATGTTTCCAATTTTTAATGCATTACCATTGGTAATTGCTCACTAATCTAACTGTAGTGTAATATTACAATAATGATTTACAATTAATGATTTAGATTTAGGATGGTGGAGATAATATCTCCCTAACTATGTTATGTTACCGTGTATGCAATAATAATGTGTAAAAATAATTAGTCTACCTGTACATAGTAATGCGAGGCCTTATGTTTTCACTTTGTGTTTTTTCTTATATCTTTTTTTTATTTTTCACTTTTCCTCCAAAGCCAGATAGTGGACCAAAACCAGAATTGCAGGGAAGGATGACCCTTACCTGGAAGGAATTTAGGCAAAATTTTAGTCAGATCCATTTAGGGTTTTGAAGGGAGGGGCATTTTACCAAATTTATAATCGACAGCTTGACCCATTGGCAGCAGTAGACCAAGTCTCCCTCAATCAGACTTGTGGCACCGAGCTGCCCCAAATTTCTAGTTAATCTGCTCGGAAATGAGAGTTTTTGGAGTGGACTTATGTTTTACTGCAGATGTTTATGTTTTTGCCATGGAATTTCCAAGATCTGCCAGCTGATCGGTGCAAAGTTTTGCACCGTAGTCTGTGCTAGACTGAATTTTGAAAATTAGGCTAAAAATCTTGGGGGGCTTTCTTCAAAAAAAATTTCGGGGGCTGTAAACATGCAAACTTTGGCGCGGTTTCGGACAACTTTAAAGTTCTGCATCAAATATCTCTGAAATGGATGAAGATATTCAAAATCGGACAGGTACATTTTCTACCACGATTCCTTTCGCATTAGGCGAAAAAATTTGAGTGAACTTAGGTCCACTATCTTTGGAGATTTAGTGGTGGAATCATATCTCCTAAATCGACTTTTTCAGAAGACCATATTTCGGTTCTTACGGGGTGCTGTGTTTCAAAATTTTTACACACGGTGGAGAATGACCAAGTCTTAGTATTGCACAACCCACTGGGGATGGGCGTCCTCCTTACAATTTTTAAAGGGGTTCAAAATTGGCTTAAAATTCACCGAGTGCACGCCTATAACTTCATTGGTAGCAGGAATAGCTGCTGAAACTTTGTCACTTGACATGCCGCTAGGTGGGAGTGATAACCCGGGTACAACTTTTGGGGCACCACCCCCTCAAAATTTGTGAGTGAAAAACGTTTAAAGTTAGGTGTGATATAGGACAACGTTCGATTTTGACCACAAATGTCTTTAGAATGCATAGAGATATTGACAAGAAGTTAACGGCATTTTTACGCAGGATCCATCCGGAGTTTAACAAAAAAAAATTGGTGAACTTTGGTCCACTAAAAAATTTCTAGGCTTGCATATTGACCTACCCTAAGTCGACATTGCGTGTTTTGCGTATGCTGATGCATTTGAGCTCAAGCCACGTGACTGCTATTTGGGGAATTTCACCCTCTTAATTCCCCCCCCAATCGGACTTACGGCACCGGGCATTTTGCTTTGCCCTATTTTTAGTTATAATTTGTAGCAAGACTGGACTCTATATTCGTATCCATTAACAACTGCTGCTGTTTCTGTTTTTAGCAGTTAAGTCACTGTTGGGAAAATGCAGATGAGTAGCTTTATGTTGTAGGATTGGAATGAACGCACTCAGCAATGAGTTTTTGACTAATGCGTGCAACGAATGGAGAGAAAGATTGTCAGAAGGTAGTAAGAATATATCATTTTTTTTCATTTTTATTATGTAACAGTTATAAAGCTTTATAAGCCTTATAGTAATCTTTCTCACAGGCCTATATCTGCGTTAATGTCAAATGGTGATAGCTAAAGTCAACGGGGAATGGCCGAATTTGACCCCCGAAGGTTTGAAACCCGTTAACCAATTAACAAAGAAATTGGCACCACTGTTTATATCCAAGCTGTGCCAGATTTTAAGCAAATACTGGTTGTCGGCAAATGGGTGAAATGTGGCCAAGTTTTTTTTCATTTATTGTAGTTACTGATGTGAGCTTGTGGTGCTCTGTTGTTAGGTGAATTCACACAGGAGAATCAAGTCCGTTTAAAGCACGAGGAAGAAAAAGAGCAGACAAAAGTTGATGAGTGGAAGGTGACATCACGTCTGCTACATCTGTTTTATAGAGGCTTGATGGAGTTGATTTTACACAGTTGTCTTGTTGATGTAGTCATTTACTGAACATAACATTGTGTGGCACAAGTTGGCTGGCTGTGTACTGAAGCACCATTATTAAGAATCTGCTCAGCCACTTACTGTTGCAGTCTGTACCAGCGTCACTTTAACGTCCTCTCTCTGGAATCATTGTTTGAGATTTTTATGCCATGTTACATTTTTGTACCATCATTTTTTTAAAGCAGCCCCCTTTTCCGGAGTTAGGCTGTTCTTGGAAAGTTGAATTTTTGAAATGTTCAAGTGGGATTTCACAGACGAGACACGCTTCTGTTCTCCAGACGGAAGCATCAAGACAGTGGTGGTATTTTGCTGCATTGTATAAAATGTTTGCTTTATATTACAATATTATCTATTATTTTTTTAAACTAGTGTAGGTTTTAATGACTGGGCTAGTTTGGTTATGTTATGGTTACTTAGCGCATTGTAACATACCAGATGTCAGCTATCTACTCAGTGAGCTTTTGCTGTGGTGTATTATAAGTTGTCTTTATTATTAGCAAGTTTTGGATGTTGGTAACAGTTATTAATGTGTGTTTTTTAACTCTTGGATAGGAAATGTTATTGGCTGAGTGCTTCAGTACAGATCGTGAGAGGCGTATGACTTGTAAAACACTGCTTCAGTAACGCTTTGACACATCTAATGTGGAGTTACTTCCTGCATGTTGTCACGCATAGCGTTGCTGTTACGTGACTTGAAACTGTGCATTCGTTGTAGGTGAAACATTTTGAGACAACTTGGGGACAGAAGTAAGTGTCTGCTGTCACTCGAGAATTTACAGTTTTAGTCTTGGAGTTGGTTTTTGCAGTATAGTGTTGAATGTGTCACAGCTGTGGGAATGGCACATTTTCTGCTGCATTTGTATTCATTGTTTGTTGATGTTGATTTTTTCCAGCGGTTTTTGGCCGATCGTCCTGTCATCTGTCTTTCTGTCATTTGTAATGCAAATATTGTGGCTAAACAGTACGTTGTAGTGGGTCGGTACCATTGTATAAAGCGATGATAAGTTCTTATAGGCTGTCAATAGTAACCGTGCCTCTATCTGCAGCTGTTTGGCCACAGTTTTTAATGCGAAGTTGCTGCCTGCAACAATGTGCGCCAAATTACCGTATCATATCCTAGCATTCATTATAGCGTTCGATAGCAGCGTCACCGTAGTGTGTATGGGACTGTATTCAGCTCTGGAGAAACTCTGTTTCTCGACAACCGAAAATTGGACGCTGGCCTTCAGACTTAGATGGTACAGTCGGCCTTCCCTAGTGACAGCTGGGCTTCTTGTCTTGAAGCTATGGTTGGTGGCTTGGCATAGTGGTAATGCGTTTCATCTGATCAACAAAGTTACTCTATGCCGGGCCAGGTTAGTACTGCAATGGGTGACTGCCTGCGAGCAGGTAAACCATCTCGGTATGTAACCAGCCACCTTTGTCAACTCAGCCTTCCATCCCTCTTGGGTAGGTAAATCGAGTACCAGCCTATCTGGCTGGTTAAGGTAGGGCACGTTCACCAGTGTCGTGTGGCCAGTAACACTGTGTGATCCCATACAGCATGTGACGTTTTGTAGCTCTGAGATGGGCTTCCCATTAAGAGCTATATCACCACCTTTAACCTTTAACACAAAATGAAGACAAGTGGTCTGTGAAATCTTAGAAAAACAAGTGCATCGGAAAGTGAAAAAAATTAATAGAAATCAGCGGCAGACTGTAAAAATTGTTCAGGAGACATAATGCAAATTACTTTATGTAAATGTCTGCTGAAAAGGAATTATTTGTTGTGGATGCTCAGACTCGTAAGTGACTCACCAGCTGTTTTCTCGCTTACTCATAGGTAAATCTCACTCGCTTTTCTCTCAACGAGAAATTGCAAGGTTCTATCAGAAAATTTCAAGTTGATGCTTAAAGTTCTGCAAAATACAACAGGGGATTACTTTTTGTCGCATTTTGTGTGTATTGAGTAGTTCTTTCATAATTTTCTAAATGATGAAGAAGATCACATGGAAGTCGATTTCATAGTTGGCTTCCTTTAAATTTAAGTGTGATACCCCAAATAAAAGCGATTGAGATCTCCCTAACATGGGGGGTCGAATATTTGAAACTTTAGCTGCTGAAATTTACATTTAATGCTGACAATTTTAGATGCATGTTGTTTTGTCTTTGTCTGTTTCCGGCCTTTTCGGCGCAATTCACTCTTCAAATGTTCTCCGCAGCCTAAAACGCAAAAATCACTAATAAACTCCTTATTCTATGTTTCAGGATTGTTCAAGGTCGCTGATTTTGGTGTCGATTGAAAGGACTTATGGGACTTTCTATAAGTGATTAACAGTAACCTTGGCTCATCTTGCACCGTTTTTGAGATCCTTGAACTCGAGTCAAATTTGTGGCAGCCAACAGTGAAGATTTGGTGATCCTAGCTTGCACCGTTTTGATACAATTGCAGAGTGCGATGGACAGACAGACAGAGTGACAGACACACAGAGTAAGACAAACGCCTCAACGACAGCTAAAATGAGTGAAGCATTACATACTGTCGTGCGTGAAAAAAATAATGTGCCGTTTTAAATTTCGCTCGCTTCGACTCGCTTGTATGTATTGTCACTCGCTCACGAGAAAAATCTTGCTTGCTCTTGCTCGTCCCGTTTCTCTCTCGCTGTCACTTACAGGTCTATGGACGCTTGAATTATGAAGTGCTGGTAATTGATTGTATACTAAATGGTGATATTTGGCAGACATCAGTCATGGTATGAAGTCGTCAATGGTTATATATGTTTATGTATTGACGATGTTTTGACAGAGATAATGACGTCGTAGTTGAGAGCATCGGTTCTCCGGCTGTGGAGCCAGTGGATGTGATTGCCGACTCCGATGCCGTACCAAACTTTGACATTGACGACACTCCGGTAACTTTAAGAACACGTCCGACACGAGCCAAACTTGTCTCGACCATGCTGCTTCAACGATCGATTTCACAGAAGGTTGTGCGAGGCGTGCTGCCTCCACCTCCCACGATGTTGTCTCGGCTGCTTGCTGTGGACAACCCAGAGACTTCAGCTAAGGACAAGATAACTCCATCTTCATTTTCACTGTTTTCTCTAAGCCCGTTGCAGTCAACCGACCAGTTATCAAGCAGTGTTTCCGTGTCTGAAGAAGTCGCAGCACGTTTATCATCGTCTAATCCAGGCAAAATAACAAATAGCCGGACACTCGTTTCAGAAAGACGAAGAAGTCGATCCAGCCTCACACGACACGATGCAGACGAGTCGCCTTTGTCATTGCCTTGCAGTGAGGTTGCGCTGAAGCCAGAGCTGGATGAACTTCATCCGGTGAAGATCGAGCCAGCCACTGTCGCCTTGTCAACAGATGTAGTAACCTCCGCAATATTCCTGTCATCCCGGGTTTCACCCACAAAAACAGTTCCGACCACTGCTGCGTTAGATTCATCCACTGAGCTCTCTGAAGCTGGGACGCCAGAACAGATTTCGCCGATTGCAAGAAAAAATCAGACTTTGCTCGAGCATCTGAAGCGTCCTCCATCCTTTCCGGGAGTTCAGCCGGACAGCATCGACGTGAAGAAGTTACGATTGTCGCCACCGGTGACTGATGTGAGGCCGCCAACGATTGATGCTGTGACAAGACGTTTACCACTGGTTGGTGATAACAAGGCTGGTCATCCACTCGATCACTCCTCATCATCAACATCTTCATCAACGTCGTTGATGTCAGTGACTTTGAATCCTCCTTCCTCACGACAGCCGCTCACAGTGAGGATTGATGCTTCAAACACCGGCAGCACCAAGTCAGCAGTTGCTGCTAGCAGTCCAGCTGCTGCAGCAGCAAAGCCGAACGTCATCTCGCCCAGATTTGTGAGTTCAGTCAGTCAATTAAAACACATTTATGTAGTCTCGTATGTCCTGAACAAATCAAACAGTTTTGTTTTTCAGTTATCGTAAAAGGTAGAGGTAAAAAAGGTAAAGATGTCTCATACTCAATAACGAGCGTAGGGGTCGGAGCTGATCCTGGTCTCTAGGCAGTCAGCCCGCAGGTGACATCATAAACCAGGTGATAGGCTGCCATTACTTTCTGCCAGGCCCACGGTTACTTTCCCAGCCAGAGAGCATCACTGCCCTTTGACCGGTACCAAATTATACTGCTTGGTGACATAGGCACATGTGTGTGAACAACTTGCCCAGAGTTGTTACCTGGCAGTGCACCAAGCGGGAGTTGAACCGGGGACCTTTCAGTCACCAGTCCAGCCTGCTGTCATTACACCACCAAGCCACAGTTTTCGTCATCATTTAACACACATTTTTGTCTAGCCTGCCCATTGTGTCTGTCCCCAAGATAAACTTGAACTGTTATGTCAGTACTTTTACTACAACAGCAATAATGATAGTATTGATGACGATGTTTAATAATAAAATGTTTTGGAAAAATAATCATGTTTTTCCTTCACACAGTTGAGGCTTTGTGTAGTCAAATTAAGCTGACTGACTACTGAGTACTGAACACTGTTCCAGAACACTGGAACAGATCAAGTACTGATTACTGAGTGACTATTTTGCTGCCTGATCTATCTGATAGTTTCTCAAGCAGGGTTGCTGCAGTAGTTGCCATATACTGTATTTATATGGCACCTAGAACAGAGTCACAAAGTCACTGAAACTACAACAGTTCAGAAATTCAAAACGTTTCGATATAACGTTGTTACAGTGGTGAAAGGGCGATGCCTTCATGATCTGGGTCGTAATCTCTAATGTGGAAATGTGGAGATTTGAGTCAACATTTGTAGAAGTGTATGGGAAAATCTTCAAACTTTGGAACACGTACGATCATGTCGTAGTTTGTCTGACAAATATGTTGAGTTTGCGGAGTTTGATAGCAGTGTCACCATAGTGTTGTCGTTGTATGCTCTCCAGTTATAGTTTCACCATGACGAAATCGCTCAGCATTGTGCGCTGTTGTCAGGTGGGTGGAGTGGCAGGAGGACAGAGGCGTCCAGGACCAGTGTCAAAGCAGACGAGAACACTGGAACAGATCAAGGCGAGCAACCAGGCGCGCCGCGCTGCCCGACAACAGCTCGTCAACAGCAACAGCAGCAGCAGTGCCAGTTCGCCACCTGCTGTCTCGTCTCCCCCTTCCACCACCAAATCCAATACGTTACACATAACACCAACAGCTAAGACGTCTATGGAGAACATCACTCGGTTGTCCAACCAGAGCAGATTGCAGCCTTCCTCGACTGCTAGTATTGTTACTAGTTCGACTCTGTCCGCCAGGTCGGAGAAGACGAAATCGACGCCTGTGGCATCTCAAGCACCTGGAAAGAACTCTGCCAGTCCAGTTGACTCAGTTCCTACTAGGAAGACAGATAGTTCAGTTTCTGGTCCAACCACCACCACTACCACTACTATTACCACGAGTACTGACAGCAGCAGTAGGCGAGCATCCGCACCATCGCATGCCCCTCTCTCGCTCAAGTTCAAGCGAGTGGCATCCCCCAGTGGCCAGCTGTCGTACCGATTGCTCAGCGGCGTACAGGGTACTGAGTCTAGTTCTGCGTCCGATGCGGTTGTTGGCAAGAACAGCTCTACGATTGCTTCGTCGTCGACTACTTCTAGCACCGATTCATTGTCTAGTAGTGTAGTGACGACCACACGGGTGGCTGGGTTATCAACCACAGCTCCAAGCTGTAGACAGTCAGCATCAGACCACCCTGTGACTGGCAGCCGAGCATCTGTCCCTCTAGCTGGCTGTACTGTCGTCAGTATAGCGTCAACTCGCAGTACTCTATCAACAATGGCAAGCCTGGTAAGCTCTCTGAACAACTGGCTGTCGTCGTCGGCGGCCTACTCGACTGGTCCGCTTTACGCCATCAACCAGTACACCAACTCCACCAGCTGTCAGCAGACCAGCCGGCAGTCAGCGCGTAGTGTTGTTACCACGCTGGCGGAGAGTACCGCTGGGGTCTCAGCTACCGTCTACCCAACGAGCTTTATTGGCATGCCGCTCGGCTGCGATGACAATGACGACGACGATGAGAATGAGGGCTGTGCGTGTAATTTGAAGGCGATGGTCGCATGCCAGAAGTGTGGTGCGTTCTGCCACGATGACTGCATCGGTCCCAGCAAGTTGTGTGTCACCTGTCTCGTTGCCACGTGAAGTTGTGTGTCCATAATCCGAAGATTCAATAGTCCGAAGGTTCATACTGCAACATGCATTGTCACTAACCCTAACCCTAGTTGACAGGAAATGTGGAGATTGAGTCAACATTTGTAGAAGTGTATAGGAAAACCTTAAAAACTTCGGACTGTCAAGCCTTCGGATTTTCAAGCTGTCCCCTCTCCCATTAATCTACTGATGCAGCTTGTAGCGTTTTCTTTAGTGCTTTTATAAAAACAGAGTGCAAAAGGCATTTGCTGTCAGTTCCGGAGATTACGAGCCCCAGTCCCAATCTGTCATTATTGTGCGTTTGCTATATATGATTGAATGTATCAGGAGTATGAAGAAAATAATATTAATAATTAACAGAGCATCAGAGACTACGTCGATCTTTTAGTATGTATTGCAGATTACATGTAGTAACTTATTGTAGTGCATAGCTTTTACAAGCATTTGACATAGTTTCTTGATAACTTGTTAACAACTGCTGTTTATCTTACAACAGCAAATAATTTAATTTTGTGTCATATTTTATGAGTTTGAGTATTTATTTTTTTGTCTGCTGCAATAAGTCCCAACCCATCTGTTTGGTACTCTTGCCCATTTCATTGTAATTGACGAGACTTACCATTGGAAATTTCATGAAAGCTTAGCTCATTAAAAACGAGAATAGCAGACGTCAAAAGTTTATAACTCACTACTGGTGATTGTGAAAGTTGTAAGTCCTTTGGTATTTAGAATATCCATATACGAGGGTCATTCGATAAATAAGTTACAAGGTGCCATTTCATAATTCTTAAAATGGAAAAATCCAAAATATACGTTATGTATTGATTTTAATTCTGAACATTACTGTGACATCATTTGTTAATAGAACATGTCTATTTGTGTATTATTTTCTCCAACAGTAATCTATTATAACTCACAAGTGACAAACAGCATAGAAGTGAGAAAAAAGAATAATCTTAACAAGTTAATGTCACCTCCCTAAACGTCAGACATTATTGTTTCATTTTTCAACATATAGTCCGATTTCGTTGAAACATTTTGTCCCAACCGTCACCAAGCTTCTGAATTCCCTATGCAAAGAACAATGCTGCCTGCTGTCCAAGCTACTGAAGAATGACTGTTTGCTACCTGATGCAAACTGCTGCCCACCTAGCATTTTTTTCACTAAGCGTATACTCTTTGCTTCATAAAACACGTGTCTACCATATATTGGATGCATCTCAGAGTGAATGCGATTTGCATGAAGTCTTTTTGTCCACAAAAAAACACTAACAGCATGCTGTTCCTTACGGGACGATTTCAGTGGTAACGTCGTCAGACTTAATGTTTATAAATGACATCACAGTGGCGTCATCGTAATAAAACTCGCAGCTGATACTCAGAGTTGAACTCCCTACAAAACTTATATTTCGGACTTTTCCGATTTTAAGAATTGATGAAATGGCGCCATTTTGTAACTTATTTATCGAACGACCCTTGTAGCAGTTTTTGCTTGAAGGGAGCCGGTATGTAAGGAGAGTGAAAGTTTCAAGTCAGCAGAAAATGAACAACAGAGCATGGGAGTATATTTTACTGATAATGTATTGAATTAAGTTGTTGTTATCAAGTGTTTAATTTAATCTATACAGGCATTACCGGCTACATCTCATTGATGTCTGTCTGGAGGATAACGGGGAAAATTATTAGAACTACCATTATATTAATTACATATGCACACGTATAATGAAGTTCTTACAATTTTAGGTTTAGCTTGTTTTTTTGTGTTTCTGTAAAGGTTAAACATGCCGTTCCATTATTATGTGTTTGTGTGCATTCCGCCTGGAAAGGCCGTCCTCGAAATGATCTATACTGTGTCGGGCGGGACATTAAAATCTACTCATTCACTACATCTGTGTATGAACTGAGGTTTGTGTACAGATGCAAAGATGGACAATGGCGCGTCGTGGGTCAAAAAAAGTAGTTGAGGCAGATGTTGCCATTTTCCGACAGACACTGCAAATTTCCGACAAAAATATTATGGGTGCTCAGAATTTCAGTTTTTGTCCCCAAAATTTGCCAAAAATTTGACTTTTCAGCCCCAAATTTTGCATTTTTGGACGAGAAGCTTTTCCAACAATTTTCCGACAACCATAAGTTTAGGTCGGACAATTACCCCCCCCCCGCCTCTTTTCCACGATTTCCATGAGAATTGACGCCACTGAGGATAGCTTGTTTTCTTCCGCAGTGTTTTTTTTGTTAATTTCTGTAAAACGATATTGCAGAAATTTTTTACGGGACATGTCTAAAACCGTTTCATGTGTCTGTGTAGATGTATGGTTATAGTAATTTGTACATTTAACGTTGTGAAATGTGAGAATTCGTTGTCGTTATTTATTACGATGTATGTTATTTGAGGTCTCTGATTAAATTACTTTATGTGCTAAATAATTCAAAGTGTGGTTCAGGTTTATGCTGGTTATCAAGTTAGAGAGTGTTGTTTATTAACATCATTAACTGAACAAGCAGACATGACTGGTTGAGATTGCTTGAGTGGCGTGTGTCTCTGAAAAAGGTCACAAGAAAAAGTCGTATCCCATGTTTATGCATAGTCCAAATAGTCTTACTGTTTGGGTGAGTGCTTTGCGGAAATTTCAACCTTCACAAAACGCCAAAAAACGACCTAAGCCTAAAATACAACAGCCGATTCCGAGTGTGCATGTGTAACAGTAGTGGCAGTTCTAATAATCTTCCCTCTTATTCTTCAATCTCGAAATGCTGTCTGTTGGAGGTTGGGGGCATGAACTATCATTTTATCAATGTATTCAAATGGATGCTGTCATCAAAATATGGAGAAATACTGACAGTTTCAATGAGTCATACAACTGTTGTATTGATACAGAAATCAACCAGGGTAGTTCAGTACAATTATGTATAGGGTGTGCCAGAAAAATGACCCAAATTGTTTTTGTCAGAACTGATGTCAAATTTCCACCAAATTTGATATTTTTTGGCATATAGATAGCCAAGACGATAGAAATATGTAAGGTACACCCACTGTCCACCTCACGTAGTTCATGTCAACGCACTACCGTGTAAAATGCACATACTCCAAATTGTTGCATTAAACAGTAATTATCAGTATCGGATTGCTCACTTTTTTATTATCAGTTGGACAGAGTTCCATGTGATGTAAAATTTTGTGGTATTAAATATTTTACACTAAAATAGCAGACAACAAAATATCTGATTGATGAGCTTAAAACACATTTTGTCCATAAATGAGTGCTGTGCATTTTAATCAGTTGACCGTTAATGCTGCTGTCAGCCGTGGCGTCACATCTAAGCCACTGTGTACACTTAAAATATAAATTTTGATAATCTGGAAGCAAGTTGTTACACAAACTTATAATTCTGCTGAACAAATCACATTATAGTTTACC
>Ga0209367_1005307_pt1 | contig 17864 bp, 9 predicted proteins | sample WorMetLIZISLAND2_FD_187412 | JGI IMG/M metagenome (GOLD analysis project Ga0209367, IMG submission 187412) | Marine gutless worms symbiont microbial communities from Max Planck institute for Marine Microbiology, Germany - Olavius geniculatus... ... | reverse complement strand
AAACGGGACAAAGGAGAGCAATCCTACGAGTTTCCAAGCCTGACAGATAAACCATAGTCACAAACTACAGTGCGTTCAGTATCTACTGGAATCTTAGTCTGACCCATCATCCCCACAAGAGTCTCTCCAATGCCCCAGCCAACCCTGAGACACAACAGAAACAGCTAAGCCATCCAGCGCACGTGACCAGACTACAGACCAGGCAGGCACCAACCAAGCAATCACCTACGGGTTTCTGTAAAACTCCAGCTACTACAAGTCACGGCAGTAATAGAAAAGAGCGCAACATGACTACATCGCCAGTCAGGCCACATCGCCTTGACCAAGCAAGTACTGGGAGGCTCAGCAAAAGATTTACAGTCCCCTCAGATGGCTTGGGTGGCTGGTTATATACCGAGATGGTTCATCCATCTCCAGAAGGTCGCCCATCCAAGTACTAACCGGGCCTGGCGTCCAATAACATCGTTTATGTGACCAACGACGTTATCAACTAAGCCAAACAGCCGACTAAATTAAGCCACACTCAACTTGCACTGGTATATAGGGTGTTTACACGATCCAGCAAACGTCCAGCAAACTTCCAGCAGACGTCCAGCATTACATTTGCTGGAAGTTTGCTGTATCGTGTAAACACCCCAATACTGTTTACACACGTTTTGACCGCAGTTGTGCATGATAAAGCAAACAAAAAATCTGAGCTAATGCTCATGAGACGTGTAAGAGCCTATAGCAGTTCCTATTCTTAGGTAATCTTGGCCTATGTCCATCCGTTTTGTTGAATTCACTCTTTTGCAGCCGATAATCACAAAAAATAACTAAAAAACTCTTATTTTCGCGATTCAAAGTCATTCAAAGACATTGATGTTGATACCATTAAAAAACACGTCATTAGTGCTTGTTATGATAAGCAATGTCTCTGCCTATCTGCAACCGTTTTCACGATAGACAAGCCAGTAACGGAAAAATAACCACTTTTTAGGCGGTATTCCTCTTTGACACCCGCGTGCAGTGCACAGGCCTCGTTGAACGCAGGGGGTTGAAACTTGGACTGCTAAAATCTATATTCAATGGCAAAAATTTCATATGCAGGTTCTCTTGGTTTATCTCCAGCCATTTCGGTGCATTCACTCTTGGAATGTGCGTCACAGCCCGAAATTGCAAAAAATTCCCTAAAACCCCCTTATTTTATGGGTTCAAGGTCATTAAAAGTCACCAACGTTGACATTCCTAAAAAGCTCGTTGCCAATGCTTTTTGATAAGCAGCATGTCTGTGCCTATCTGCAACCATTTTCATGCTAGACGAGCTAATACTGGTAAAAAAACGTCTTTTCAGAGGGTGCCTTTCTTTCATCACCTCATTCGTGGAGACCTCCTTGAGCCAGCAGCATCAAATTTTGTCATAACATAGTAGAAACTCTAAGCTATCATACGGTGAAAACCTGAAGCTCTATCTCACCTGAGCTTGAATAGGTACCAGGTCGTGACAGACAGACAGATGGACAGACAGAATTACCCTGGCACATAAAAATGGTGTAGTCTGTGCGACCTGAGCAGAGTTTAAGCATGATTCTGCACTGTCTGGAATGATATAAGCTCTTACTGCTGCATACTCGCCTATCGACTCAAGCAGTGCTGTGGCCAATACATACAGGGTAGTGAAATGTTATGTAACGTTCTGTGCCGGCTTATGCTAGTAAAAACTGCTAACACACAATGAATTGAAGCATATTTGTTTTGTGGACGCAAAGTGGCTGAGACGAGACACTCAGTCTGTGTCTTGCAATCAATGGCACAGCATGGCATCAGCAAATTATTATCCAACCAGCAACAGGGCAGTACACAGACATAAGACACTGCACAATTGATAGCTAAGGCTGACGCTGCTTGCTAAGTCTATCCTTAGCCGACTGGCATCTGACCACTGTTCATACAGGATCAACCAAGTTGCTCTCTGACGGGCCCGGTTACCACTTGGTATGGGCGTACATTATAATTCTGCTCCCAAACCACACCCACAGCCCTTGCCCCTCAACTTCCCCCATCCACTTTGGTGACATCAATATGATCCAGTCATGTTCACTGACACTGTGGATCCGACAATGAGCAACATTCTATATGACCTTGACCTACTTGACCTTGACCTACTCTAGCAATAGTCATTTAATCGCAGATTAATACGCTAGCATGGAACATGCTTGACCATTGAGTGCTTTTTGTTGTATCACTTTAAACTATTCTGACTGGAATGGTATAAGTTAGTGATGATTCGATATATCAAAAATATCGATATATTGTTTCCGATATCGATATATCGTATCGTATTGTATCGGCGAAAAAAATGCCAGGAGTGTAAGACTTACATACTTATCATTTTAAAAATATCGATATCAATATCAATAATGCAATATTTTCAAAATATTGCATCGTTATCATACCGAAACTGAAATCCTGATATCAAATCATCACTAGTATAAGTAACGTTCGACGAGCAGCAGAGTGTCATTTAAGACGCATGGTTGCTGACTGTCTAGTCAACAACAGTAGTTCACTTGTCATGCATGACGGCACACGTGAAGTGGGGTCAATACACTGCTTCATAGTACAGCCTGCAGTACTACTGTGTGTGTCACCTGTCCTCGAAAGTATGCAACACCACACTGTTCTATTCTGAACCGTGCTATTCAGAAAGTGATATTAGTAGCAACAGATAGGCCCTATATGCAGCACGGAGCTGACAGCTATATAATGATAGAGAAGACTTTGCACAATAGCTACTCTCAAAAAACAAGCTGAACTGACAACTGATGGGGGAAGGAATGCTATAGATATACTCAAGTGACAGACAAGCCAACATTTAGCAGTCATCGCTTTGTCACAGCTCAGAAAATCACCCCCAGGTCTATCAGCAGCGGCCTGATTTTGTACTGCAGATCATAATACTGTGATTCAATTATCTTTATTTTCCCAATTCCGTATGATTGCGTTTCATATTTCTATAAAAGCCGAGTAAAATTTTAACTTTTTTTCAGCCACAACAACCAGTAGAACTTGACATAATACATAGATCACTAATTCACTATGTACCAAAGTCTGTAGAAACAATCTCCAAGTACAGGTAAAGTCTGCAGGTAAAGTAACACATGCAAAATGCATTAAACGTACAAGGTAAAACATTTTGCACACTTATAAATTATCTAGAAATGAATAATGAATTAAAATGAGCTGCACTGAACTGTTGCAGCAATGCAGATCACTTCATTTAACGCTCCGATTCAAATAAATGCAATTCAGTTTGGAGTCTTAACAGTTAACAGTTTCATTCAAACGCCATTCCAGTGTGCAACTGTGTGTCAGTAGCCTATAGATAACAGTCGCATGTGGCCTCAACTACAAGCCTATCAAGCTGTCTAAATGTGGTTGGTATTTTAATGGCTTCAGTTTGAATAAGATCAGCACGTGAAGGCCATCTGACTGTGCAGTGCACTGGCTATATGCATAAGACACCCATCCATGAGCGACCCCACACACCATACGTTCAGTACCTTGTTCTATACATATCAAATGTACACGCTGAACCCTGCAGAATGGTTATATGACAAAACAAAACTATAAACGTTTTAACCTGTTATCAATATTTGGTTGCTGAGCAGCACTATGCAGCAAACAATATAAAATGCTTCTGCTATTTCTCATGTGTTTGAGCATTAATATTTGAGACACGTTGGAAGACACTTCACTAAAGTAAGTTGAGTATTAGGGCTGCAACTAAATTATAAATTAATAAATCGATCAATAAAAACTTTTAAAAAGTAATCAATTAAATTTCTATAATAGATTAAAACCTTACTAAAATTTTGGACATCTTAACAGCCTAAAATCATTGATGTAAAAACATTTTTTCTGTTTTTTATAAAATTTAAAAAACATTTTTTTAATGTTTTAAAAATATTTTTTAATGTTTTTTATTTGTTTATGTTTTTTATTTTTAAAATGTTTTTTGTGCTTTTTAATGTCATGTTTTTTGTTCTTGTTAAAACATAAACATACAAAGTTACAAATATGATTTATTTCTCATGGCCAAATTGCGTTCAGCTGTTTTTGATCTGTACATTCAGTACATTTCGGTTTATAGTCTTTACAAATGGTAGGTTTTTGTTTTTAATTATCTAAGTTAGATATTCTTTGCATGTATAATGGCGAAAAAAGTAGTGATTGGAAACATCTGCGATTTAATGTTTTTATGCATGTTTTTTATAATATTTTTATAAATGTTTAAAAAACATGTTTTTATTTGCAAATCAATGTTTTTAACATCTATGCCAAAAATAACAGATGATCAATGTTTATAATCTAGTTTCATTTTGTATAGGACATGTGATCAAGATTTCTAATGTACAGCACTAGTTTAACAGTCTGCACTATGTGAGCTTTGACTTCATCACAGGCGCACGGTAGTGCAGCCCTGCGTTAATGAAGACCGGCTAAGTCAATGGAAAATGGCAAAATTCGACCCCTCGCAGATCGGAGACCCTTGACCGATTGACACAAAATTTGAAATGGGTGATTATGTCTGCAAGGTGACCCCCTGTGCCAAATTTTGTGCAAATCTGTCCATTGGGGGCTTGTCGGCAAATGGGTGAAATATAATGAAAATTTTTCTAGTACATATATATATATAAACTTTTTTTGTTGACCAACCTACAGACCGCCCGGCAGATTTTCACACGCAATGGCTCGGATGACAAGGCCTAACGCAAGGGTCAAACCTTTCGGGGAACCAAAATTCGAAGTTAATATTTAAGCCTTGAAAAATCCTCCCAAAGTTAAAAACTGCGCCAAAAATGGACATGTATGGAAACTTCGGCCAAAAACGCTAAGGACTGTACGAAAACTTCACCTATAAATGGCCACTAAACATCATCATAGGTCCATAAAAGCTTTATAGTGAATAAGCAATATGGCCACAGGAATTCCAAATATGCAGTCCTTTTGGACCACCTGCCTACAGGTCACGTAACACGTAGCATGCACAGTGAACTTTTGACCTTTAACATGGGCACATGCAAATTTGAGGCTTTATATCTCCGTAATGGTGCAAGATAGACGCTTGGTTACAATGGACCACCAATAGGAAACCCCATATGCCAAGTCCAATGGTCACGTGATCTATGACATCACGTGATCCCAAAAGGTCAAGGTCGTGACCCCGAAATATTTGAGTTCAGTGTCTTCATGGCTGTGAAAAGCAAATGGATTATAACTGACCACCAAAATAAAAAAATTACTTGTGTAATAAAACAGCAAACATAAATACACAAAACATCAGTTTATACACTTGTTCATAGTAACATGCAATGACTGACACATCGAAATAAGCAAAAATCATAAAAAGGTGATATTATTCAACAGCACATCGACAGTTAGGCGATGTGACGATAGCTATCTATATTTCCATCTGTACAGGAGATAAACTTCATGGCCATTATGCTCACCAGGGGGTGACAATTTCACGTGTAATTACTCTGCCTGTAAGCGATAGCTTGCGGAGCGGGCTTATGTTTTAGCGCAGATGTTTTTTATTTATTTATCCGAGCGCAAGATCTCCGAGACGCGTAGGCCGACCGGCGTGAAATTTTGCATGATGGTCAGTACTAGACCCAATTTTATAATGCCGGTCCAAAATTTTGGGGGGCACACCCCAAAAAAATTTCAGGGGCCAAAAACATGCAAAATTTGGCCCGATTTCGGACGACTACGAAGTTCGGCGGCGAATATCTCCGAAACGGATGAAGATATTCAAAATCGGATTTCTATTCCGTCTATAGCGATTTCTCCTGCGTTAGGTGAAACAAGTCCGGTAAAGTTTAGTCCAGTGACCTTAGAGATCTCGATGTTGAATCGTACCCACCCAAAGTGCATTTTTCAGAAGACCATATTTCGGCCCCTAGGGGGTGCTGCGCCCTCAAAATTTTACACATGCTAGAGAATCACCAAGTCTTACTAGCGCACCCCCCACCTGGGACGGGGGCCCCTTACAACTTTTTTCAAATCGGGGTCAAAAATTGGCTTAAAATGGAATAAATGAGCCATTATAACTTCGGAGTTTGGGGGTGTAGCTTGACGAAACTTTGGCACTTGACATGTCTCTAGGTTGGGGTGTTAACGCAAGTACGAAATTTGGGGGCACTGCCCCCCCTTAAAATTTGGGAGGGCAAAAAACGTCCAAAATGTAGTACGTTTTACGACAACTTTCGAGTTTGACCGCGAATATCTCTGAAGCCGATTAAGATAGCGACAAAATCTAAACGGCGTTATCAAATACGGCTAATTCCACGTTGCACAAAAAAATTGTGTAAACTTAGGTCTTCTACGAACCAAGTTATAATGGCTCATGTTGACCTACCCAAAGTCGAATATTTCGGAAGATTATATTTTGGCCCCTAAGGGGTGCTGCGCCCCCAAATTTTTACACGCGCTAGAGAATGACCAAGTCTTACTAGCGCACCCCCACCTGGGACGGGGGCCCCCTTTACAACTTTTTTCAAAGGAGGGTCAAAAATTGGCTTAAAATGGAATAAATGAGCCATTATAACTTCGGAGTTAGGGGGTGTAGCCCGACGAAACTTTGGCAATTGATGTGCCTCTAGGTGGGGGTGTTAACGCAAGTACAACTTTTGAGGGCACCGCCCCCCTTAAAATCTGGGAGGGCAAAAAACGTGCAAAAATCGGTGCGATTTACGACAACTTTCGAGTTTGAGCGCAAATATCTCTGGAATCGATGAAGATAGCGACAAAATCTAAACGGCGTTGACGAGAAGGATCATTTGGGCATTGAACAAAAAAAATTTTGTGAAATTCCGTCCACTACGAACAAAGTTATAAGCGCTCGCCGCTCATGTTGACCTACCCTAAGTCGACAATGCGCGTTCAGCGTATGCCAATGCATTTGAGTTCGGGGCACGTGACTTTGGTGCCGAGGAAATTTTACCTCCACCCCTAATTTTTCCCCAGTCGGACTTAGGGCGCCGGGCGGACTCACGTTGGGCTTTGCCCCAAATTTCTAGTTTAGTATGATTTTGTGCTTAATATTAAAATTACGGTTTTCGCTTACAGTTATGGTTAACATTAGGTTTAGGGTTAGGAATCGGGTTAAGATTAAGGGTAGCATTTTTCAAAGATTTATGTGACAAAAATGCACAACATAAATTAGTGTACAATATGGACAGACGAATCATTACACAACATTCACACTCACCAGGCGGCGACAATTTCACGTGTAGGCTAATATAGCACTTGTGCTTAATATTAAAAGGATGATGCTATGATCATGGCGGCCGTGATCGCATCCACCGATTGCCTATGATCACAGCTGTCGTAAGAGGCTGCCTACGGCAGGCAGTCTGCCTTATGGCAGCCATGATCACGGCAGCTAGCAACTGATGAGATCAACCTTACCAAGGTACAATGCCTAGGTATCACGCCTTCATACCAGTCGGCCAGTCAAGCCTGGCAGCACTAGGTTCGAATTCATAACCAATGTTGCAATCTTAATTTGGGTGTACATCTATGGCTACATAATTGTACGAAATATCCCTAAATTTGCACCCTAAAAATTTAATAGCTAACACTAACCCTAACCCTAACCACTAAAAAGTTTAATAGCTAACAAAACTGAATAAGCTGCAATAACTAACCCTAACCACTAGCGCCACCTTTCTAATCTATGCCCATGCCCATATATGTTCTAAAATAGCTAACCACTACATTGGCTCTTGCTATTGGCTGGCGTGATCATAGGCAATCGGCGTCTTATGATCACGGCCGCCGTGATCATAGACACTTCGATATTAAAATTACGGTTTTCACTTACAAAGATAAAGATTAGGGTTTGGGTTTAAGTTTATGGTTAGCAATCGGGTGAGTGTTAGCATTTTTGAAAGATTGATGTGACAATAATGCACACCATAAATTAGTGTACAATATAGGTAGCAAGTTCGACGGCAGTGCATGAGCTACAAAAATTGCCACCGGCTGCCCGTGAAGGTCTACTTAGACCTGAGGAGCTAGTTGGTCGACTGGCGATCCGTAAAGCTACGGCCGAGGTCGTCAGTTGCGGTTGTCGCTATGGCGGCCCTTCGCTATAGCGGACCCAAACCCGTCACAAGTCTGCTGAGGTACATTAACTTGCTTAAGTCGAGGTATCCTACTTTAGTCCAGCGCCAAATTACAGCTTAATTACAGCGTTACCTATTGCGACATCCGCTTTTTAGCCGTAGCCGTGCAGCGAATGGATCGAACCGATCAGCAAGCGGTCTACAACTTTAACAAGGAACTAGACATAACCAACATCTAAACTAGACAAACCTGCATCTTGAAAATTTGCCGAAAGTAATTCCTTAGACGTCAGAACAACAGTTATTACAAATATGCAACATTAATGACAACACAAAAAGTTTCCAAACTTCTGAAAGTTATCGGACAAAACGTAAACAACAAAATAAAACGAAGGACAAGAATGACGTTCGTTACCAAGTTTAACGGGCGAATGCATTTCGATCTTTAGAGCCAAACTATTTTTATTTATTGAGACGCAACATCTGACGGCTGCTATTTGGCAGTTTGTACAAAATTTATTTTTGTACTTTTTCTGCTGTTCGATTAAACCAACCCTAGAATGACTAGCGAACCCAGCAACTAAGCAGCAAGATTGTATTGCACAAAGGATCATGCGGACAAGACTATGGGAACAAGATATTGGGTTTAAAATATCAGTGAAACATTGGGTGAGGTCAAGTTTCGCTAAAACTTTAGTCTTAGACTCTTAAGTCTTGACTTTGGTCTTATCTACGAGCCCAGCCTGGGCTTTAATCTATGAATGCAGCCTATAACTAAGCTAGGGGTAGGTAAAACAGTGTGCAATTATTTTTTTACACAGACCGTGTTATACCGCTTTGAAGTCCCCATAGGCCGTAATACAAATTTTTAAAAAATGAAATAAAATAAGGGAAGAAGTTATCAGATTTTTATCCCAAACAAACTCGATCTTACTTTTCGGGCTCAGAATCACTGTGCAAAATTTCATCAAAATCAAATCAAAATTGCGGCCGTAGGAGTGTTTACAGAGTGACAGACAGACGCAAGTGATTTTATAATCTGTCGAATGCTATGCTATAGCAATAGGACAGATAATCAGTCTGGACACATTTCGGACAGAGATCGTAACAAAATCAAGACAATGTACCACAGTCTGCTAGGAATGGAAAATTTTTATCGCAGACATATTCCTACTTGTGCAAAAATAATCACACCAACAATGGAGTTAAGCAAAGGATAAGCCGCTAATGAGGTTAACGCGAGGAAGCAAGCAAGAAAAGGCTGTCACTGACTTTATACGTTAGTCACCAATTTTATTGTCCATCATCCCATCACTTTTTACGCGCGAAAGCAGAATGCTTCGCGCGTCTTTGCCATCGTCTGGGCGTCTGTCACACTCGTGGACTGTAACAAAACAATGCAAGCTAGGATCACGAAATCTTCACTGTGGGCTGCCCCGAGGTCTCTAGTTTATCGTGAAAAAATTTTGTGCCACTGGGTGCATGGGTTCCCCTCGAACGAGGGCGTCAAAGAGGGGTACCCCCCTAAAGAGACGTCATTTCGCCGTTATTGGCTCAAATAATGTGAAAACGGTTGCAGATAGGTACATACATGCTGCTTATCATAACAAGCACTGGTGACAAGGCTTTTTGGATTTATCAACATCGATGACCTTGAACGACCTTGAACCCCCCCAAAAAAGGTTTTTAGTGAATTTTTCGCAATTTTTGGATACAGCGCACATTTCAACACTGAATTGCGACGAAATGGCTGGAGATAGACCAAGACAACTTGCGTATGAAATTTTCAGCATTCAACGTAGATTTTAGCAGTTCAAGTCCCGATCCCTAAGTTCAAGGAGGCCGGCGCAGGCGGGCGTCAAAGACAGCTACCCCCTTAAAAGTGGTTATTTTACCGCAATGCTTTCGCGCGTCTCGTGAGCTCAAATTACTTGTATTGTTATATTTTAGGCCTAGTGCTTTTAGTTGAACGCTGCCGTTCAGGACTACGACGTGCTATGCCATTTTTTAAAAAATTGATCGACTGTTTGATTAATTGAACAAGCTTATCAAGTCAACTAATGTAACTTAAAAGTTTGATTTGTATCGAGTTTTACTGTAAACTAGGAAAATACTTTTATTTTTTTATTGGTCAGGTTAATCAATGTTAATTTGTGTGTTCGACGCCGCTGAAGGAAGGCAGCACTCCCATAACACCTCCGATTTCCCCACTGAGTGGACTGTAAGCAGAAGGTAAATATTTTATACTATTAGGCCAATCGATTTATCTTGCAGTAAAATTACTCATATGTCTAAAAGTGAGACTGTCGAAACAAGAAATCTGAGCTAGTGCTCACAAAACGTACAAGAGCCCATAGCAGTTTGTGTTCACAAATTGTCTTGATCTATCCCATTCATTTTGTCGCAATTCACTCTTCTACAGCCAAAATCACAAAAAAATCACTATAACCCTTATTTTTGGGGTTCAAGGTCATTCAAGGTCAACAATGTTAACACCACTAAAAAGCATGTCACCAGTGCTTGTTATGACAAGCAGCACATCTGTGCCTATCTGCAACCGTTCTCACGCTAGACAAGCCAATAGCGGAAAAACCACTCTCTAAAGACGTACCCGTCCTTGACACTCGTGTGCAGTGCACAGGCCTCATTGAATGCAGGGTCTTGAGACTTGGACTGCTAAAATCTACATTCAATGGCAAAAATTTCATGTGCAGGTTGTCTTGGTCTATCTGAAGCCATTTCGGTGCAATTCACTCTTAAAATGTGTTTCACAGCCTAAAATTGCAGAAATTTCACTAAAAACCCCTATTCTGGGGGTTCAAGGTCATTCAAGGTCATCGATATTGACACCCCTCTAAAGCTTGCCGCCAGTGCTCATTACAATAAGCAGTATGTCTCTGCCTATCAGGAACAATTTTTGCGCTAGACAAGCCAACAGCAGCAAAATAACGATTATATTTAGGGGGTGCCCCTTTTTCTCCCCTTCATTCAATGGGACCCCTCTCACACAGAGCATGATATTTTGCCAAAGTACTGCAGACCCTAAGATATCATATGGTGAAAAATGACAACCCCGAGTCTCTATCTTATCTAGGCTCGTATCGATACCAGTTTGTGACAGACAGACAGACGGACGAACAGTCATCAAGACCGAATTACCACAGCTAGCTCTCGCGTTAAAAGCGCATTCAAGTCGTCAACAAAAACAGCATACAGGGTGCGGCAGAAAAAAGTGGACCCCTAAACTTTTTTGCTGTTTTTTCAGCAACCATTTGGAATTTTAATTTGAAATTTTACAGATATACTTACTAAGACCGCATACATCTAACTGCCAAGTAAAATCTGATTCTGTTAAAAAGCGACGAAGTTACAGATTTTTAAACATGACCGCCTACTGATTTTTCAGCATTCAAAAATGTTCCGGCTAAAACACCAGTTTAATAACATCGTTGAAACAACAGTTAAATTATGATCAGATGCGAGAATTCCATTGTCATTGCAAATGTTCGAAGTGTTCACTGCCAGCTCCAAGCTACAACACCAGCCTCCAGTTGCCTTATTTGAGAAATCTTTTACAGCCTTGTCAATCGGTCCCTGTGGCAGGTTACCCCAGATAACCTGAAGCGCTTCCTTGAGTTCGGCTCTTGTTTTCGGCTTTGTTTCAAGCTTGTGGTAAGCTTCCAACATTGCTCCTCATACGAGATAGTCCACTGGGTTTATATTCAGCAAATTTGGAGGCCATTGGTCTTTTGTGATGAAATCTGGACAGTTGGCCCGCAGCCAGTTCTGTGCGCTGCGCGGCGTTGCGCACTGTGTGTGCTGACGCGCCGTCCTGCTGGAAGGTGAATCCGGTGAGCAGCCGGCGATTGCTTTAAAAGAACGATAGTTTAGTGATAATTTATAAACAATATAAATTACTGTTTATCAAAACGTCACTGTGATGTCATCGGCAGTAACGTGTAACCAGTTCTTAAAAAATTAAATAGCATTTTTAGCTTAAACATTATTGAATGCTGAAAAATCGGTAGGCGGTCATGTTAAAAAGTCTATAACTTCGTCGTTTTTCAACGGAATCACACTTTACTTGGCAGTTAGATGTAGAAGGTTTCACTAAATAAAGCTGTGAAATTTTATATTAAAATCCCAAACGGTTGCTGAGAAAACAGCAAAAAAAACTTTAGGGGTCCATTTGTTTGCCGCACCCTGTACATGCAAATGTCCAACCAAAGGGTATTCTAAACAGTGTGAGTGGCTACTGCAAAAGTACAAGAACCAAAATTAAGATGCATTTTTTGCAGTATCAAACACAAGCCATTCTAAGTGTCGAATGCTGTTTCAGCAAAAACGATCTGAGCAACAAATGAGCAAATGCATCAGCCATTGCCGACATAATATGCAGCCGTCCGCCTAGCTACACTGCACTGAGCAACCCTGACGTTAACCCAAATCCCAACCTTTCACCATTTGAACTGAAAACTGGCACACCAGTTAGGCTGCGTTCACATATGCAAGAGTACGAGTCCAGCACTGAACGGGTTCCCGTATACGCGTTCCGGCAAACATGAGTTTGAGTGTATTTCAATGACGGCCGTTGACATAAGATACGATTACGGGTTACCTGTAAATTTCACTTGTACAAGTAGTTTCTGTGCAGGTTGTGTTTTTATCCAACCTGTGCGAAGTAAACTGCCCGTAAATAGCACTAATATAATTTATCACAGCTGTGGCACATATTTGACGTCAGAACTGACGTCACTTAAAATTATTCATCGTTAGAGGTTTGCAGTTGGTAAAATTATCAGCGATGTGATGGAATATTGTTGTTTTAATGGCGAAGCATTTCCTCGATTCAATTTCGTTCAATATGGCCGACACGTGTTGAGTTATTTGCTTGTACAAGTCACCGTGAACGTTCCACTCGTACGAGTGAAGCTTCTACGAGCTGTAAGCCGAAACCCGGACGCGTACTCGTACTCGCGTCTGTGTGAACGCAGCCTTACTCTGTCCCTGAGAAACGTTAACAGCAATTTTGATTTTTCTTGAGATTTTTATTTGGAAGTTAGCAGCCCATGCTAAACAGACAGGCAGACAGATGGCAAAACCTGTAATACTCACTGTTGGGATGGCTGCATAATAGCCACTGAAATGTTCAGCCTTAGCACGTGCTAAACTGTTCCTATCAATGTTAATATCACCAGTCTCACAATGCTGCTCAAATGTACACACATATGACCAGGTGTCATTCTCGGTACTCCTCAAACAGTTTGATTCTTCTCCTGTGTTCTGTACTCAGCTCTATGCCCCTGTAGTGTACACAATCAACATACCAAACATAAGAATTGAAATAAAAGATTAAAAGGTTAACCCATCACAGAGCTAAGGAGCATCACCTGCAATATGGGAACCACGCAGCGTTAGCTGACACCCAACACAGGTCAACATGCCCCGTCTTAACCCCAGGCAGACAGGCTACAGTAGTACTCTATTTACCAACCCCAAAGGGACAGAATGCTGAGTTGAAAAACAGACTGTCACCTGTCCTGGTAGTAACCACTTGATATCGACCTGGCTGGGAGTAAAACTCACAACCCTTTGATGATAAGTCAAGCATCATTACCTTTATGCCAAAAAGCCAGCAAGCTCTCAAACACATTCTCAGACTAACACCAAGACTCAAAAAACCTGGCTGAGAGAGATACAGACAAATTAAGACCATAATAATATCATCGTTAAATCAACGAATATACAGCAGTGGCATTCGTTAGGCATAATTCTGTCACCATTAGCAATTCTAAATCCTAATACCCCAATACCCAAATATAGCTCCTGTGCTTGGACATATTACTGGTTGCATTGGAAGGCATATTTTTGCGCGAAAGCTAGCATAGCTATAGCGCATATCAGCTACGGCAATTCTGTCTGTCCATCATGACCCGATACCGACTCAAGCCCAAGTAAGATAAAAACTTCTGGTTTTCCCCATACAGCTTAGAGTCTCTAGTATTTCACGATAAAATTTTATGCTGCTAGGTGAAGGAGGTCCCCACAAATGAGGGGGCGAAAGAAAGGCAACCCTAAAAAGGCATCATTTTACTGCTATCGGCTTGTCTAGCATGAAAATGGTTGCAGATAAGTACAGACATGTTGCTTATCATAACAAGTACTGGCGACGATCTTCTTAAAAATGTCAATATTAATGACCTTGAATAACACTGAACTGCCCAAAATAGGGGGGGGGGTTGTAAATTTTTTTCTCTAATTTCGGGCTGCGACACACACTTCAAGAGCGAATTGTGCCAAAATGGTTAGAGATAGACCAAGACAACCTGCGTATGAAACTTTTGCCATTGATTGTAGATTTTAGTAGTTTAAGTCCCGACTCCCTACGTTCAAGGAGGCCTGTGCATGCAAGTGTCAGATAGAAGTACCCACTAAAAAGTAGTTATTTTTCCACTATTGGCTTGCCTAACGTGAACAAGAAAGCCTAGCTAACGCAAAGGGAAATGCGCGACAGTGGTGCATATTTGAAGGGCTACTGCGAATAAATCTAAGCTCATCAATCCCAGCAACTGACATCGGGTACGATGTATTTACATACACCAGATGGCGCCACTGTCTCACGTAGATGCTGACGTTTGAGTGGTCGAATGCGAGTATTTAATGCTGAAAGTTTCATATGCAGGCTGTCCCAGTCTGTGTCTAGCGATTTCGGCGCAATTCGCTCTTGAAATGTGTGTCGCAGCCCAAAATCACCAAAAAATCCATAAAAACCCCTATTTTGATGTTCAAGGTCATCCAAGGTCATTGATCTCGGTGGCAAGCGAAAGCCAGTGTATGACTTCCTATTAGTGATTAATAGTAACGTAGGTCCTATCTCGCACCATTATTGAGATACAGCGACTTATTGGCCAAAAATAGCAAATTTTTCCTACCTCCCTCTCATTTAGCACTCTTGTTCAGGGTGACCCCCTTCGAATTTATGGAAAAGCTTTACGGTTCCTGAAACTAAAGTCTTCCGAGCAGAAGACGGTGAAGATTTGGTGTCCTAGCTTGCACCATTTTTGACTGATCCACCCAAGTGACGGTCGGATGGACGGACAGACAGAATTGCGACGGCTAAGACGTGCTATAGCAGTACCTGCTGTCGCGCGTAAAAACAGTTACAGAATGCAGATAGGGAAAAACATGCTGTCTATCACAACAAGCACTGGTGATGTGCTTTTAGAGGTATCAACATCAATGACCTTAAACCCCAAAATACGGGTTTTACTGATTTTTTCTGCGATTTTTGGCTGCAGAAGAGTGAACTGCGATGAAATAGACCAAGATTACATGCGAGCCAGAACTGCTATAGGCTCTTGCTTGTCTTATGAGCATTAGCTCAAATTTCTTGTATTTCTTTGCTTCAAAACCCCTTGGTCAAAGTAAAAAGGAAGGAGTGGCTTAACTCGGTTTATGCTCAACCAGCAGCCAGTAAGGCACTTTAACTGCATCATAAACTGGTTTATCAGCTGAACCAACAAATTATCAGTTGTGACTGATAAACAGACAAGCATGTAAAGAGTGTCACATAATTCTAAGCAGACATAGCAAGGTTTACTTCAAATGCTGATGGAAAGTGCCGACGATGCGATAAATGGCCGACTTCAATGCAGACTTGAGAGCAGAACGCAGAAGAACGTCGTGATGTCTAGATGTTGCTGTCAGCTGAGATGTTAAAACACGGGGACGACGGACAGTCACAGGACACAGCCTCAAGTGTCTCTCCAGTGTCTACAAACATAGCACATTGCTACAGATACATAGACACATGTGGACACAGCCGCAAGTGTCTCTCTAGTGTCTACATACACAGTACGTTGCTATAGACTGCTTGAGGACAAGCATACAATCTTACTATGGCATATAAATAACCAACCAGGCAGGTCAACTCAGCCTTCCATCTCCCAGGAAGTGTTAATCAAGTACAGGTCTGTTTGGCCAGGGTTAAGGCGAGGCACGTTCCATTCACCTGTGTTGCAGGTAACAAACACCATGTGGTCCCATATGGCATGTGATGCTCCACAGTTCTGAGATGGGTTCCTACAAAAAGCTAGAAACATCTTTAAACTATTTTAACCTTCAAAGACACACAGACACAAACCTCGAGAGTGTCAAGAAGTACAGTGATAATTCCTGACAGAGACGACTGGACAACACCATAAGAGTCTTCAGTATACGACACACACACCAGTCCAGACAGACCTGCACACAGACAGAAAGACAGACAGTGGATGAGTGAGTAGGGTTTAATGCCCCACCTGACAAATATAGGTTATTTTGGAAACTGTCCTCCAGGCAATCACTTGCACTGGGCAGCAAAAAATCAACAGCAAAATCGATGAAATCAATGCAAATAACCCAAAATGCACATATATACTGTTATGCACACAAAAATAGTAATGACTAACAAAAGAAGCACACATGCACAATCTAACTCTACCAATACAAAACTATAAACATGGTTCAGGCACTTCTTAAGCCATTTGGCCAGGAAATGCAGCTCAGTCTATTCAACTCCCTAGTAATGACAAGGAAAGAGAAGGGAAACAGTCAGAAAGAAAGATACAATAAGTTCATAATAAGTTCTTATACGATAAGGACAATGTTATAAGTATATCTACAACATTCTGAGAAATAAATGCACGCAATTGTAAAATGCTTCACTGACCATCAATGATGAAAATGAGCTTCTCAACATCAGCAAACAACTGACGACTGACGGCTTCTGTTGAGATCTCAGCAAAATATCGCACAGCCGTCATCTGACTAACCTACAGACACAGAGATAAACATGCTGCCCTACACCACAAGCACTTAAACACAGGGAGTCAGTATAGTACCGGACAAGAGTTAGCAGACATACCTCAGCATGCGAAAGTATCACTTTATCAAGCCATCAGGAATCTCAAATCTACATCAAAAAACACTGCTGACACCTGGTCAATATAATGGATCTAACAATGTTCTATGGGCCTCGTCTCACCTCTCCAAAAATTTCACCCAATCAATACATTAAAAAATATCTACATCTGACAAAAAAACTAACAAATAAACCAACTGCCATAGAGGATCACACTGATACCGATCTGCCACCTGATACAAATGGATCTGCCCCACACTAACCCCAGCCAGGCTGGTACTCAACCAAACTACTCGGGATGGATGGATGGTCACTCATCATAGAAGTAACCACGTAACAGTGACCCAACTGAGAGTCAAACTCACAACTTCTTCATCATAAGCCCAACACTAAATAGTGACATGGGGATGAGGAGGGCGGGAATACCGTGATAACTACCACGGTAATGTGGACAATAACGGTGGTGTTCCAATGGGAATGGGGATAGGAGCCACGGTAATACCGCAGAGATGGGGATAGAATTTGTGGTATACCCGCGGTAATGGGAACAAGTACAACTTCACGCATAGATAGATTTCGATTAAAAACATATACTTGTGTTACTTACACACACAAGTCTACAATTTGTGCAGCTAGAATATTGTATTTAGTGAAATGAACTGAACGCCAGTCATTTACTCTGATAATTAACTCTGTGCTTGACTGGTCAACTGTGGAGTTTATAAACGTTATTAATTTGCAGAACATTAGCAACCAAAAGCAGTAAAATGTGTAGACACTTAGCGGCAGTCATTTTCATCCAAATAACGATGGGGATGGCGACACAGTGTGCGGGGATGGGGTAGGGG
>Ga0209367_1005306_pt1 | contig 17864 bp, 13 predicted proteins | sample WorMetLIZISLAND2_FD_187412 | JGI IMG/M metagenome (GOLD analysis project Ga0209367, IMG submission 187412) | Marine gutless worms symbiont microbial communities from Max Planck institute for Marine Microbiology, Germany - Olavius geniculatus... ... | reverse complement strand
AGGTGATATTATTCAGCAGCACACTGACACGCAGTCAGTGTGATGCGGGCAATATCACCTTTTGTAATTTTTGCTGTTTTCGATGTGCAAGTCCTTAAATGTTGCCGTTAACAAGTGTATAAACTTATGTTTTGTACATTTATACAGATCAACTGCGTCAGCGGATCGGACGACGGAACTGTGGCATACAGCAGCGGAGCAAATTTTGAATGCAATCCGCAGACCACAACAACAGCGAACGACTGCAACGATAGGGAAAACAAGCGTACGAATAGTTAGTTGCATGCGTCGTGCAAACGACTGAGACAGAGAGACTCAAGAGACAAACAGATATACAGACGAAAGAACTGTAAACAAACCTGATATCTGACGCCTAATAGTAGAAGATGAAACTCTCCTCCTTTGCTGTCGCGACTGCAAAGGCAAATAATATGTTCGACTTCAAGACAAAACAATCTGACAGAGCCCTAGCTACCAGACCGATCCTGAGCTAAATTGATAAGTAATTAAACAGTAATTAAGACAGTTAGCCAAACATACAACATACGTATTAGGCCTACTGTTAATGCTACATGTACTAAACAGTTATTTGATGTGATCGACTTAGGCTGTGTGGAGACTTTCTACTTGAAATTGACGCTGTGAACTTGCTGCAGGGGCCTATGTCCAAAAATCGGTTGCTGGTTTTTACAAGGTACAGTATAATCATAATAAAACAAAAAATAACGGGCCGTGTGCAATTTGTCGTCTCAAATGCCCTGGGCCCTCGAGAGTGAGTTTTTGCCAAGCCCAGGCATGGGCAAAAGTGGTCGTAAATGACATCCGACTAAGTTATCACAAAAATAAAGTGGGTGACGTTTTTTTCTAAGGCAGATTATGTGGTAGTCTACTACAGCAATTTAAATTTCAGTGGCAAACTTCATAGCATGCTAGGCCTAATGTCAGCACAGCACCGTATGATACGTGACGCAATAGATTAAACTGCTATTTCCATTTCAAAACACAGCAAAAAAAAACGAAACCAAAAATTTTACTGTCAAATACATGCAGTGGCTTTTATGACCTCAAATCTGGAATCGAAATCAGGCGCAACTTCCCCCCAGTTTTGAGCTTAGGTTCCCCTAATTTTTGACTTAAGTTTTACCCTCTATTTTGGGCTTCTTCCCCCTCTAGGGAGAAAGTTTTGTTAAGGGTGTAAATTGAACAATAGAAGGAAATAAAAAATAGGGAGGGGGTTGTTAAAGGTGTAGCTTGCCCAGTAAAAAATAGGGCGAAAATAAAAAAAAACGAAAGAGTTTTGTTAAATGTATAGATAGAAAAATAGAGGAAAATAAAGAAAAGGAGTTTTTTAAGGGTGTAGTTTGCCTAGTAAAAAATAGGAAAAAGTAAAAAATAAAAGAAAAAGTTTTGCAAAAGGTGCAGATTGGAAAATGGGAGAAAAAAATAAAAAATAGGGCCTAAGGGGCGGAAGTTTCAAGAGTGTGGTCTGTTCAGTAAAAAATAGGTTGAAGTAAAGGTGTAGATTGTAATATAGGGGGAAAGTAAAAAAATAGGAAAGGGAGTTTTGTTAAGGGTGTAGTTTGCCCAGTGAAATATTGAAAAGTTTTGATCTGCAACCTTATCAAAACTCCCCCTATTTTTTACTGGGCGCAAGCTGCGCCCATTAGGTCTAGGGATAGAAGCCACTGAGTACATGATGCGAACATACACAACTACTTTACATTTGATCAGAGTACGCTATGAACGTGACGTTACACAGATTATAACAAAACCAAAGTGTATATACGAGACACAGAAATGCGACGAAGGAAAGCATTAGGCCTATGGATATGGCTCAGATGAACAGCTTCCTGAACGGTCCCCGTACGACCGCTCTCCGCTCCGTCAAAGGCTGCAACAACGTTGAAGCCACCCACGTCAGTTAATACTGCATGTGCAAGATAGGCCAAAAAAATTGCACCATTTTTATACGTTTTAGCCTCATCAAATATTAACCAATTTTCCAAATTTTTTTTTTTACTGCCAAAATTAAAACAAATTTGGAATAACATTTTGACTAAAATACGACCACATCTCAAGTGTGTTTCTACACTACCTTGTGAAATATCAACGTTTTATTGATCGCGCCACTGGTCAGTGACGTCGCCGGCTTAAGTGCGTCGTCAGCAGCAAGGCGGACACATTGAACAATTTGATATAAGAAAAACTGCAGGACTGTTACTTTGGACATTAACTGAAACAATAAACACGTTGTTTTCTGTTGTTAATTTCTTAAAATGTGCTGTTACAAAAGTTTTGTTTTTAACTGTTCCTTTTAAGACACTGATATTTCACAAGGTGATGTAGCGACACATTTGACGTGTGGTGGTATCCTCAGTAACATGTTATTACAATTTTTTTCTTGATTCTGACAATGAAAAAAATTGAAAATCGGTTAATAAATATTTTGATAACGTTAAAACGCATCAAAATGGTGCCATTTTAGCCAACTCCGTGTATATGATTTATTCTTAATTAACGATCGTATGCCCCATTTACCTTTACTCACTAAAAATCTTAGCACGTTTAAAGATTTTTCATGGTGAATAACGATTTTCATTATATGAACAGCAGTATAAGCCATTAATTTCGCTGTTAAATATCTTGGCTGATTTACATAGGCTGGTTTATAACACTAAGCGACCATGTTTTGCAAACGTTACATCTTCTCCAAACATTGAATTTGAATGCAATTTTTAAAGATTTTTTTCACACCCTTCTGTTTTCGAGTTGAAAACCTGTGCGTGACAGATGGACGATAGACGGACGGGCAAGATCCGTAATGCGGCCGGTCAGAACAGCCTCATAAAAAGCATTGTACAGCATCGTATCATGGTGAGTGAAGTTAGACGTAAAGGCTCGTACAGATCGACGTAACTGCACTGAACCTAACTAAGCGCTAACGCGGTTTAGTTTTTGACGAACTAATCAATAGGCGAGCAGTAATGCATTACTGTAGGCATCGTATAACGGCATCGATGGCACATACGCGTCAGCCAATGACCAATGCACTCGCCTTGCTTCCCTATTGGTCATTTCGTCAAAAATTTAAACCGTGTCAGTTCAGTTTCTTTCAGTTACGTTGCGCTGTACGCGTCTTTATGCTAAGCTAGGCTGACCGGTAGAATGTTGAAGGTGCAGGTAAGATCGCTGGACACAGACATTGAAGCGGCGGCGTTGTCAAACAGACCACAGTAGTTAGGCGCCGAAAATAACGTCACCAACTGCACATTTGCATAATTTATGATAATTTATGCATCCGACGCATTACAAACTGACTGGTATATGTTTAACGCAATAAAAATACACGATAATTAAGGCCTATAAGCTTACAGCGCGGAAACACACCAAATTTCTAATGCGCTGTACTGTCGACAAGCCTATTAATAAACAAAAACAAACAGTTTTAAATACTAGTTTAAAGTGTCAATATATTACAGAAAGATTATGACTTTTCGGAGTCGGGCAACGCAACGCATTCTAGGCACGAGACCCAGAAACTGAAAATGAGTGGGCACCATAAATTGAGGTTAAGCGATTTATTTTTGCCGTCGAAACAGTCAAATGTCACAGTCAATACTAGGACTATAAATATATCAGTAATTACGAAAAGTATTACTAAATAGCTTTGCTGATAACAGTAAAATAAAAAAGTACAACACAAACTATACCGGGGTATAGATTTATATAATAATATTTACTTAGGTTACTTGAGATATCATAAATAACAATTAATAGGCCCTATAGCCTATATAAGCCTGTACACACGGTGCGCAGTCGCGGTCACTTGCTGTCGTTTAGCACTGAGGACAGTACAGCAAAACTTAACGACAAAACCTAGCTAGGTTTACTCTGACAATGAAGAAATACAGAACTGTCAATAAACCGTGCTGTTCGTTTCAAGTTTATTTCAACTAATGGCATTTTCCTGGGTTTCGAAGTTTGGGAGTTTAATGCTGCTGACCTGTCTTTTCTGAAAGAACTGATATCCGTCTTCTACCACCTGTACAGTTCGTCAACAGCAGTAAGTGACAGTGACAGAATTAGGGTTATGTAAACATGCAAAGATATCTGTGTCGATAGTGCCAACGGGTATATATATGCGGCCGTCCGTGCAGTTGCCGGGGGACTCACGCGCCGATAGTAAACTACAGGGAGCGGCAAAAAATAAACTCCTAAAGTTTTTCGCTGTTTTGTCAGCAACCGTTTAGAATTTTAATTTGAAATTTCATATGATTACTTATTGAAACGTTCTACATTTAACTGCAAAAAAATGTGATTCTGTTGAAAAACGACGAAGTTATAGACCTTTTAACATGACCGCTTACCGATTTTTCAGCATTAAAAATGATTAAGCTAAAAAGCTATTTAATTTTCAAAAACCGGTTACCACGTGACGTTACTGCCGATGACGTAACATTAACGTTTTAGTAAACAATAATTTATTTTGTTTAGAAATTATTATTAAATTATCGTTTCTTTAAAACAATCGTCGACTGCCCACCGGATTCTCTTTTGTAGTAAGAAGCCCGCACATCCCCCACGGTACTTAGTACCAATCCGAAATCTAACCGCCTCATCATCCCAGCAAAATAGCGAATTCGTCCACACTTTTTCGAGCAACTTTCTTAACGGAAAAACGGGAGACACGGGCAGCCTTGCGGGCTTATGCCTAGTTGCAAAGTAGGTCCTTCGTCTACTGTGAAGTAAAAAAACAAAAGTAAATTAATGCAAAAGTGCCAACTGCCACGGCCAGTAAGATTTCTGCCAATATGCAAAAAAATTAGCGAAAACAGACTAGAGAGGCTTAGGGCTAGAAGAGCGCAAACCTGGACCTGCGATATCTGCTTTGTTTCACACTGTTATTACAGTGCTAACACCTAGTGCTAACATCAACGCAAAATGCCAAAAAATAATCTATTAAAGAGAAAGATGTCTTCGTCGTCGTTGCTATCATTCGCTGGTACGAACACTAGCGGCACGGCAGACCAAGCTCCTCCAAGCTTGAAAGACATAAGATAACTTCGTTTCTTCGACGGAGAACGTAACAAATCACAAATCACAAGGTAGACGACAGCTAGATGGACACAAGACATATAAAGAAAATGCAGGTAAACAGGTACAGGGCCTAGAAATTAACGTCACTCGTACCTGGTGCGCTCGTGCAATGAGACTGAGTTTGTGTTTACGTAGAAATTCAAAGACGACGTCGCGACCAAAGGTATATGAAACACCCCGGTCATTTTCACCCCAACCTGTGATGTCCTGCACACATAGCATTAAGCAAATAAGTACTAAAGCAAGCAAGAAGACATGAAAAACGCATATTAAACATGCAATTCATTACAATCGGCCGCGACTCAAGATGAATAACCAAACAAAATTATCTTTATTGTCTCAGATGAACTGGACAAGTGTTTTGCAGTATTGGGCCTGCAGCGCGGTTCCAAACGCACACGCTTTATAAAATTACTTTCGTATTCTGACTGCAGTATTAAAACAACAACTGGAAATATGCCGGCCAAGTGCCGACAGCTGCCGTCCGTTTAAAACTCTTCTTCTTCTTCTTTTTCTTCTTGGCAAACTCCTGTCAGAGCGTTGCCGTACTGAATACTTGTCGCCAGATGTCCCAATCCTTGGCCTTCCTCCAGGCAGTGTGAACTCCAAAGTTCTGGGGCTGGACGTCTTCATCAACCGTTTTGAGTCAAGTTGTTCTTGGACGTCCAACCGGTTTCCTCCAGTCAGCGGGTGGACGAGCGCGGCGGCTACGATGCGGTGGTGATCTTCTGCTGGGGCTCTACGAGCTAGGTGGCCGAAGAATCTAAGACGGCGGGACCTGACCACTTCAGAGACTGGTGTACAAGCAGTAACGTCTCGAACTGTCTCGTTTGTAGTGTGCCTGGTATATGGTATCCGTAGAATTTTCCGTAGGCACCAGGTATCAAATGCATCAAGACGCTTACTTTAAAAACTTAGTTCAAAACTGCGCCACCCTAACCTTTGACCTTCTAAACAAAAAGTAAGCACACCGTCTACTTTTGCCATAAGAAGCGTTCACGCCGATTGTGATTTTTGTACTTTTTTCTGGAAACGCGTACTGAATAGAAAGACGGACGGACGAACGGCCACATGATATACTACGAATAATTCGTCTTCGACCTACAACGCTTTACGCCTTATAAACAATAAACCAATAGGGCTTTTGTGCTATAAGAACTAGACTAAATTAGTTTATTTTCCAAAATTAGAAGACGCTGAGAGTTGTTTTCTCGTAAACAGCGTAGCAACGCATTATTATCACCTCATCTGGGTCGGACCAAAGCAGATCGCAAACCAGACCTTCATCGGGCACCTCGACCGGCCGCGCTATTTGCCGTATCTATACACGATAATATTAATAATATCAATATTAATATTAATAAAAAACACCATGAGTCAAAAAACGTGCCACAAAACTCTTGTCCATATCCTTGCCAAATAGGCTTACTGATCGATTTTAGCCGACCGTACTTAAGTAACGGTCGAGCTACTGCCATGGTTGTTGTCCGTCCGTCGGTCCGTCTAAGTAAGTAAGTAAGTAAGTAAGATTATTTAGAAGGCGCAATTTAACAATAGCCACAATGCGCCGCGCTCTCAACGCCCGAACAAAAATGTCTTTAACTGCCGTTTAAACTGTTCAAAGTTAATGTCAGTTTGTCTCAGATGAGCTGGCAGACTGTTCCACAGCCTCGGACCTGCAGCAGCAACGCATCTGTTTCCATAGCTGCTGCAGGTCCTTCTGACGACACATGTCCTTGAGTTGGCAGAACGCAGCTGACGACGACCTTCGTCGGAGACCAGCTGAGAGTCGGCGGCCAGGTAAGGTGGAGCCATACTGGACAGTGACATTAAGTAAATTAGAGTGGCCATCTTGAAGTCCATTCGACGCCGAACCGGAAGCCAGTGCAGCTCCTGTAGCACCAGCGTTATGTGGTCATAGCGTCGAGCGCCCGACACCAATCGCGCAGCCGCATTCTTAACAGACTGCAGCTGGCTCATCAGACCGTCGGTGATGCCGTAGAACATCGAGTTGCAGTAGTCCAGGCGACACGAAATAAACGCCTGAACCAGCGTCTTGACGGCGTCAGATGACATCGATCTGACGAGCGGTCGGAGCTGCCGTAACTGGTAGTAGCCACAGCGACACACGGCGGCCACCTGCGCAAACAGCGTCAGCTGGCTGTCGACGATGACGCCGAGGATACGGGCCGTCTCCGAGACGTTGATACGTGCCGACGCCACCGGAACCTCCAAAACGTTGACTTTCACCAGCTGTTGTGGAGAACCCAACCACATCACCTGGGTCTTGGTGGGGTTCAGTCAAAGTCGGCTGGCCTTCAACCATGCCTCGATGTCGACAAGACACGCAGTAAAACGTCGGTCGGCAGCCTCAGCGTCACCAGCCGGTGTGATGATGTAAACCTGCATGTCATCAGCATACTGGTGCAGGCTGAGGCCATGACGGTCAACGACTAGGGCCAGCTCAGCTGTGTACAAAACGTACAACAGCGGGCCCAGTACGGATCCTTGCGAAACCCCAATTAGTACTGACTGCACAGAAGACAGTTGACCACTGTAGGCAATCTGCTGCGTTCTGTCGGTCAGAAATGACTGCACCCAGTCATGGACCAAGTCAGTCAAACCGAAAGCAGACTGCAGACGTTCTAGCAGCATGGAGTTGTCGACACAGTCGTAAGCTGCTGAAAGATCCATAGTAGTCCAAACAGCGTCACCTGCCGATCATCTGCTGCCACCAGAATGTCGGACCAGACGTGCTGCATTGCGGTTTCTGTGGAATGGTACTTGCGGTACGCTGACTGGAAACGTGGAAGTAGGTCGTTTGCCGCCAGGTACTGGTGCAACTGACTAGTGACAACCCGTTCAACCACCTTTGAAATAAATGACAGGTTGGATACTGGGCGAAAGTTATTCATGTCAGATGAGTCCAGCTCCGTTTTCTTCAGAAGCGGTGTAACAATTGCATGCTTCTGTGAAACAGGTAGCCGACCTTGACTCAACGACGCGTTGACCTTCCGGGTGATGTAGGGCAGAAGTACGTCGACGTATTCGCGCACAAAAATGTCGGCACCGGGTCCAGCGAGCAGGACTTGACTGGTGACGTCATGATGATTCGTCGTATTTCAGTCTGCGTGCACGGCCGGAACGACGCCAGCGACGATGTTGCCGGAGCCAGAACTGGTGGCGGAGGTAGATCAGCTGTGTCGGAACGGACGCCTTCATCCTTACGCACGAAAAAAGTCGCAAAGCCGTCAGCGATATGGTCAGTACCGCAGGCAACGTCGAGATGTCGTCCAAGTAGCGTCGACATCGAGCGCCAAAGCGCTGTTGATAAGAGACCACACTGCTCCAGACGATCCCGCCAGTATTTTTGCGACGGTGCAACAGAATCTGACGACGAGTTGCGTCGACCCAGAACCGGGGATCAGTGGAGGTGCCCGTTATCCGGTACCTGCGCTCCAAACGGCGACGTTGTCGTCGTTGAGTGCGACATTCAGCGTCAAACCACGGAGACAGGCAACACGCCGGGCGACGAATGCTGGGTTGAGGCACCAGACGGTCGGCAGTACGTCGCAGCTTATCGACATCAGCGTCGTCAGACGACAGCGGCGGCGGTCGACAAAGCTCACTGTCCTCCAGCTCCTGACGCAGCTCGTTGCGGTCGAAGCAATTGTATCCTAGCGTTGATTGTAGCGTTCGTTATAATTATCAGGCTCATCGTAGCGTGTATGAGACTAGTCACTCTGGGAAATTTCTTTCTATCCTCAGCAGGAAGTCGTACGCTGGCCTTCGAATAAATGCGGTACGGTCGGCCCACCCTTATGACAACTGGGCTATCTGTCATTTAACTAACTCGTGATTACTCTTCTAGAGTTTGTAGCCCACTGTCAGGCAAAGTTTTTCAGAAGTAAACGTGCAAAAAGTCTTGAAGCAGAACTTTTTACTGATTAAATGCCAGTGGAGTATTAAAGGGAGAGGCAGCCTGTGATGCCCCCTAGCACTTTTGCTTCCTTCTACATCAAAATTTTCGCATCAGTTAACAAAAAAGCTTCAGCTTCTGGCAGACAAACCGCTTTGTCCCCTAAATACACCACTGCTCTATGCTTAACTAACATTGTCAAAGCAGCAAAAGATAAGCAAACGACTTTTCACTTTGCTCAATCACCTTCAGATAAAATGATTACTTGGTGCCTCTACTGACGACGCAGTGGCACAACGCGGCACTACAAAAAGTTATTTCAGCAAAGTTTAGCATTTTTGAAGAACAAGACGCATAGCAGACTATCTTAGCTAATATAATAGCAGCTACAGTCAGATGGTTAAGAGCAGAGTAGATGCTTACAATGTTCTGTGAAGTCTTCTCACTGTCTGGCTGAGTGGCGTTGACTGTCGTCCGAAACACCTGAGTTGTTCGTTTACCAGGCCGATATGACAACGTCGCTTTAGCTGCAAATCACAACAAGCACAACTTGACCAGCTCACACGACTACCAATCTACCATTAGTGTCGCAATCACGTCAGTTGTGTAATACGACAAAACAAACAGTGGCGTCTATCCCACCAAATCTGGAATCAAAATCGGGCGAGTTCTCCCCACTTTTCGGCTCAAGCCTTTCCCTTTTTCGAGCTCCTTGTTAAGGGTGTAAACTGCCCAGTAAAAATAAAGAGAACTTTTATTAAGATTGTAGAGTACCGAGTGAAAAACAGGAAGAGAGAGGGGGTACGATGTTTACGTGTTGATTGCCCATAAAAAAATAAGGGGGGGTTGATCTACACCCTTAACAAACCCAGTCTATTTTTCACTGGTTGCAAGGAAAGCTGCGCCCACCAGATATAAAAACAGAATCCACTGAAAACAAATACATTTGCAACAAAAACAAAAAGCACGCACGGCTTAGTGCCACACTTGTTCCTGATATAAGCCGATTATCAAACAAACTGAATTGCATAAATAACTGACTTATTTCATTGCAATACAGTTTAAACTAACGACTGGTACACTCACAAGCTGTAAAAAAGTACTGCATGAAGAATTAGAATGAGTGATATCCTACTGCTGAAGCAAGTAAGTAAGTAAGTAAGTAAATGATTTATAAAGCGCCAAAGTCTCAGAAAGAATCAGGGCGCCTCGGGCCCCTGTTCAATGGGCGAAACTATTATTTCGGTGTTGCATATATTCTACAGAAAAGCACGATTACAAACCAGACAGTACTGCAAACAAAACATATGCCACAACGGTAAGATTCTTACAGCACATCAAAAAAACAAACACAGCTTAATAGAAAGCAGACCTGAACTTTCGGCCTGACGTTCAATCTCCTGGATTTTGTTTCTGACTGGTTTTGGAGGCGGCAACTGATTTGATCTCCTGACAAATTCACATTCATTACACAGACATCAGTAGCAGCCCCTATAAAGATGGCAAAGAGTTATACTTATACTAATCTGCAGCCTAAAAATAATTTCAAACAAATGCGCATGAAATAATACAAAGACTTGCCTGAACCGAAGTTGGCCTGTGATGGCCGCTCTCAACGTGTCAGCCACTCGTTTGGCCTAAAAAATACAAAAAGCGGTCAGTACCAATGGCTTACAGGCTTTATGTAACCGATCGAGCCAACTATATGGACAAACGTGTCACCAAAAGTACATTTTTAAGAATTGTTGCACTAGGACTTATTCGGATGATCTTGCGTTTACTATGTAGGCGAGTCAAAGCACTGCAGAATGAGAGACGGGAGGAGGACGGGAGGGGGCAGTTGCACACCCTGAATTTTTGCCTGTTGAAAAATTGTCAAAAAATATTCTTGTCCAAACATTTTTGTCCAAAAATGCAACATTTGGGACTAAACTCTACATTTTGGAAAAAACAAGGACAAAATTGAAGTTTTGGGCAGTCATAATCTCTTCTCTGTCAGAAATGCGTCAATGCCGATCAGAATTCTGTCTGAAATAGGACAGTCTTCCTGTCCGGCCTACTTTTTTAACTCACGCCTTCACTGGTCTTCATGCAGATAAAACCTTCTCTACTGTAGTTTATATCAAGACGAAATAAGCACAACAAAATCATGCAGACCGGTGCATCGAGACACTGGAAGAAGTACATCTCCGGTGGCGCCATCTGGAATTCGTCCTCCAGCACGGTGAAGATGAGAACGTTGTCGTACGGCGCACAGGTGCGGTCCTGTACCACCTGCGTCACCTGGTGAATAAAAACAAACACCTCAGGAACCAGCCAATGGGCAAGCAGGGCGAGCCTATTGGCCATGATTGTCCATTGGTCAGTTTGTCAAAAACTAAACCGTGTCAGTTCAGTTCAGTTCAGTTACGTCTCCCTGTACGCCTTAACGACAGGCGTCAGACTTGCGATCGCGAGGTCGTTAGTTCAACTTCCGCTCAGGTTGCTATCAAGTGGTGAGTTACTATACTTAGACGGATGAATATCTGTGGAGGTGACAGCTAAACCATCTCGGTAGGCTATATAATAACCCATCACCAAGGTCAACTCAGCCTTCCATCCCTCCGGGGTAGGTAAATCGAGTACCGGCCTGTCTGGCTGCGATAAGCCCAAATTCCATTACGCCGACTTTCACCGAAACTTCCCCGCGAGGAAAGTCGTGGACACAAATCAGGAAAGTCGCGAACACAAACCATCTCGACATGTCGAGATGGTTGCGACAAACTGCGTGACAAGTCCGCGACAAACCCGTTTGTGTCTCTTTAATGGAATGTAGTTCGTTACAATGCACGGGTCGGCGAAAAAGTCCGCGACAAGTTCCCGACAAAGTCGCGGACTTGTCGCGGACACAGATCATGAAAGTCGGGGCGTGATTTGTGTCGCGGACTTTCATGATCTGTGTCCGCGACTTTGTCGGGAACTTGTCGCGGACTTTGTCTCAAAGTCGGCGTAATGGAACTTGGGCTATAGAAACCAGGCGCTTTCACTTGTGTGTGATCCCATATGGCATGCGACGCATAGTAGTTTTGAGATGGATTTTTCATGGAAAGCTAAACCCTTTAAAACTTAAACGCCTTGTGCGGACAGGTACTGTACACGTGCCCACGCAGTGGCTAGCCGACCAGCACGTAGCCTAATCCGTCGGCCGCAAGTAAACATTCACGCCAGATATGTGTCATTCTCTAGAGGTTTTTGACCTTAAATGACCTTGACCTTTCACCTTTAAAGCTAAAAATTGGCACGCCGGACACTACTCTTCTGGAGAATATATTGCAAAATTGTGTTTCGAATTGCACCTAAAAATGACTAGGCTATCTAGCACAAATGAACAAACTGAGTCTGAAGATGTCTCCAAAGTCACTGTCTACCACACCGAACACAACTAGGTGTACACGATATAAAAATGTCATCCAGCTTTGCAGATAGGGCACATGTTCTAGTCACAAAAGCGAAGTTGCCTCGCTGGAAGAGAAAGGCCATGCGGTTGTGGCAGCAATCCGACGGCCGAGGTCGCTGACAAATTACGCCGCTTCGTCTCCCAGCGCACCCAGTGTCTCGACGGCGACTGGAACAAAGTGGTACGTTGCCGCGAGCGAGCTGTACTTGGATCGCTTTCGTGCTTCCGCCTCCGTAGCCACAGCGCCTGGTCCAGACGCCGCCCGGTCAAGATGACTGGCAGCCAGTGTGTCTGGACAAGTGAAATCCCAGACGAAGCAGCGGCCCTCCTTCCAAGACGCTGTGCTGAGCTCGTCCGGACGTTTGCCGTCATCACGTGGTTTTTGCGTTATTTTTATTTCAGACTTAATAAGTAAATAAGTAAGTACCAATTTATATAGCGCCAAAATCTCAGAAGCTGTACAAGCCAATAAGTGAAAAAGACGGACAGACAGACGTGTGGCAAGACAGACGAACGTGCAAGCAAGACCCGTAATGCAGCCTATTAGTGCGGCGGCATAATAAAACATAGGCTTACTGGTAGTGCTAGACAGCAACAATTAACATTAAACTACGTATGTAAAAACAAAAGGTGCAAAAGATGTGCAAAAATTGCAAGAATCAATCTGCGTGTCTATAAGTGGCGTCGGGCAGGGTCAAAAAATAACTGCAGAGCTGGAGGAAATTGAATAATTTTGGAGAAATGCAAATTTCCGACAAAAAAATTCTAGTTCTGCCCTGATATCGCTATAAAATGGGGGATTGTCAGTGTGTAAATGTACTTTGCGTTTTTGGAAAAAATCTTCCTACACTTTCCCTTCCCATCGTCCTCTGCCACGCTGGCATCTGTAGGCCCATATAATACCAGTAGGCCTAGGTAGCCTACCTGACTGATGAGTGAGAATGGAATATGCTCGATGTCTTCGCCTGACGTCGTGTCAGCAATAACCACCGCGTTGGGCTCGTGTCTGAGTTTCACTCGTACTACAGCCGAGCCGCCTACAGAATTTTCAGCTATCATCTGCCGAAACGATCGCAAGCCCTCGTCCGACGACATGACGCCATCAGCGCCGCCTGGTGAACGCGCGTCGAAACTCGTCAACAGATCCAGTTCGAACTGGTAACAGCCACTGTCTGTCATTGCTGTACCAGTTAGACCACGCTGCACCTGTAACAGCAATGCGAGTCCGACGTGCGTAAAGCATTCACTGACCACATTTTTACCGCTGACAATGTCATGCAACGTGCGTCTATCTCCATTCAAAATTTAAACCGGGAGACCCCCAAAGGATGTAGCATGTTTTGTGCATGCGCGGCGCCAGAGAGGGGGGGGAGAGCAACTATGTCATTGCCCTTGCTTCCAACTTTTCATCTTCGGTTGTCCTCCAGGAAAAAATTTCGATGGCGATAATTTGCCCTGTGGTAATCTGTGTTTTTGTGTTTTAAATATTAAAAAACACACAAATTTGCAGCTTCCATTGAACGCCCAAAAGCTAAAAGTGTTTCAGCTTCAGGCGGGGTGCTTAGCCTTCCTGACCCCCCAACCAGAGGCTTTGCCCCTAGATCCCGCTACGTCTTTTTGATGCACACAATAACTGAATAATGTCCACATTTGGAACACACACACACAAATGTATTGCCCCCTGCGCCCTGGTCTTTGCTCCACGTTACTTCATTCGCTTCAGATTCCTAGCGCCGCGCACGATTTGGCGCAGTGCGCGTTAGGCCTATGGCTGTTCACGGTCGTTGATTTCAATATCAGTATTCAAAAGCGCTCGCGCAACTTCCTAGCAACGTTTTACATTGGTCCCCCTATTTGTATCGTCTCTGATAGGCCTATTATACTGCAGGATTTCAGCCATCCTAACTGCTCAACCCTATTTTCGCCGAAACTCGGAAATGTTCCCGGTCCCCTAGGAATATATAGATAGCTAATGTCAGAATTCTGAGGAGCGAAGTCGCGTAATAGCCATGGCTATTTACCAGGTCCACGAAGAGACGCCAACGTTAACCCATTAGTGCCCAAATTATTTTATCATCTACCGTTAAATTAGATATCCCATATATGGGATCGTAAGCATAAATGGGTTAAAGATGGATGGAAAAACAAACGGCTTACTAGGCAGTAGGCAATGGACATCACCGTCACGTGGTATAAATTACTTGATGTGGTTAGGGGTACATAATTTGTAGACTGTTTTCCTGAATCAAGAACATCGAAATCGTTTAATCTTAGCTTAATCCGTCAGTCACTAAAACGAAGAACGCTCATATTCACACGTATATAGGGATAAAAATAAGAAGCAATCATTACAGCGACCGCTGTAACTGCCTAAATTACCGACACCTTACCTGTCTGGTAAAGTTGCTCAACGAGATGAAGATTAGTGTGTCTAAAACCGTAGGCGTGCCGCACTAATTGTCGTCGATTCTATGAGCAGTTGACTAACGATTAAGTTCAAACATCCAGCAAACCGAGGGCATTTTCTACGCAGGGTTTATTGCAGTAAACCAGGAAAGACTAGTACGTCGAGAGCAGTCATTGGGTATACAGAGTATAGCCTATACGATTAGACCGATTCAGACTACATCATTTCGTGCCGTATACTGCATCACCCCATCTTTCACCATTATAATCGCTTATAATCTCGCTCCAGTCAACTGCAACGGCCGAAACACGTCTCGCGTCTGTTTATCACACGCACGTCGCACGCAGGCAGAACACGCCGTCGATCAGGGTCATGTAGAGTTATGTAGCCCAACTAGCCTATTATGCCTCGTCACATTTGCAGAGAAGATCGTGAAGACCGTGACGAAACATTTACATATAGCTCGATACTACAACAACAACTACAACTACTGCGAGTTCGAGTACGACGCGGAAACAATTAGTCGAGCCCAGTGGTGGAGTGTTGCCGGTATAATATAAAGTGGGTCAAAAATGGCACTATTTCATACGCTTTAACTTCATCAAATATTAACCAATTTTCAGATAAAAAAAATTTCACTGTCAGAATTAGGAGAGCATTTTTAATAACAAGCACTATTATTAAGGATCCCACCACGCCTCCAGTGAGTCGCTGCACTATACTTTGTGAAATGTCAAGCGTTTCACTGATCGCGCCACTAGTCAGTGGACTGTGGTCGTGTCGCCAACTCAACTGCGTCATCCAGCAGCAAGGCAGAGAATTAAACATTTGATGTGAAAACTGCAGGATGTGTTAGTTACTTCAGACAAGAATTGATACAATAAACACGTTGCTTCTTGTTGTTCATTTTTCAAAACGTGTTGTTACAGAAGTCGCCTTTTTTCAACTGTTGCTTATAGCACACTGACATTTCACAAGGTAGCGAAGCGATACACTTGAGGTTTGGTGGGATCTTTAGTAACAGTGTTACTACAAATTTTCGCTCGATTCCGACAGTGAAAAAATTTTGGAAATCGATTAATATTCGATAAAGCTAAAGCCTATAAAATATCGTCATTTTGGCCCACCTTGTAGTATTCGTATTGCAGCACAGCGCAGTAGGTATAGGCCTAGTTGCAGTCATTCTCGCTACCGACACTCGAGACAAGTGGGCGCTCTAACAGAATCTGAAAATTGGGGGCTAACAGAGCAGCAAAATAAACTGCTACACTTCTATCAAACAAGAAAATTGTTTTGGGGTCCGACGTATGTTTATGCCTGCTTGTTTGTCCGTTTGTCTGCTAGATTTTTCTAAAATATTTGATCGTATTGTGACTGATAAATATTTAGACGGGTTAAAAATAAATTACAAAAAAAAACAAATGATTAGACTTTGATCCACACCCTAAAAGTTTTTAGTACATTAATATAGCAGCTGTAATAAGTCCGTTCCAATTGGCGGAAGTCGGAAGTCTCATAATTAGGCCTATTTCTGAATCTGATTGATTCTAGTTCTATCCGGTCACGTATTCTAAGTTTAAAGCCTAATAATTCTACCTGCCGTTTTTCTCTGACCTTTTTACAGTTTTAAACGTAGAGCCTACTTTGGGTCATTTGCGGTCACTGCAATTTCCAGGAAAATTAAGTTCGCGCTTCTTACGCCCTGGCAGGGTTGTCAATAGACCGAAAGTTCCAATACTTCCGACTTCCGAGCTAAAAACAAGAAATTTAAGCTAATGCTCACTAGACGCGCGAAAGCCTATAGCAGTTTCGGTTCAGTATATTAGCTGAAAATTGGGATGTTCACGCTAAGTTAATATACAAAATACCAAATTTTCAATCAGGACGAGAGTCCCGTGCAGCTGACGGTGAAAATTTGGTAATGCTATAGCTTGCACTGTTTTTGACTGATCCACCCGTGTGACGGACGGACGGACAGAATTGCGATGGCCAAGACGAGATGAAAGCAGTAGCGTCACTTATGACGAAAGAAATGAAATGTGCAGAAACACGACGGTAAACGAAAGCTATTAGACTAAACAAACATTCAAGAACAAATTCTGATGTCAATTCACAGTCTATTACAGACAAATAGACATAATAAAAGACACTTTGATTAAGGCGTCGTGACGTTAACGTCTTAAAATTTGGGCTTCCGAGCTGAAATTTTTGGGCATATTTACGCCCAAACGCCCGCTATTAAAACCCCTGCGCCCCAGTGGCAAATTTACGGGAGTTACGCGTCCAAGCGGCCTACATATTTAAAAATAAAAAACGATAGGAAAAAATATGTACAACGCTCAGCTTTGTACAAAAATAGGGAACATTCTACCATTTTTGCTCGTTTCTGATCGACGAGCAAACGCGGAAATTCGCCTAGTCCGTGCCCCCCCCAGTGTAACACCTGCCTGTTATCGCGCCCCTACAGGTGAGCGACTCGACGGGCCGACCGTAAACTCACCTGTCCACTGCATTACCGGCGCCTGAGGCTGCTGTATACCGCAGCGTCCGTACGATCAAACCAACCAATTCACTGCCGGATGCTTTAACTAGATACTACGGCACTGGGCAAAGCGCACACCCACGCCGAGTACACTGCTGCCACCTGGCGAACACAAAGAACTTATAATACAACCGCTGACAGTCTTCGATACTTCGATAGCGTCGTTAAATAATCCGACTCCAGTCCAGTCTAATTGCTGAAGTATCATGCAGGGGCGTCAACTTCATCGAAAGGTGGAAACGGGATGCTGCCTGAAAAGTTGTGGAAAAGTAAAAAATGGCAAATTGGGGGATTTCTGATGACGAACTGTAAACATTTTAGGTGCGCCATCGCAAATCGTATTAGAAGTATTCAAACTTATATATAAATAAATGTACAAAACATCAGTTTATACACTTGTTAACGGCAACATTTAAGGACTTGCACATCGAAAACAGCAAAAATTACAAAAGGTGATATTGCC
>Ga0209367_1005303_pt1 | contig 17866 bp, 8 predicted proteins | sample WorMetLIZISLAND2_FD_187412 | JGI IMG/M metagenome (GOLD analysis project Ga0209367, IMG submission 187412) | Marine gutless worms symbiont microbial communities from Max Planck institute for Marine Microbiology, Germany - Olavius geniculatus... ... | reverse complement strand
GTACTGCGATGGGTGACTGCCTGCGGGCAGGTAAACCATCTCGGTGCGAAGCCTGCCAGCTAGGTCGACTCAGCCTTCTACCCTCCGTGGGACGGTAAAATGAGTAGTAACTCATTTACATGGTTTATGGAAGGTGGGGACCGTGGTACAGCTGACTGGGGTTGCCTAGCCGGCCACTGCGCCAGCCTGTGTCTGCAGGCTGCACACGGTGGCTGCACGGCAGGTGGCTCTGGTTAGTGATGAAAGCGCATTAGAGGCGTGCGCATGCTCGCCACGATGCGCTATACAAATTGACGACCTTTACTTTTGCCTTTACCTTTTCATTAGGCGACGCTGGCAGGAAGGGAATACCAACCACTGAACTCACGTTGGTCTTTCCCCAAATTTCGAGTCTTTTTGTCTCGCCTGTCCCGTGCTGTTTCAACATTTTGGAGCGTTTGCTTTAGAGCCTGGAGTGACTGCTAAAAATTGACCAGTAGTAGTAGACTAGTGGTTATAATAGCATTTCTTTCCTTAAGCCAAGAGAGTCATTGCTCATCTTGATTTGCTGTTTATTCATACTCAGTTATTTTTGACATCACTTGATTAAATATTTTGCAGTTTTTGGATACAACAGTGGCAGTAGTTAGCAAGTTCATTTTGTGGAGGATTCAGTTGCGATTGTTATCAGTTAATATAAAAATCCGAGTGTTAGTTCTTTGTTGTGTATTCAAACTTACTGTGATCTCTCATCCCTCCGGGCATCTGGTGACCTATAAATATGGGCTCGCCATAACAACAACAGTAGAGTTGGCAGACAAAAGAGCATCGGTGTGTCCTGTGAAAGGCCAATTGTTAATGATCAGAACATGTGCTGTATGGTCGTGTGGTCAGCAATGACAACTGAAAAACAGCTAAATCTAGCTTTGTCTGCTCCCTGACTGCTGAATTTCGGAAGCTTGCAGACAGTGGCGTCGTGGCTTGGTGGCATGAGCGGACAATTTCTCCACCCCTAAATTCGAATCTGTTGAAAGATTGTCCAAAAATTGTTGGAAAATTTTGTTCGAAAAGCTAAATTCGGGACTGAAAATCCTTCATTTTGGGTCAATTTACGGGCAAAGTTGAAATTGTGAGCACTCGACTTACTGTCGTAAATTTGCTGTTGTCTGTTGGAATTCTGTTGTAAATATTGCAACTTCCTCCCCTGGCTACTTTTTTACGCGCAAAAGAAGCTACTAGTTTCAGGAACCGTAAAGCTTTTCCATAAATTCGAAGGGGGTCACCCCGAATGAGGGTGCTAAATGAGAGGGGGGTGGGCAAAATTTGCGATTTTTGGCCAATAAGTCGCTGTATCTCGGTAACGGTGCGAGATAACGGCCTAGGTTACTATTAATCGCTAATAGGAAGTCGTACACTGGCTCTCAATTGGTGCCAAATTCAATGACCTTGAATGACCATGAACGCCAAAATAGAGGGTTTTATAGATTTTTTTGCGATTTCGAGCTGCGACACAAGTCTATATAATTCACAAGGCGGCGCCACGCTACTATCATTATGTGATCCAGATAGAGAATTTGGTATTTGTATATGATCTTAGTGTGAACATCCCAATTTTCGTCTAAACTACTGAACCGGAACTGCTATAGGCTTTCGCGCATCAGCTCAAATTTCTTGTTTAAACCCATAACGCTGCTTCTAGCAGAAAACAGAATATGAAAGTGATTTGTTCAATCTGAAGTTATTATATTAATATGGGCTTAATATTGTTACAGTACAGAAACAGAACCCCAGACATCTAGTTTAGCATGCTCAGTTTTGGCTTGTCTTCTGACTTTTGAATCTTTTCTCTCGGACAAGTGGAGAGTAATACACGAGACTATGTGTGCATAAACAATATTATCATAAACCGAATTCAACATCAAAACCTACAGTGGAAACAACGCGCAATACATTCTCTTTCTGAACAGTCTGAAGCACATGGTCGTTAGCAGTGTCACATGGTCCAATGTACAAATTATCAATCACTAATTTACACCAGTTTTCATATTAATAGTAAAATATGGTCAACAAAATAATGCTGAATTTACTAAGCCCAATCCAGAGTACACAGAATGATGTACAGTGTGAATTTAAGTGATGTCCCAGTACATCAAGTTTGGCTGTTATTACTAACAAAATGCATCCAAATGTCATATCCACCACGAAATATACAAACATGTAAATATAATTTTGGACAATCACATACTATCAGGTTGTCCAGTCGTCTGGAAATCTTACGAAATTTAACAGCTATCACGAAACTGTTGGGGAAACCAGCTTGTTGGGTAAGACTGCTTATTGTATGTAAACTTCATGCTTGAGGCAATACAGGCGTTTATTAGCATGTTCATAGCAGAGTGTTTCTGACTGTGATTTCTGTACCATAAACCAATGCACTATTATATTACTAACATAACTACCGGGTATTCTGTTATTGCACGTATACTGTTAGAATGGAAGTAAAAATACCATGAAATATCGGTCAATTGGTCACTCTGTGTGATAAAATGACCAGTATCATGTGGATAACACAACTACTGGGTATCAGCATTCTCTCTTTTTACCGGATTCTTTCAAAGTGAGTGCAATGCTTTCATTAGCAGGTACAACTTGGATCACGACAGTAGTGATTATTCACATTAAGCAACATGTACGTAGGCAAATGTAAAAATATCATGGCCCATCACCAAATTATTCAAACAGCTGAATTATTCAAATATATGACACTCTGGCAGTTATTAACCAGAACTACTGCTTTACCATGTGGATGTACTGTATTATAGATGGGACAGTATAGAAATTACCAGATTTAATCAAAAACGTGATTTAATCAAAGCATCTGCAATTTTTATGCCTTTCACGAAAAAGAAATCAATGTATAACCAATATCATTGACTTAGCAGCACTGCATGGATGGCGCCAGAGAAGCGGCAGCTGCTCCTATGCCCTTGCCCCCCACGGCCGCCCTGTTACATCTCTCCGTTGCACACAACAAATAAATATAAGGGTCAACATTCGGCCCCCACACAAAAAGAATTATTGCCCCCTGTGCCCTGGCCCTTCCCTTATCCCCCCACTGGCCCCAGCTTCAGATTTCTAGCACTGCCCAAGCAGCACTGCAGTGGAAGCAAAACAGTGAAGAAAAGGCAAAATATGATAAATAAGTTGCAATAATAAGTCGAGGTTTGCATTAGTTAGTGGACTAGCGGGAGTAACAGTATCTTAGAATAGTCATATATAAATAAAAGCATATCATAATGTTCCAAAAAATCCTGTTACAATTCAAATGGCTTATCGTTTTCTTCAGAGAATAAAATTTTGCTGAAAGCATAATGAAATATTTAAAATTATAAACCTGCAACTGGCATAGCTAATGTTGAGCTGTCATGGGACATGGAAAATTTTAACCCAGCATATGACCAACATGAACACACAAATCAAATCAAATCAAATGTTTTTTAAATAAAATATCGTCAGACAACAGTCCTCAGAACAGCCATTATTTCCAAAAACTACCAAAATCAGTTCAAAAAGAAAACCATTATAAAATAAAAGAAACATAACCAAGTTTTAAACAACTAATTTTATCACAGATGACAATGCTAGCATAGCAATCATACTTTAATTAAGATATGTTCTACGGCTTTTAACTTACATAAATTTTAGTTGAAAATTCAACTTTTACTTTGAAATAAAAAAACAGTTAACAATGTTGATCGCATGTGTACAAACAAAATAAACGCCAGAGACATGGAAACAGAGTATTCATACTCATCACAATAATTCACTTGCAAAAGTTTGCAGCCATAACTGACTGCGGTTTTGTTAATAGAATGTGCAGAATTAACTGCGAAAAGTTATTAGTGAATTTGCAGTACTGAAAAATCCAACACCGACAGTCTTATTACTCGCAAAATAAAATAAAACTGCAGGAAAATAAAATACAAAAATCCGTCGCTCTGTAACAATGCATTTACAGTATGGCACAGAGTGGTGCGGATGATAAACAATTCAACGGAAAACCATCTCAATGGACTGACGGAGCAGGTGGATTGCCATCTCCATGATCCTAGCAGACAATACCACACACGAAATTACGCAGCTTCATTTGTACTTGCGTGAGTGAGTGAGTGAGTAGGGTTTAACGTCCCGCCCGACACAGTTTAGGTCATTTCAGGGACGGCCTTTGCAGGCAAAATTGCACATACATATAATAATGAAACAAAAAGTTCAACCCTTTACACAAAATTTAACCTTTATGAAACACAAAACACAAAAAATGACCTAAACCCAAAATTGTAAAAACTACCGATTATAATTGTGCATACATATCGATAATCGCAGTTCTAATAATCTTCCCTGTTGTCCTACAGACAGTCATCAATCTCATAATGTTGTCTATTGGAGGACAGGGGGCATTTGTACCTGCATCAGTCTTGAATATTATTTTGTTCGGCAATTAATTCTAGTTAGTTCTGTGCACCATAAAGAGTTATGCGGAGATGACTAGTTTGCTTTTCCATCCACCATGCCCACTTAACTTGATTTCCGACCCGATCTGGCCAATCAATCTTCTGCTCAGCCCTTACCTGCTTTGCCTGAGGCTGTCTTGCTAAGTTTATGCAAACTTTACAGACTCCCGTTACCCTTTTTTGGAAATAGAACCTAAACACTAGGTTATGGCGCAATGAATTGACGGCATACCGAAATAGTGTATTCTATGAAAATGCAAAACTGTGAGTGATGTTGAGTACCCAGTATCTGAAATTTTTCAAATTCTGAATATAGTCCTGCATCAATCAGACCAGTTTGTCCAAGCCAATTTCTAGACTTGGACTGAGCCATAAATGACCTGCATTGGGGATGGCATTGGCACTGACAAAGTACAACTATTCTATATGCTTTACTCTCGATATCTGGAAAAGATTTTTAATAACGGCAAAAAACCAGAATCTATGCGAAAATACTGCACATCTCACAACAGGCAAAACAACCAAAAATACTGGTACATGATGTTACAAAGTACAAAATAGTGACAGACAAAAAACTGCTACAGATAAAGACAAACACAAACTGCTGCTATTACAGCCACAACTAGAGACCAATTAAATGGTTGTTAAAACAAACAGCACAAAACACATCACCTAACACTGTAACCATGTGCATTTTCAATAACAAAACACGCAACAAACAGAGACTGACCATGCCTGATGGCTTTTCATTTGACTGACGTCTGAGCGAAGCCGGGCGTAACAAGAACAATGCTGTCGCAATGACCAACCAACCGATCATCATCATCATTAGCATACTAAAGCCGCCAGCCGCCAGATCTTCATTGGGACCTGGCACTACACCCAGCCAACAAACAACGTATGCATGAAACCTCTGTCGAGTTATCGAGGTGGTGTAACATTAGGGTGTCAGACTTATGATCACTAGGTCGTTGATTCGACTCCCGGATTTACTACAGGCATACTACCGTAAAGCAATTTGAAACTACTTGCACAACAAATACTCAGTAATGCTCAATCAACTAGAAAAGCACTTGGAGAGTGCAGACCTCTGCCAAGCATATTGATTCGACACAACAATGTTAACGAAAATTTCAAAGTGATCCAGGATTCCTTCCGGATCACCCCCAAAATTGAATCACTTGTAGTTTTTGCCATTCCCGATATTCCCTGAAAATTTCAGAAAGATCCTTCCACAACTTTTTGAGTTATCTTGCTAACACACAGACAGACAAACTTTGGCAAAAACAAAACCTCCTTGGCAGAGGTAATTACATCAAACTAAACAATGAAACCCAAGTTCCTGTGCAGTGTACAACCACTAATGGACAGTGTGATTACAACTATCATTACACTACAAATAACAACACGGTGATAATGAGTTGAATACACAATAAGATAAAAGAACTTACTGTCCTGGATGCACTCATTATCGGCACAGTTTGCCTGTGATTGCCTCAGCTGCAAGCACAAAATAAAACAGCCTTTGCTCACTTATACTATTACAACCCTATGTCAATATAGACATCAGATTCAGTAATGATGTCTGACAAAAACAGACCATCATCAACTAGAATAACCAGCCTGCAGTTTTCAGCAACAAGACTATGACTAAAACGAGATTTCATACATTTTCACCTTCGTCATATTTGTCCCCAACTACATCCAACTGTGACATATAAATACCACTGCAATACTCAAGACATTGTTTGAAAACCAAGTGAAATGACACACATAGATTTAACAGTTACCGAAAACAAAGAGCTTGAAAGAAGGCAGTGTGAGCTATAGTGGTATATATATTCTGAAGTTTATTAATACAACTGAATGCAACTCTTCAGTTTTGGATGGAAGCTATTCACTCACCAGATTCATTAGCCTCTGCATGGCCATCTCATGGTTCCATATACACTCACAAGGATCAGCCATGGTCAGCTCCGCTGGTCTCTACCGTACGTCAGACTACACAGCAAACAACCGCACCGCATCAAACAACAGCATCAATGCAACAGCAACACAGACCAATTATTTGCATCAAAGTATAATCAGAAATACCATAAGAATGCTCAACCATAATTGATAATACTGCTAACGCGTGAAAGGTAAAGGTAAAGGTTGTCAATTTGTATAGCACATAGTCGCAAACACACCTCTAATGCGTTTTCGTCACTAACCAGAGCCACCTGATGCACGGCCACCGTGTGCAGCCTGCAGACACAGGCTGGTGCAGCGGCCAGTTAGGCAACCCCAGTCAGCTGTACCAAGGTCCCCACCTTCCGTAACCCATGTAAATGAGTTACTCCTCATTTTACCATCCCACGGAGGGTAGAAGGCTGAGTTGACCTAGCTGGCAGGCTTCACACCGAGATGGTTTACCTGCCCGCAGGCAGTCACCCATCGCAGTACTAACCGGGCCCGACGTAGAGTAACTTCGTTTCAGCCGAAACGCGTTACCAACTATGCCATGCCACCAACCAGCGTGCTGGTCAAGCAAGCTGCAGTGTTGTGGTTTTTACGTGCAAAAGCTAGCATAGTGTGTATTAGCTACAGTAACTCTGTCTTGGTGTCTTGTGTCTGTCTGTCTTGTGTCTCTCACGTCACGGTACTGTTTCAAGCCCAGGTGAGATAGAGACTTCGGGTTTCCACCATATGATAGCCACGGATGAGGGGTAGAAAAATGGGCACCCCCTTAAAAAGGCATTATTCTACCGTTATTGGCTCGTTTAACATGAAAATGGTTGCAGATAGGCACAGACATGCTGCTTATCATGACAAGCACTGGCAACACTTCTTCTGAATGCTAACATCGATGACCTTGAACCCCCAAAATAGGGGGTTTTAGTAAAATTTTTGTGATTTTGGGCAGTAACACACATTTCAAGAGGGAATTGCGCCGAAATGGCTGGCGATAGACCAAGACGACCTAAGTACAATATTATCAGCATTAGACGTAGATTTTAGCAAACCAAGTTTGGACCCTCTAGGTTCAAGGAGGTCTGCATACGTGGGTGTCAAAGAGTGGTACCCTTCTAAAATGTGGTTATTTATCTGCTGTTGGCTTGTCTACTGTGAAAATGGTTGCAGATAGACACAGACATGCTGTTTAACATAACAAGCACTGGCGACGAGCTTCTTAGGACTGTCAACATTGATGACCTTGATTGACCTTGAACCCTAAAAATAAAGATTTTTAGTGACTTTTGGCGATTTTTAGCTGCAAAAGAGTGAATTGCAACGAAATAGATAGAGATAGACAAAAATTACCTCGAACAGGAACTGCTATAGGCTCTCGCGCGTCTCCTAAGCATTAGCTCAGATTTCTTGTAAAAAAAGTAGTTGGGGCAGAAATTTGCATTTTTCTGACAGACAACTGCAAATTTCTAACAGAGAAAATTGTGTGTACTGTGTGCTTGAAACTGTGACTTTGACCTAAACGTCTGAAACGTGTTGGACCATGATGGCGGAAAAGACAACGTAACAGACAAACAGATGGCGACGAAGATGAGGAATAAAACGAACAAATGAAGATGTCGATGACGGTGAAGTCAAACGAGACTGGTAGACGACGTGAAATGGACAAGCAAAAACAATGGCAAAAACAGATGGAAACGCCTCTTCTCTTTGTCTTTTACATCGTCATCTTCGTCGCTACTGTCCATTATGGTCAGTTGTGATCTGTTGTGGCCTCGTTGTGGTCCGTTGCGGCTTAGGCAAGTGGCAGATGTGTTTTAGCAATCTAGCATGCATATTACTTAAAACATAATTATAAACATAAGCTAAACCCTAACCCTAATACAGTAAAACCGCTGGCATTCTTAGATAAACTGGACTTTTGTAAACAGTATTTGATGAAGCCATATGCTCGAGTTTTAGGCCAGAACGGTGAAGAAAGCTATCTGTGGGCCGTTGCGGTATTATGAGCTATAAGGCTACGGGAAAAAAACTACACAGAAATTCTACGGTCAATATTTACATACATAACGCATTAAAAACAACACAAAAATCATCATACCACTGCAGCCTGCATCAGCCTCCCACCGAGCTCAGATCGTCAAGGTACCCACACAAATCGCCAACAGACACGTAAAGCTTCGCGACACACACAGACGGCCCGGATGACTGTCAATCAAAACAACGTTTTTCCCGAGCAGTGGTATTTCCATTAGTGCTGTTCGAAAAAATATCGATTTGTCGGTTCGATATCGAATCGATGTATTGTATCGAATCTTACGATGCAAAGCTTGCAAACCATTACGTCGGAAAAATTACACGTGGTTTGCCAACTTTACCACTTTTGTTTTTTTGGATCATTTGTTATTTTCAGATGCAGAAGCAGAACGCCAGAAACTTGACATTTCGAAAGCTTCCACTCTGAAGTACAGTGAAGTTATGAACTCTACAACCATCCGAACTTGCATATTTATTGGAAAGTGCATGCATTGTTTATACCGGAAGTGTCAGTGAATGTGTGGATTGTAGTGTATTTATTCTTCAAATTTAATATTTCGTCGTCAATGACGACGCTTATGTCTAGAAAAAAAGTGATGGATGATTTAGGTAGTATGCTTGCGTTACAATTTTGGCACTAGCTGTTAATAGCTAGTACACCTCGTTGCATCACAACGACTGTTGGTACGGGCTCGGCGGTATGCCTGAAAACCGCAGGACTCCATAGAAAGACCGCAGGACACATAAATAATAGCCGCAAAACGATTTTTAGACGTGAAAACAAGATTTAACCTTTCAGTGGTTCAGTAAATTTAAATAAACGCCGCTAAACAATGCAAAAATAACAAAATCAGTACGCCACCAGATACCTAGAAACGGACAAAATGCCGCACGCCGACGCTGAGACGCAGGCCACATACCTGGACGCCAAGGGTGCGTACGCCGTACGTCAGACGTGCGCCAAGACGCTTAAATTCACAATATCCATCACTCATGTTGTCAGTGTTTGCACATTCATTCACGCCATTCTCGTTATCAAATTCTGTACTGGCTAAGCTTACAATCAATACATTTACCAGAATGTGTCCTGCGGTTTTCTTGCATCTCCTGAAATATTAGTATCGCCACATAACCGCTATAACGTGGCTATATAATGCTTTACAATTAAAGAAAACCTATAGTTTTACTGTTTTCAGCACTTTTTGGTGGTTATTCAAAGTGTCCTGCGGCTTTCAGTCATACCCGGGCTCGGTGTTATTTTCCGTTCGCGGCGGACGAAAAAGTAAGCAAACGTGAGGCTGTTTTTCATGCACCACGGACGGAAAAGAAGAGCATTCAGACGCTATTTTCCATCTGTGCAGAGGGAAATTTAATCCAAAGCTCAAAGCGCTATTTTCCGTCCTTAGGGCGGAAAAGTGAGCAAGCTTTAGGCTATTTTCCATTCGCCACTGACGGAAAGAAGACCATGCGGACACTATTTTTCGTCCGTGCGGACGGAAAAATAAGCAAGCCTGAGGCTATTTTCCGTCTGCCACTAACTAAAAAGTAGACTATGTGACGTTATTTTCATTCCATCATGGACGTATGAAGATTGTGACTGATGGAAAATGACCTCTTAATTTTTTGGTATAATACACAGCCTTACGCATGCGTTTAAGTAATGTGACGTTATGTATGAGACTATATACTAAAAATTCTGTACCGAATGGCATTTGGATTATATTAAACAATTCTTGTTGTGTTGTATTTTTCAGTGTACTGCATTGCATTGCATTGCTGGATGTAAATAAACCATGTCTGTGAAGTTAGCGTTGCTGTAGCATCCATGAGACGTCTTCTTCTTCGACGTATGGTCGAACTTCAACAAGTTGAAGACTCCTGACCAGTAGTGGTTGTGGACATGCCGGCTGTATTGAGTGCGTAAAAGAAAAATCATGAAGGATGTCCAGGTGCAGAACTAAGTGCTAATTAAAATGCAGAAGTGTCTCTGGCTCCACGGAAGGGTCGCGACTCCCTTTCACCAGAATCGTTTGACGCTATCAGTGTTAATGGCAGCAAAGGGGTGCGTGAGTAAAGCAAAAAAATAACAGAAATCACAAATAATAAACACGATTAAGCACCGATAGTCAATGGCAAAAAGTGAGACAAAAACATTCATACCGTTACAACAATACAATAAGGCTGTGTATTATACCGAGAAATTATGTGTCATTTTCCCTCATTTATAATCTTCAGACGTCCATGGTGGATGGAAAATAACGTCATATTGTCTACTTTTTAGTTAGTGGCGGATGGAAAATAGCCTTGCGTTTGCTCAGTCTTCCATGCCTGGGGACGGAAAATAGTGTTTGAAGCACATAGATTTCCGTTCGCATGGATGGAAAATAGCGTCTGCATGCTCTATTTTTCATCCATGGTGGACGGAAAATAGCCTTACGTTTGCTTACTAATAATGTTTGTGTAAGAGTCAGTTTTTACTTTTCAATTAGTCGCCGTTGGTGTGTTTAGTTGGTTAGCTTGCTTGGTGCTGTCATCTGTCCATTTTAATTTTCCGCATGTGAATAATGCACCACTTGTAATGGGAGAGTATGCACATTTTGCTCTATAACGTATTTGTTGTTACTAGCTGCCGGTGCCTATTTGTCCTGCAGACATAAAAGGCTGAACTGTGATGAACTTTGTTTGTTTTCATATTTGCAGTGGTAAGCTAAATTTTTGTTATGGCTTGGGTAGTAAGTTGTGATTTGCGGGTCTGGTTGTGTTTGTAAGATGCACTGCTGACCGATCTACAATCAACCGATCCTTCACCTGGGCAACAGTACAATCCTGACCACCAGTTGTCAACCCCAGCTGATGTTAGAAACACCAAAGCAGAGGCAAGCTTATTTTTGAGCATTTCTGTGCATATTGTTTTCTCTTGTTTTTTCTTAGGAAAAAATAAAAACTGTGTATAGCTACCGCATCACGGATGATAAAAATTTCTACATTTGATTTATGTATTCGTACAATCGCAGTTATTAATAGTGCTAGTCAGCTTAAACAAAATGAGTGACGTAAATGAAAATTTTTGATTACTTTGTTAGTGGATCGGAAGTGTTATGTTTGTGCAGCCAATCTACGAGGTGCAGAATGTAAGATGGCCGGCCACGACGTCGGTGTCCGTTGGCGGTGAAATGACACGTTCTCAGCCTGTGATGAGGAACACTGCAGCAACATCTGCCCTGGCAGCTGCACAGAGTTCTGCAGCACTGAGCAGCAATCTCTCTGAACTTGATAATCTGCTGCAGGAGCTCAGCTCAGCTCAGTTTGCCGTCGAAGTGGATCGCCGCAGTACAGGTTCTTGTCTGTTCGTCTGTCTGTCTGTCTATCTGTCGCTGATGTTCACCATGTTACATCGGCCATAAGAATCAGATAACATGTGTGCAGATAATGTTTTGCATGTTTTTCATTTCTTTTTTACTTGCTGGTCAGTCACTAATTATCAGTGAGTGTAAGTAAGTAGCAATGTTGATGTCAATTGGTGTGTACTGCCAGAAGTCATGGTGTGCAACAAGTTATAATGCGGAAAACGATTGGTGATGCATATCTGATACCGTGATTTGAGAACTGTGCCGTGCCATTTTGGGTCACATTTGTCTTCTCGAGTAATCTGTAATTTTTCGTGATGAGTAAAATGATTTGCTTCTATTTGCTGTGTGTTGGCACACGTGTTTGTCCAGAAGTCATGGCTCCATCTGATAAAACTGTTGGTGCAGCTTTTATTGGGCATCATTCATTAACACAAAGGTATGTTACTGTGTTTGTGTTTTGATGTTTGTTAATAACAACTGAACAGCACTGGTGCTTGGCTTCAGCCCACATTTTTGCCTGGCAGCATTTTTAATATTAATCATAAACTGTGATGAATCGATAGCTGTTAGCTAGTGGTCGTGTTATGAATTGTATTGAATATAAAAGCAGAAGTATGTTGTGATGTTTTTCTTGCATCCGGAGTTGATGAACAAGCAGCAGGTTTTTTAATGCAATCGTTAATCATGTTGATATGAATACTGAATTGCATCTAAATTTTTTTTTATCACGTTACCTAATGGTTTATATTATTATTGCTGATTTGTAAGAATACTGATATTTTATGTTTACACAATACACATTTTTTTATTTCTCATCTGCATATTTTTTTATAACGAGTGCAGTATTCAGTGTGCACAAGTGTGAGCACATGCCATGATTAGATCATTGATTAGATGCATTAATGTCACGTGAGAGCTGTGTTAATTTATGGTGACAACAGTGGCACTGACTTTCAACAACTGATTGGAAACACTCACTGGTGGAAAAGTGCTAATTGTTGATATGCAGAATGCAGAACACCGTATCTCAGAAAAAAAACAGTCAAAATTGTTTTTGTAATAGTCTAATTTTTACTAAATTTGATAATTTTTGGCGTAAAGATGGCCAAGACGATGAAATTATGCAAGGTGCACTCACTTTCCGCCTCTCCTAATTTTTGTCAGTGCACTGCCGTGTGAAACATAGATGAGTTATTTTCCAAGAAAAACACTGTAATGACTTAACTAAGCACAAAATAATACTCAGTGTAAATTATTTAACAGAATTATAAGTTTGTATAACACGGTAGTGCAGTGACGTAAATTAGGCAAGGTGGAAAAAGAGTACACCTTACATAATTCTATCGTCTTGGTGATGTCTGTACCAAAAATTATCAAAGTTAGCTGAAATTTGACAAAGTTGTGACGAAAAAACAATTGTGACTGTTTTTTGAGACACAATGCATATACCATTACTGGTGACCCTTAGCATCGAGCAGCGAGTGCATATTTTTTCTACATTGTACTGGTAGTATTTGTTTGCATGTTGTTACTGTCCATGGTAATGATGACAGTATTGTTTTAGACTTGTTTTTTGTTTGTGAACATGATAGCTTATGAATTGCTGCACTCAGCTTGATGAAATTTTGTAGTTTTGCAACCAAATACATTTTTTAACCAGTTACTGTCCAAAAATTAATCGATTGATTTCGATTAATGTTTGTCGTCGAAAAAGATCGCTAAAGCTGCAGAATTCGACCCCTTGTTGTAAACTGAAGCAATATCTAGAAAGCGTCGATGATGCAGTAGCCTACGTAAATTGTGTAAATTTAAAACACAAAGTGCAGACTGTTGAACTAACACCATACAAGTAAAAAAATTGCGATGACACGTCGTATGCCAGGTGTTATTAAATTAGCCTTGAATAAGGCTGCTTGACAGTCTTGTTGATGATATGGTTAATCGGTTATGATGTTATATGGTTTTTATTGTCTCTGCAACATGTCAGTCAGTCGTAATGCTCAAGACTAGATCAGACTGTTTGAGATGGATTACATATCTGTCGATTGACCAACCTTGAATCACGTCGCTAATGAGTTCCCAGTAGCCATATTTGATCGCTGAGATGCCAGTGAGCTGAAGATGATTGAGTTGACTGGCTGAGAAAAAACATGGCACCGAAAGTGCCTGCAGAATAAAATTTTGATTTTAATCAACTTCTCCTCTCTTGTACTTATTGCATATGTTGCTGTTGCAGCACCAACAAAGATGTGGCTTCATCGGCCACTAAAGAGCTGGACAGCTTGATGGCTTCACTGTCAAATCTCACAGCATTGGTGTGTGATTATCTTATTTCTAGATATTATGTTGTGTTTGGTTTTATTGATATATGGTGGAAGAGTGTATCTTTCACGTCTATAAGTCATTTGTTGCGCAACATTTCACGGGAATAAAATCCACCAAAAAGATGTTGTAAAACTTGTCTTCTATTCCACACCATTGTGTCAAGAATTGGGACTATTTTCAGTAAGCCTACAAAGTCGTGCCTGTGTCGCAGGATCGTGACAGTAGTGATGGAACGGCAACAAAACAATTTTTAATTACTTGAATATTATTCAGTTCAAATAAACAAAGTTTAATGGAATATTGGAACTCCTGCTTCACCAAATCAAGTAAATTTACGTATGTGCCTTAATTTTTTTTAACATGTGTTAATTTTTTAACATGCGATATTTATTTAATGAATTAACGCACTAAATTAATACATTAATTTGACAGACTGTAATAAAAATATTTTCAAAATGTGAAAAACTCAATCCAATATACTGCAGTGATTGTGATAACACTTTCACTTTTCTGACTGTCTGACGAGGGGTTTTGTCGTTGGACCTCGTGTGAGGGCTATTCCCCCACTCGATTATAGGCTCATGCTAGCAGCATACTTTCCATGCCCCTCCATTTTTCAGCTTCTGGATTTGTCAGTGGTTTTAAATTGTTTAAAAGTGTGCAACATGCATCTTACAGTTGTTGCTGCTATTGTGACAGCACCATAATAGCAATATGACACTGTCATTGTCATTGCAGGAAGCAAACGACAACAAGTTACCAGGGACACAGTTGGGTGGTCCTGTGAGACCAACGGAGCCAACAGTCGACCAGCAGTCTCCGTTGTTGTCACAGTTCGATCATTCTGCAGTAATATCGTCCCAGTCAGACAAAACAGTCTCAACAACATCCAACCACAGTGTACCTCAGACGTCTGTCACCTCACACGGGGGTGTTAATCTCAACACGTTGATGGCAGATCTAGATCGTAACATGACACAGCAGGGCGTTTCCACCGTACCGAAGGGACACTGTTCAGCTTGTTCCAAACCCATTATTGGCCAGGTTATATGATTTAATATGATCTCAGAGTCTTAAAGAACTCAATACTCACACTAAATCTGCTCTCTATTGTGGTGCTTTCTTGCAGTGATGCGTGACTTGCCCACACTTGTGATTCTTCACTGCTGTCTATGACCTGCTGTGTGTCTAAACTGTGTAATAAATAAGTAACAGAGTGGTTGGGGCATTAAGCTGTTTGTTTGTTTTTGTTTGCATGTTTCGTTATTATGTGTTCGTGGCGCATTTCCAGGAAAGGCCATCCCTGTAATGACCTATCCTGTGTTGGGCAGGACGTTAAACATTACTCACTCTGTCATGTTGTTGCTAAAACTCAGGAATGGCAAGTTACACAGGGTGAATTCTTTACGTATATTCTCTGTTATCTGCCACTCATTAAGATTCTGAGGTTATAAGGTCACAACTCAAGATCATTACTTATCAGGTCTCACAAATTTTAGGTGTGCCATAGTTCATGTCGAGAGAGCAGTGGAATTATGTGTTTTTAAAAGTTTTTTTTGCACTTTTGTCTGGATATACAGAAGGGCGTCTGGTCTGTGGAAAGCCTGCTGTAGACGTTCCAATAGTTCTGCTGTGGGACATTGCCATTTATGTGAAAGTGAGTGATAGCAAGATGTTCATGGTCTTTCTGGAGTGGACTACAAAGATTAATCAGTTAATTTTTGGAGATTAATTGATTACTGCTACACAAATTTTAAGTGGTAGCAGCCCTATTTAGTAATACACTATGTCGTATTTTTGATAGATGGGTATTATCATTTGCTGTGGTGGTCTAATATAGGTGATAATGGCTCTTGGACGCATGTGGCATCCGGAGCACTTCATATGTGCACACTGTAAAGAGCCACTCGGAACTCAGAACTTCTTTGAGCGAGATACGTTACCGTACTGTGAACGTGATTACTATCTTCTGTTCTCACCTCGCTGTGCCTCGTGCGGTGGACCAATTCTTGATGTTAGTGAACTCTTGATTTTCTGAATTGTTTTTTTTTTTCAAAATATTGTACTGAATGTATGTGTTAAAATAGTTGACAGTTCACTGCATATTGCTAATTTTCACACTCCCGGTGTACATGTTTTGCCATAACGATGGTGTTGTAATTAGCTTTTTTAGCCGGCCGGCCATTCAGTGATGGCACAACCTGTCGTCCATTTCTCTGTCTGTCTAATGTTGTCTTTAATTCAAAAACTACCGCACTTCAGTTGAGCTCCTGATAAGAAAAATATTTAGAACACTTTTGGTTTTTACGCGCGAGAGCTAGCTAGCTAGCTGTAGCGCGTATTAGCTATGGTAATTCTGTCCGTCTGTTCGTCTGTCATGACCCAGTATCGTTTCAAAACCAGTAGAGATAGAGACTTCGGGTGTTCATTGTATGATAGCTTAGTGTCTCTAGTATTTTGCGACAACATTTCATGCCATTGGGTGAAAGGGGTCCCCACGAACGAGGGAGTGAAAGAGGGGCACCCCTCCTAAAAAGACTTTATTCTACAGACGTGCTGCTTATCATAACAAGCACTGGCAACGAGCTTCTTAGAAATGTCAATATCGATGACCTTGAATGACCTTGAACTCCCAAAATAGGGGGTTTTAGTGAATTTTTTGTGATTTTGGGCTGCGACACGCATTTCAAGAGTGAATTGCGGCGAAATGGCTGGAGATAGACCAAGACAACCTGCATATGAAATGTTCAGCATTGAATGTTGATTTCAGCAGTCCAAGTTTGGACCCTCTAGATTCAAAGAGGCCTGCGCACATGGTTGTCAAAAAGGGGTACCCTTCTAAAAAGTGGTTATTCATCCGCTGTTGTCTTGTCTAGTGTGAAAATGGTTGCAGATAGGCACAGACATGCTGCTTATCATAACAAGCACTGGCGACAAGCTTCTTATAAATGTCAACGTCGATGACCCTGAATGACCTTGAACCCCAAAAATATTAATTTTAAGTAATTTTTTCGGCAATTTGTGGCTGCAAAAAAGTGAATTGCGACGAAATGGATGGAGACAGACCAAGATTACCTGTGAACAGGAACTGCCATGGGCTCTCGTGCGTCTCATAGGCATTAGCTCAAATTTCTTGTTTTTATCCACTCATTAAATGCACTTTTCGTTGTTTTCTCCAGAGAACATAAACATTTTGATCTCTCGACAAGACTGGATAAAAATGCTTACCGATGATGCCTAGGTGCATATGTGACAGTTTTAGAAAGTTGCTAAATAAATCTAGCAAATTCTTTGCTCAGTTACCACTGTTAGGTTCGTGCTTTAGCTCTCCAGCTCCATTCAAGTGTAGTTTAAAAACATCTTTTTATCAGACATTTAGGCCTAGCTCTAGCTATATAGCATCACTCTAAGTGTCTGTTTAGTGCCTCTGAAGTCAATTGACATTTGACAATACTGGAACTATGTGAATTTGTTTAGTATTGTTTTTAATTGGTGATTAATCAATTGTTAATTTTTGAAGAGTTAAGTGTGTCTGTCTGTATGTATTTTGAGTAACACTGGATCACTGGTTATTGTGTTAGTTTTTAGTCCAGGAGCATTAGGGTTTACTAAGGAAAAAATTAGTATCAAGCTGATTTTTTCAAAATAGTTAGCCTGGAGCACTAGGAATAGCATATCAAAACTCCCCAAGAATTCCAGCTGTGCTCTCTTCAA
>Ga0209367_1005302_pt1 | contig 17868 bp, 12 predicted proteins | sample WorMetLIZISLAND2_FD_187412 | JGI IMG/M metagenome (GOLD analysis project Ga0209367, IMG submission 187412) | Marine gutless worms symbiont microbial communities from Max Planck institute for Marine Microbiology, Germany - Olavius geniculatus... ... | reverse complement strand
TTCCATAGCACTGCCTTTCTTATGTAGCAGAACTAGAACTGACTTTTTCCATTCTGTAGGCGCGATACCCGTCTTCCACGCTTTGTTACACAGCTGGTGTATTTCTTCAATCAAGTGTGGTCCGCCATGTTTGATCATTTCGCCTGTTATCCCGTCATTTCCTGGACTTTTGTTGTTCTTCAATTTTTTCACGGCCTTTTGTACTTCTTCTACCAGTATATCACCCTGGCTGTCAGCAAGTGGTAGCGAGATGTCTTTCAGCTCTTTGACAAGGTCATTGGATATTTTCTGGTCAAGCTGTGCCGTGTAGAGTTCGCTGCAGTACGTTGTCCATCGTTGTATTATGTCAGTTGTATTCACGAGCAGCTTTCCATTACTGTCTCATTACTCTGATTGCTCTCTGCTTTGGTTGCCATTTCCTGTTAATGTCACTGATCATCTTGTACACTGTGTGCTGTGCATGCACTTTTTTCTAATTTTATGCAACTTTCAGACATTTGTCATTACGACTCACATGGTCACTTGCAAATCACAGTGCTTTTCCATGCATGATGGTATATGTTGCATTGAAGCACAGAAGGATGTGTGCATATGTAGCAGTTTCTGTGAATATAGATATTGTCATGTGTGTTAACTGTGACAAAAATGCGATCGTCACAATTTCGTCCAGTAGCATGGTGGTTAGAACGTCGGTCCTGGCCAGTGGATTTTCCTTATCCTGCGCTAGACTGATGGATGGCTGTTTGACCACTTTGTGGGTACGGCGTCCGCTATCAGTCAACCAACAAGGCCAACTCAGCCTGCCATCCCTCTGGGGTCGGTTAAATGAGTAGTAACCCATTTTATGGGTTACGGAAAGTGGGGACCTTTGTACCGCTGACTGGGCTGCCTGGCCGGCCGGTGCGCCAGCCTGTGTTTGCAGGCTGCACGCGGTGGCTGTGCGATCGACGGCTCTGGTTAGTGACGAAAAGCGCATTAGAGGTGTGTATACACGACGATGCGCTATACAAATTGACAATCTTTACCTTTAGCCTTTCTTTCAAGTGGTATGCGGAATGGGATGTAGCCTTTTCCAGGCAGCTACGACTCTGGAGAGGTGTCGTGAATTTTCGGCTTAAATGCATGGTGCCAATAAGTTTTTAGCAGTTATTCTGTAAGTGAATTTAGAGGTTATAATTATTCGGTCGTTTGTTGGGATAGTTTTGAATATGTAGGTTTACTTTTTGTACGCTACATTCTGGACTAATGACTAATGTGGCAAGGTTGAGCATGCCGTTGTATATGAATACAGAATATAGTCAGTGGTTATTATTCACCTTTATACGAATATTGATTACTCGTTATGTGTTTGCAATTAATCTGTAAATTCTATTTTTTGTTCAGTTCCAGGTACTGTGCTATAGCTATCATACGCCATTGCAAATAAGTTGTTTATATAAAGTCATGTTTAAAAAACGTATACTTATATAACTTAGATGATAAAGATGATGATAATGTATTTGCGTGTGTGTGCATGTTTCCAGAGTCCGGGCATCCAAGCGGGTGAACTGTCGATGATGTTGTGTCTGCCTGATGAAATTCTGCTGGCAATATTTACTTACTTACAGCAGAGAGATGTGGCCAGCTGCGCAAGGGTCTGCCACAAGTTCTATCGCGTTGCCATGGACTCCAGTCTCTGTTAGTTACCAATCAATCACTCACTCATTCACTCAGCTCGTGTGCTTCTTTTGCTCTTTGTCTGTTTGTAAAGCAAGCAGAAGTAATTAAAACGTCAATTTATGTAGCACACAACGTTAAAATTAACCCCTAATGCATGAGTAAAAGCTGAATAAGATTGTGTTAAAAACTATTTGAAGCTGTCAGCATCACGCGTTGAATCTTTGAGTTTATCTGGCAGTGAGTTCTAGACTGTCAGATCAGCGACCAGTAAAGCCTGTTTGTTTTGTTTGCTTCGTTGTTGCACGGTGACTGTCCTTAAAATGGTTAAAGGGAATGTATACTGTATAGCTCTTTTTGGGAACCCATCTCAGAGCTACGGAACACCACCTACCATATGTTATCACACAGTGTTACCTGCCACAGTGAGTAAGTGAGTAAATTGTCATTGATTTGTATAAATGTACAAAACATCAGTTTATACACTTGTTAACGGCAACATTAAGGGACTTGCACATCGAAAACAGCAAAAATTACAAAAGGCGATATTGCCCGCATCACACTGACTGTGTGTCAGTTTGCTGCTGAATAATATCACCTTTTGTAATTTTTGCTGTTTTCGATGTGCAGGTTCTTGAATGTTGCTGTTAACAGATATATAAACTTATGTTTTGTACATTTATATTTGCTGTTTTATTAGCAAAATTACTTTTTCCTACAGTTGATCAGTTACGGAGATATCTGGCCATAGATATTTTACAATCACGATCTTGACCGTTTGGGGTCACGTGACATTAAAATGGCAACAAGGGTTGGTTGTGGTGGAATTAGCCTGGATTGGCCACATTTATTAACTCATCCCTTAAAACCTCCCATTAGATGCAAAGATCTTGGAGATATCTCTTGCAGAATCCGAATTATAGACTTTTTGTTTCAAATTTCATTGCCATGGCAACAAAGGTCGGTCGGGGTAAAATTTTGTTGGCAGTATTCGATGGCCCAACTCTGAAAACCACGTTGTAGATGCAAAGATCTCACAAATATTTCTAGCAGAAGCCGAGTTATAGCCCATTTTGTCCCAAATTTTGTTGCCATGGCAACCAGGGAGAGTCTGGGGTAAATTTGAATGACACTGTTAGATTGGCTGTCCCCGAATACCATACCCTAGAACCAAAAATTACGACTCTGTTAGGTCTATGACCTTTTAAAGAATTGTTTAATTTTCCCCATTGGCGCCATTGTAATTTTTTGAATAAATACGTTAAATATCAATTTCAAATTTTTTAACTATAAAAGGTTTGAACCTTGCCTGAGGCCGCGTCGTTTTGAGCCATCATGCTTAAAAATCCGGCGAGATATCTGACCTCTAGGTGTGTTGAAGAAAAAAGGTATATGGTTACAAAAATTTTTGCATATATTTCACTTATTTACCCAGAAGCCCCCTGTGGACGGATTTGCATAAATTTCGCACGATGGGTCCCCTCGCCGACGTAATCAATCGTGCCAAATTATATCTCAATCATTGCGTACATTTGTACAAATTTGATACCATGCAGTAAGTCTTATGTGCTGCATGCAGCGATTACAGGGCTGGAAAATTGTGTGAAAAACCTAGGATTTTAGATTTTAACCAAAAAACCTATAAGTGCAAATTATAGGTTTTTGAGGTATTTTATTTGTTGTGCAGTTTATATTTATATTTAAGTTTATATTTTAACTGTGGTTGACTGAGTCTGAACAAATATCAACATAACAGAAAATGGTGTATAAAATGTTCTTCTGCATCTTCAAAATTGTACACTAAAAGCTAAGCTAAAAATGTTTAAAAAAACCTAGAAACCTAAAAAACAACTTTAAAAGCCCAAAAACTTAAAACATTTTCTAAAAAACTTAGCCCTGAGCAATGGCATTACATTTGGATTAATCACTCATACATCTTAATAATCAATAATTGTTTTTATAATCGACCAATCAAATAATAACTATAATGGTTATTATAGTTTATCGATTGCCTGTGTTAGGGCAGCGAATCGTAGTGAAAAAGAAGCGTCTGACTGACGCCTGGCTGTGTGAGATTGGTCGACGTCAACCCACCAGTCTTGAACTCGTCCAGTGCCGTGGCGAGGCTGTCACCCCTACCGGACTACGCGAACTCTTTCGCCAATGTGCCGACTCACTACAGGTTGTTATCCGGCCGTCGTAATACGTCGCATTACACGTCTTGCCCATTTGTCCATCCCTGTCCGTCTGTCTTTAGTGTGGCTTGGTAGTCTAACGGTAATGTGTCGGACTTGTAATCCTGAGGTAACTCAGAGGCGCAGGTTCGACTCCGCACTGGGACACTGTCGGGTAACGACCTTAGGCAAGTTGTTCACACACATGTGCCTCTGTCACCAAGCAGTATAATTTGGTACCGGCTTTACCGCTGGGACGTAAACAGGCACACCGCGCGATGCACTGGCATCGTATCCGTGGTCTCGCAGTGTAAAAAAACTGGTGTCTGGCGGAGGGCCAAGGAAACGGAGATCAGCGCCGCCCCATGGGCCGTAAGGCTCAAGAAAGACTTTACGTTTTTTACGTCCGTCCGTCTGTCATCATTGCTATAAAACTCGAAAACATGACTTCTTATCTTTGACCACGAAACCAAGATTAAATCGTGGGTTTTCAGTCTTCAGACCAAGATCAAGACTTTGGCTCTTTGGTCTCGAGACGTGGACCGAGACCTTGTCATGAAATAATCCTAAGTTTAGAGAATTTCACTTCAAGTAATAAATATATCTATTATCTATGGAAAGTGTATTTTGCTTTTACTGGCTTCCATCTAACACAACGCATGCATTGTAGTATGTACGCAATGCAGTGGGTGAAATGCAAAAATAGACATCGCTTTTGTACTACTATCTTTGTTTTGGCTGTTACGATGCTTGCATCAGCTGCATGCATTGCGTTGGACCACCCACGTCGTCAGACATAACGTAACGTATCAGAGAGTCTGGACCATTTTTACGGTTTTTCTCATTTTGGTTTCTTTAGTCTCAGTTATCACTATTTCGTTTTTTTACGGTTCTTTGATCTTGGGTGTCTAGCTCTGTTTCCGGATCTCTTGTGCGTTATGCATAATAGTATGTACTTTCATTTCATTTCCATTTAAAACATTTTTCAGTTCTTTTTGTGCTAGATTAAATGGGCAGCTTGTCGGCCAGTTTTTTAATGCAAGTTGTTTATCATATTGCATATGCAGGAGTTGAATGTGTCGGGATGCAGTCGTGGTCAGCTGACTGGTGACTCGCTGCTACTTCACGCCACGAGCAGGTGTCATGGGATGAGTCATATCGACGCCAGCTGGACTGACGTTGACTCGGCTGGCGTACATGCTTTCTCAGACAACTCTCAGAGGTAGTCGCCCACCCCACTCAGGGGGCTTCTGTTGGAGCTGTTGCTGATACTGTCCGTTTCCATGGCTGGTGGCTCTGTCACAGCCCCACCGAGGTCAGCCACCTTGCCGTGGTGGTGGGGCTTAGCACCGATGACCCAAAAGATTTCTAGAATCTGGAGGCAAGGAGCAACTAAGTGCTGACCAAACTCGTGTAGGCATATTGCTACATGTTACCAGTGCTCTTGTGCTGGTTTCGGCTTCACAGCCGACTACGGCTTTATAGCCATCTACTTACGGCTTTACAGCTGTCTATTTACGGCTTCACAGCCGTTACGGCTTCATAGCCGCTACCTGTAACCTCGTGGTTACATTTGGGGACGCGCATTGGGCCGAGCTGATACGGCCTCAGTGCTGGGCAGGTGTAAGAGCCTGTCCACCCCAAAGGTAAGGAAGGTAAGGTAAGGCTCTGTCACAGATCGACCGACCGACCACGCTGCATGAACGGATGACAAAACCCCCAACAACAAAACACCCTAAGGCTAAACCTCTTACGACAAAACCCCCTCTTTACGTGCTGACACAGTGACCAATGACAGCCAGCTATATGCCTACTGTTGGTGGCTTGGCGCAGCGGTAACACGTTTCATCCGATGAACGAAGTTCTCTACGCCAGACGGATGGAGAACTCAGTTGATTTTGGTGCTGGTAAACCAGTATGGTTTATCTGTCCGCAGACAGTCATCTTAGTTATACTCGTGATCTCTCAATTGTAAGTTTGATTTCTTAATTGCTGCACCACCAAGAGGATGATGTCACGTTTTGGTGACACTGTGACTATGGTGAGTGTGTTTGTAGGTTATTGAGCGTGTGTCTGAACGGCTGTCAAACTGTCAACGATGATGCCATCTGTTCGCTTGTCGCTAGACACGGTCACAGGTCTATCCACCTGTCTTTGTAGCTCTAGCTTCTGTTGGCTCAATAACTGCAAACTTACAGCCCTTAAATTTAGGCTGCGTGTCTGAGGCTATGTCTCTGCAGGACTGTGCTGTCTCTCCATTGAAGTCTGTCCACATAGCGGCCAGTGTTGACTGTTTATAGCAGCTTATATTGCATTATAAGCTTTTTGAATTTCCACTGAGATTTGTTTCATTATCATGATCGTGCACTGACGTGCAGGCGTTCTTTTCTTTTGACCAGTGAGTTAACAGACAAACATGATGACGACGATAAGTGCTGCAGCTAGGATCTGATGTCATGGAGGGCGCATCAATTGAACATTGCATCTTTGCTCTACTTTTCCCTTTTTCTTCTCTTTCTTTTTTTTCTTTTTGTTTCTCTTCTTTTCTTTCTCCCCTTCTCTCCCTTTCATATTTCCTTCCTTTTTTTGCTATTTTCTTTTTCCCCTTTTTTCTTAGAAGTAAGATTCTTAAATCTATCTACAGGGTGCGGCAGAAAAAAGTGGACCCCTAAATTTTTTTTGCCGTTTTCTCAGCAACCGTTTGGGATTTTAATATGAAATTTTCCAGCTTTATTTATTGAAACCTTCTACATCTAACTGCCAAATAAAATGTGATTCTGTTGAAAAACAACGAAGTTATAGACTTTTTAACATGACCGCCTACCGATTTTTTGGCATTCAAAAATGTTCATGCTAAAAAGGCTATTTAATTTTCAAAAACTGGTTACACGTTACTGCCGATGACGTCACAGTGACGTTTTGATAAACAGCAATTTATATTGTTTATAAATTATCATTAAATTATCCTTTCTTTAAAGCAATCGCCGGCTGCCCACCGGATTCATCTTCCAGCAGGACGGCGCGTCAGCACACACAGTGCGCAACGCCACGCAGCGCACAGAACTGGCTGCGGGCCAGCTGTCCAGATTTCATCACAAAAGACCAATGGCCTCCAAATTCGTCGAATATAAACCCAATGGACTATCACGTATGGGGTGCAATGTTGGAGGCTTACTGCAAGCTTAAAACAAAGCTGAAAACAAGCTCCAAACTCAAGGAAGCGCTTCAGGTTATCTGGGGCAACCTGCCACAGAGACCGATCGACAAGGCTGTAAAAAATTTCTTAAATAAGGCGACTGGAGGCTGGTATTGTTGCTTGGAGCTGGTGGTGAACACTTCGAACATTTGCAGTGACAATAGAATTCTGGCATCTGATCATTATTTAACTGTGTTGTTTCAACGATGTTATTAAATTGGTGTTGTAGCCGGAACATTTTTAAATGCTGAAAAAATTGGTAGGTGGTCAATGGTCATGTTAAAAAGTTTATAACTTCGTCGTTTTTCAACTAATCAAATTTTACTTGGCAGTTAAATGTAGAAGGTTTTAGTAAATAAATAAGTAAAATTTCAAATTAAAATTCCAAACGGTTGCTGAGAAAACAGCAAAAAACTTTAGGGGTCCACTTTTTTGGCCGCACCCTGTAGGCTGTAAGCTCTCTCAACGTGGTTTGGACCGGAGTCTCAGTGGAAAATAAATTTTGTGCATTTTAGCCTAAAAATATGACATCTGGTGGCACCGTTTTGGGCAGATCGTAGTAAGTGACACGTGTGCTAAACCACTAAGCTTAGTCCATTACTAGTAAATTGTCAGAGTGTCCCCACCTCTCCCTTGTCGCCTGCGCCTATGATGACGATGATGATATTGTAGCTTATGATGGTTGATTGACTGTTTGTTTGCCGTAGTCTCAAGACGTTGGAGTTGTTTGGTTTGTTTGGTCTAACACATCGCTCACTAGACGCCATCAGACAACACTGCAGCACCGCTCTACGCACTCTCAACCTGGGACAGTGCTGGAAGGTTAGTTGGTCAGTGTATGTGTAACTTTCTCCTTCTCTTTTTCTCTCCTTCAGGCTGTGGATCCCTTAGGTGAGGGGTCAGCCGCACAGATTTTTTCGGGTTCTTTTTTTGTGACTTTAGAGAATGCAACGTCAAGATCGTGTCCTTTCAGTGACCATGTACTGAGCTATAGTGATTTCGTGAATGTGGCAGCAAGTAGCACAAAGGCATAGGTCAGCCTCCACCAAGCGTCTGGTAGAACCAATCGTCGGCCTTAGCACAGCCAACAAACAGTATTTTCAGTCTAAACACGATGCCAATTTATGAAATAAATTGTTTTTAAATGTCACCTCTGCACCTTCACTGTCGGTCTTTAACAGGGCTGCCGTGGGTATGGAGATAACCATGGGTATCCAGCATAGTTACAAGCAGACGGCTCCATTTCTTCGGTCACATCGCCCGCAGCTCTCCTGACGAAGATCACCATCGTGCCATTGCTGCCGCAATACGCAAGCCTCCTCCGGATTGGAGAAGGCCCGCAGGGAGACTCAGTCACACCTGGTTACGTTCGGTGGAGGCAGACCTGAGACCTCTGAACATTGGTCTTTCTTCTGCGTGGAGAAAAGCTTCTGGGCGAGCGGACTGGCGCCGCATCGTGGACACGGCTACGCTCTGGAAGAGTACACCATAAGAAGAAGAATGGGTAATTGGGTATGGGATATGTATGGTGATCGAAATCCAATCCATGGCAGCATATCAAGACATTTTTGTGTTGTCAACCATGCCCGGATCTACCCTAGAAATATTGCTTATTGTTTCTGCCACGTTAAACACCCATATATGATAACAGTGATGATGATGATTAATTAGACGCAGTGCTACTCGCCGTGCGTGCATGCTGTAGACACGAGGGCCACTGCCACCTAGCGGACAAGTAGACGTACTAGAGTGATCTTGCTGTCCACTTAAAGTATGTAGACTACATCCCAGTAATTTGGGATGTAGTCTGTCTGTATGACACAAACTGCAGCTTTTTATCTCCCCCTTTTGTCTCACATCTGTTGTGCTTGCTTCTGTCATCATTCTGTTTTTGTCATGCTTTTAATCTCTTCAACTTAGCCTTTCATCCCTAGGTAGGTAAATCTAGCGTCAGCGTGTCTGGCTGCGGTTAAGGTGGAGCACGTTCACCTGTGTCAGTTGGCAGATAACGCATCTTACGTGGCAGGTGACGCTTTGCAGATCTGAGATGTGTTTATGTGAAAAGCCATGCTCAGCTCTAACCTTCGTTGTCATCAGTTAATTTTACTGTTTAGCTGCACCGTCACACTACAGCTGTCGGGGTCTGTTTGTCTTTGTGTCCCAGTCTGTCACTGTCTCTCTGTCTATATGTGTGAGTGTGCGTGCGTCAGTTGACGGATGCTAGTATCTCTCATCTCTCAACTCGTTTGACTTCACTGGAAAACCTCAACATTCGCGGATGTAAACAGGTTATTTTCACTAATCTTGTTTTAGTTTACGCTCTGAGGCTGCGGTTTAGTGCAGCCAATCACAATGCCTTGCTTGTGTACGTATTTATACCTGTAGGGCTTATCATGTCTGTCTGATTATAGGAAGCCTTAATTAGTCAGCTTTAATTTCTAGAAAAAAAACCTAGAAAATTCTAACTTGTTGACTTTGGAAGAATCTGGGAAATCTTGAGGAACATTTCTCCAATGATTTGTGAATGGAAATTGCAGAGTATACCGAGGCCCAGGTCAGTTGCTGAGCGAGTTGCTACCGTGACATTTATATGAACTATTGATGTTAAATAAGGTCAGACTCTCGAAGTCAAAGATGAGGCCGAGGCCAAAACCATGAGGTCATGGCTGAGACTGAAGCAAGAAGTATCAAGCCAAGATTGGTGCCGAGGCCAAGTAATTGTCCAGAGCTAAGACTAAGACTGAGCCAAAGTGACAATGAAAACATAAGCTACTGGTAGAAGTTTTACGGTGTTAACAAGATATAAATGTACAAAACATCAGTTTATACACTTGTCAACGGCGACATCATGCAATGAGTGACACATCGAAAACAGCAAAAGTCATAAAAAGGTGATATCACTCACCATCACATCGTCTAACTGTCAATGTGCTGTATAAACAGTTAGAAGTTCTACGGTGTTAACAAGATATAGTCACTAACACCGCGGCTAGGTTGAGTCTAAATGCAGAAGGCAAAGGTCAACTCTGAAGCCGTGGTTTCAAGCCCAGGTCAAAATTTTGGCCTGGAGGCCACTTTGGCCTGGAAGACTTGACATCTCTGCCGTGACCGTGAGGGTCCATGCGTCTGTATGATTGGCAGGTGACTGATCACACGGTACGTCAGCTGGTAGTCAACTGTGTACATCTCAAGTCACTGTCACTGGCTAACTGTACGCTCATTACTGACAACGCCCTGCTTGACATTGCTACTCATGCCACTCAACTCAGGTAGTCTCTATATCAATGTGTCTCTTTGTAAAGGTAACAAAAAGGTAAAGGTCGTCAATTTGTATAGCGCATCGTCGTGAAACACGCCTCTAATGCGCTTTCGTCACTAACCATAGCCGCCTGCCGCACGGCCACCGTGTGCAGCCTGCAGACACAGGCTGGCGCAGTGGCCGGCTAGGCCACCCCAGTCAGCTGTACCAAGGTCCCCACCTTCCGTAACCCATGAAAATGAGTTACTACTCATTTTACTGTCCCACGGAGGGTGGAAGGCTGAGTCGACCTAGCTGGCAGGCTTCGCACCGAGATGGTTTACCTGCCCGCAGGCAGTCACCCCATCGCCGTACTAACCGGGCTCGGCGTAGAGTAACTTCGTTTCAGCCGAAACGCATTACCAACTACGCCATGCCACCAGCTTAAAGTAATTGTTTGCAGAAACCTTTTACAGTCATCTTATTGGAATAATTTTTAGCACAGAAACATTTCATTACAAAATGAAAAGTCCACAGCTTCATATTGTTTTCTGTAACCTTACGAAGTTACGGTTTCAGTGCTGGGCAGGTGTAACAGACTGGTAGCCTGCCCATGGTGGAGGTAAGGTAAGGTAAGGTAATGCAATACATGCGCGTGTCTGTACGTAGGTCGTTGGAGCTGTGTGGCTGTACAAAGATCTCGAACGTCGGAGTCAAGACACTTGCTGCTGCTGGAACAACGCGTCTACAGTTCCTTGACCTCAGCTCCACGCCTGTCAATCACCGCAGGTGCTTTCTTCTTCATAGAATATTTTGTTGCTCCGGATTTAGCTTGCACGTCCTTGCTCGCAAAGTGCACCCTTTGTTTCTATTTCTCAGTTTAAGCTTACACGTCGTAAAAGCATTGAAAAAGTGACAACAGTTTACTCGTTCTTTCTCCTGTTTGCTATTTGCAGCATCACTGACTGCTATGTTTGACTTTATTATAGCCTAAGTATAGCTGTCTGAGATGTTGACTTTTTTATCACCGTTTAATTGTCGACTGTACCTTTTGCTGGATTTAGGCCTAGACGAAGGTGCCTTTGGCAGTAAATATGAATATCACAAATATGAATAAGAATTGTCCCAAATCTCAGTACTATCACTGCGACTAGGAACGGCGTCGCCATTAAGTGCTTACTACTTGGATGGGTAAAAGGTAAAGGAAGCCATGTCCCAGCTGGGGTGTAGGTGGGGTGCTCATCTCCCACTCACGGCCGTTGAGCCCGTAGGTGGATAAACCACTTGAGTCTGTGACGCATGGCCAGTGCGATGCCAGACCTACGGTTACCTTCCCAGCCTCGGGGCATCACCACCCTTTGACCGGTACCAAATTATACTGCTTGGTGACAGAGGCACATGTGTGTGAACAATTTGCCTACGGTGACTGTGTGTAGACGGGTGAACCATCCTGCTATATAACCACAGACCGTATATAACTAACGCCAAGGTCAACTCAGCCTTTCATCACTCTGTGGTAAGTAAATCGAGTACACCCTGTTTGTCTGGGGTTAGCACGGTGCATTCACCTGCAATGTGTCGGGTGGCAGGTATAATCTCATACGGCAGGTGATGCTCCGCCCGTGGACGTAAAGCTTCACAGACTCTTTACTGTCCATGTTGTTTCTGTGTGTCTGTGTGTTAGTGTGTCGGCGCTGGCTACAGGGTGTCGTCAAACTCTGCGCGTGCTCAAGCTCAACTATTGCAAGCAGATCACCAGCGACTGTCTCTTCCAACTCGCACGCAACTGTCGCCGGTACGTCGTCGTCGTTTCGCTTCCAGTTATGGCCAGTTCACACTTATGACTCAACTCAACTCAACTGCTCAGTCGGACTAGCAAACAACGCGTGGTCTGTGCACAGCAGCGTGACGTCACAATACTAATGACGACGTCATTGCATTGTCGCCCAGAATCGCAACAGTCGAGTTGAGCTGAGTTGCATTGTGGTCTGTGTGAATTGACCGTTACAGTTCTCGTTCTTTAGCTTACACCCGGGATACTGGGTGCACCTGCGTTATGACGTAATCCATGACGTCAGAACGGCGTTTCAGGCTGTTGTCATTATTGTACCGTTCAATGAAAATTATGCTTGAATTGAAATTAAGATTGTTGTCCGTTAATTCACCCTCACCCAAATTAACCGTTACGTTTGTGGTTAGGCTTATGGATAGGGATAGAGTTAGAGTTGGGGTTAGGTTTAGGGTTATGGTTAGTGTTCACATTAACGATAATAATTCGAGCGCGGGTGAATTAGCGGACAAGTACCGAAATTGAATAAGGTTGTTTCTCTTTCTCTACTTCTAGCTATACTGCACCTTCAGCATTAGGTTTTTAGGCAAAAATTTGAACAAATTAGGGCTAGTTTTTTATCAACGTTTTAAAACGTTTTTTTTATTTCTGCCATATTTTTTATGTATTTTAACATTTTAAATTTTTTCTACATCAATGGGCTGTAGTACTGTGTGTAATGTGTACAGTAAGCCTGTGTACTACAGGTTACGAAAGCTCTACTTGTACGGCTTGCCGACTGCGCGCAACATTGATGACGTCACACGGATCAACCCGAGACTACACGTCGAGCGATGATGACGTCACGGCACCGCATGGACCTTAGGCTGCCTTGCAGTAATAAGAAACGTAAATTCTTTCCCAAGCTTGTATGGCGGCGCTGATCTTGGTTTCCTTAGCCCTCATACAGACCATGGGCGGCGCTAGGAGTCTGAAGCTGGGGGCAACGAGGGGACGGGGGCCAGGGCACAGGGACAATGAATTTTTGAGTGTGGGTCAAATATCGACCATTATATTCAGTTGCTGTGTGCAGCAAAAGATGTAATGGGGTCCAGGGGCAGAGCCCATGGTCAGAGGGTCAGGAGGCGAAGCCCTCCGGAAGCTGAAACACTTAGCTTTTGTACGTTCAATGGAAGACACAAATTTGATACTTGGAAATGCAAAAGTCACAGATTTCTGTTGTCTTGCAAAAATGCAGGGATGTGGTCTCGGTTGAGACGTCTCGGTCTCGAGACGTACTAACGTCTCGTCTCGGTCTCATCTCTGACAAAATCCTCAACGTCTTGGTTTCATCTCGGTCTCGGACCGATGCGTCTCGGGTCTCGTCTTGGTCTCGGAGCAATATGTCTCGGTCTCGGCCCAGTAGGTCTCGTCTCGGGTCTCAGGCCATTGCGTCTCGTGGAGATGTTTTCTGCAGGCGCACGCCGTGCATACTGTAGCTGCATGCATGCAGTTAGAGTGATACTAACCAGCATGATATTTGTGGCTTAAACATATTCGTTTACAGTGTTTTTACTCTTTCTGTTAGCTGGGTCACATCTGGTTATTAGTTACCTGACAACTCAATTTTGCTAGCGACCTCTAGTGCTGTTATTGTGTACTACGGTTGTTTATGTTTAGTTGTGTGTTTATCATTATATCACTCGTTTTCCTTCTTAAATCAAGTTAAATATACTGCATGCTTCACTAACTGCCAATACTTTCATTTACTTATTTATCCTAAAGCAGAATTATGTCATGTCAGTCTTTTTTTCGGCATAAAATGACCTACTCGCAATGAAGATAAAGTGTATGATGTCAGAATGAATACTATCAGTCAAATATGTAGACAACGTCTAGGGTATAATCAGCTGTAGTTTAGTAATTTCGGTTGCTTGCAAATTGCAATGAACATAACTGCCCATGTCTACAGCACTGCAGTTGCAATTCTTTAAGGTGCAAGCCGTTAATTATTCATTGATAATTGTCAAAATAAAGTGCAAGAACCCACAATATCACATATAGAAAGCGCTTACCTATGTGCGAGTCAATTAATCCGTATAATTTCTTTTTCATTGTCAACGTGTTTTACCATACATCGCGGAAAAACATCTCGGCTAGACGTTGAAGCTCCCGGGAGCTTTAAGATCTCGGCCAGTGTCTTGGAAGCTACAACGTCTCGTCTTGGTCTTGGCTCAGAAGGTCTTGTGCACATCCCCGCAAAAATGACGTTTAATAAGTCACACATTGGCATGTGTATGGTTACCAGAGGCACTTTATCACCATCAAAATCTCCTGGGGAGGCAGGTGTGGGGCGAGGGCAGGGGGGAGCCCTGACCCCATCTGGCGCCGTTCGTTGCATCGCACAGTGTGTTTGTTTACCCTCCAGTCACTGACTCATTGTGCCTACCCACTGAGGATTGGCCTGGCTGAGTTGACCTGGGTGACTTAATAGTATACCCCTAACGGTCACCCATCTCAGTACTAACCCAACTTAGCATAGAACAACTTCTTTTGTGCGACCAATGTTACTTCTAGACCAAGCAGCCAACCTTGTAGCAGTGCTCGTCATAAAAGGAGTGTAAGTTTCTTAGCTGTTCAGGCTGATGTAAAGTAAGACCCTTATCACCTTCACAAAATAGCAAGTGTCAAAAACATCCTATTTTTCAAACAGGGCACGGTATGACCAGTAAGTTATGTTTTCAGATGCTTCTTTCAGCCCAGAATGCCTCAAAATCGACCGCAGTTGGGGCTGGGAGCTGACAACTCCCCATACCCTTTGCTGAATTGACGAGAGGCCCTTCTTGCGAGGAAACGATGGAAAACAGAAAAGAGGAGGCGATAAGAAGAATGGAAAAGGCATTCAAGGGCTCACTGGATAGCACTGGCTGGTTAAAGGCTGGGTCATGAGTGAGCAGAGTGACTAGTGAGTGACCAGTGCTGGGCATTTTGTTTATTTATTGTTAGTTATCTGATACTCAGTAATTTACTGACTTGAGTTGTTGACTGATGGTATGTTTATCACTTTCTTGTTGTCGTTGTTTTCGACAGCGTCGTGAGTTTAAAAAGTTGGTGGGGCAGAAAATTGTAATTTTCTGACATACAACAGTTGCTACCAATTTCCAACGGATGACGTATAGGCCTATGGGTGCTCAAAACTTTTGGTTCCTAAATTTTGCCAAAATGCGAGAATGTGAAAACCCTAAATTTTGATTTTGGACGACTAATTTTTTTCTGAGAATTAGAATACTTTCTGACAAGCTATAATTTAGGGGGACTGCCTTCTCAAGTCACGACGCTGTTGGCTATTGTTGAAAATGAGCACTGAATACTGTAATTTAAGCAAGTGCCAGTGCTACTGTGTTAAGTATCGCTTCAGTTCTTCTCATGCATTTGTTGTATTTTTATTGTGCGGTAAGACTATTATTGTACTGCATTGTATTAAGACACAATATTCTACATTTTAAAGTCATGATCGTTTGTTTTAAATTTGTGCTTGAAATTCGTGAATTCTGAATGTTTGTTTAAATGCATAAAATTTGAACTTTCAACCTGTGGCCAATCACAGTGCAGCACGGTAGTGCTGACACTGTTGTAAGGGCGATGAACGTTAAGCATAGGAAATGGCGTTCGGGGTCCTGTAACTCCGAAACCCGTTAACCGATTTCCATAAAACTTGGCATCAGCGATCACATCGACTACCCAACCCCACACGCAAAATTTGGTTACAGTCGGTTCAAAGGGGGCGTGGCTGCGCATGTGCGAAATTCGCCGTTAGGCGTCTATTTTTTTCTTCTTTTTTCCTTGTGCACGGCTACAGACCAGCCCGTTGGACCGACCGACGCCGCTAATGGCTCAAACGAAGCGTCCTGACGCCGGATACATTCCTTATATGGTTTCGATTATAATTTTGTTATTTACCCATTTTTGTGCCCAAACTTTTAAAAATTTGCATTACGGCCTATGGGGACTTCAAAGCGGCATAACTCGGTCCCCGTAAAAGATAATTGCGCGCTGTTTTCACCAACCTTTATTTTCGGGCCTGGACTATCCGATGGCGTTATTTAAACTTCTCCCATGACGACCCTTGTTGCCATGGCAACCGTTCTTATCCAAAGACAAAATTGGCTGCGTCAGAATGATCAGACATTGTTACATCACACATAATTTTTTCCTTGCACCAACTTCCTTTACCCGCCCGGAGGTATTCTGAAAACAGTCAACAAATTTATTGTCATAAAATCAAATACCAAAAATTTTAACAAAAGTCGACTAAAAATCAGAGCAAAAAATTGGTCTTGAAACAGTACCGAGTCGTGATCGACAGACAGATGGACAGAATTACCATAGCTAATACGCGCTATAGCTAGCTAGCTAGCTCTCGTGCATACTTAGTAAAATTGGCACCACCAGATGTATGATTTTGAAGCTAAAATGCACAAAATTTGAATTTCGCTGGGGCTCCGCTCCAGACCCCACTGGGGGAGCTTACAGCACTCCCCCAGACTCCTTAGCTAAAATTATGGGGGCCTACTTCTAAGGGAAGGGGAGGAAAGGAAAAGGGAAAGGGGAAAGGAAGGGAAAATAGAGGGGGAAAGGAAGAGAAAGGGAAGGGAAAAAGGAAGGGAAGGGGAGGAGGGGAAAGGGCAGGGAATTACAGTTCCCCCACCTCTTCAATCCTACTTTGACTACTGAGAACGACAGACAGAAAATCAGACATGCCTGGACATGTCCTTCTACCATGATGGGCATTGGCATTCACTGCGATACGTGGTGTCGGCATGGACTGGTGTTCCACGTTGTTTCGGCTTGTGACTTCTGTTTCTGTATTTTTTATTTCAAGTATTTAAAATGGCTAGTGTTGTAAAGGCAAGTCTGGAATTCAACACACGATAACATCGTCCTAAAACCATTTTTTGCCGTTTTCGAGTTTTGTCTCATATCGTCCTTACATAGCTTTGTAAACTGTTAGTTTTTTGCTCTGATATCTTTATCAGTATGACCGACAGACCAGTGTATATGATAATTTATGTTAGGCCTAGTATTAAATTCTTGTGGTGGTATATTATAGTAGTAGGAATAATAGAGTTAGTAGTATAGTTGACTGGTGGTACTGTGTACGTCATACCTATGTTATAGCGCAAACGATAGCCAGTCATACAAGAAGTCCAGCTGTCGCTAGGATGGCTGACCATACTAGTTATCACTGACCTTCAAGGTCATCCAAGATCAGTAATTTTCATTTTATCTGAAAGGGCATATGCCACTTTCTATTAGTGATTAATAGTAACCATGGCCCTATCTCACCGTTTCCGAGATAGATATAGCCACTTATAGCTTGAAACTTTCCACTGAAAATTGCGGCTAAACCGCTGCAGATGGAGTCGTGGGTACTATTGACAGTCTATAGGATGTCATCAGCGCCCTATACGATAGTACCGTTACCGATCCCCTACGACTAACTGTTTAACCACAGTACCGCACGATTCGCATACCATAATGTGTTATGACCTTTTAAGGTAAAGATAAAGGTCAGAATATAGCTCTTAAGGAGCGAGCTACAGAGCGTCACCTGCCGTACGGGATCACACAGTGTTACCTGCCACCCAACAGAGGTGAATGCGCCTTGCCTTAACCCCAGCCAGAGGCGCATTTCGCACTTTTTTCTCTGAGAATCTCTGAGAATCTCAGATATTCTAACTTAGAAGCGCGTTTCGCACTTTCTACTTCTCTGAGATTATCTGAGAAATTGTGAGCAAGATTTTCCTTTGCTACGTTATGCTAGCTCCGCCCACTT
>Ga0209367_1005301_pt1 | contig 17869 bp, 9 predicted proteins | sample WorMetLIZISLAND2_FD_187412 | JGI IMG/M metagenome (GOLD analysis project Ga0209367, IMG submission 187412) | Marine gutless worms symbiont microbial communities from Max Planck institute for Marine Microbiology, Germany - Olavius geniculatus... ... | reverse complement strand
CATTAAATGTATATAACAGTCATTATCAGACCAATAAATCTAATACTTCTCCACTCTAACAACCTTGCATGTTCTATAACACACTTGAGCTCACAAAATTATGCTCAACTGATATGTGCAACTATTCGGATAATAAATGATTCTTTACTCGCCTACGTATACATAAGTATATTATGCTTAGTTTACGTGTTGCCATTTAAAATCCATTAATCGACATAAGTCTATTGCAAGCACACGTTCCATGTCTCATCAGAAAACTACTGTAACACAGCAAAAAGAACACAAATTTGACATTTTAGCTGTTTCACGTTTAATCAACGGTACAATTTACAGAGAAAAAACTGAAATCATAAATCCTTGGGGGGGTCCGTAGACCCCCCAGCTTCCCCCCCTAAATGACGCCCCTGAGTACAGCTGACCGGGGCTGCCTAGCCGGCCGCTGCATTAGCCTGTGTCTGCAGGCTGCACGTGGTGGCCGTGCGGTTGGCGGCTGGGGTTAGTGACGAAAAGCGCATTAGAGACGTTGTACGCGAGATGCGCTATACAAATTGACAGCTTTACCTTTTTTATTGAATTCTACAAGTCCCTACCTGCCAAATGACATCTGAATCCATGAAGTGGTTTAAGCAGGATGCACGAGTGTGACAGACGACAAACAGGCAGACGACAGACCACCCTACTGAGAAAAGGGTAGGCATAGGCGCCTCAGATTCAGCTCACTGACTTTGCGCGTCTTATAAATTTTAAACATTATCATTTTTGTAGCCTGCGCGCTAGAGCATTTTGCTTACAAACAAATAGCTTACAAACGCATTAGCTTTCAGCTGAAAATATTGAAAAGTGCTGAGATTGTAAGACAACAACATACAGAAATGTAAAGTATCAAAAAACTCAAAATGATTGATTGATGGATTATTTAATTGACTGTGCTGTGATTGGCTGCAGCGCCAGCGCGCACCTGTCCGCCTGTCAATCAACTTTGTCTCGCTTACAGTCTACTGACAATGATCGCGCCAAGCTCAGCACCAGCTACCAGCCAGAAAGACTTCTCGAAGAACTTCGAATGCTTCAGGTCTTTCTTTCTTTTTTTTCTTGTGTCTTTTAATTTTGTTTGAATGCAGCTAAAGTAAGACAAATTATTGTGACACGAAACATATCGGAACATTTTATTTTCACTTGCGAATACACGTAAAGGTCCACAGATAAAAACACGTTTAACGCATGATTCTGCTGCCGCCAGTGTTGCAAGGAGAGCTCACAGCTCACACATCGATCGACGACACTCTATTCGGGTTGCTACATGGAACGTTCTTACTCTGAGTGGTGCATTCAGTAAGTCTATGTCAGTTTTTTTTCGAGTGCTTGTCGGGGTGGCTTGCTGGCGTCACAGTTAAGATGCTGGACTTAGGTTTGATTTTTGGTCGGTATCAAGTGGTTACCACCTGCAGACAGATAAATCAACCACTCAGGTCAACTCAGCCTTGCATCCGTCTGGGGCAAGTAAATCGATTACCGGCCTATTTAGCTGGCGCCTGTGCCGGGTGATCCTGTTATGGCACGTGATCCTCTGTAGCTCTGCGCTGGGTTTTCAATAAAGAGCTCTTAACGTTTAACCCCTTTTAGTTTATTGATGGTGGCAGCACTGTTGTCAGCGAAGGTTGAGATGTCTGGTCGCTGCTGTCCGTCTGTTAACACAGAGCTCAGTGCAGCAGGAGAGGGCGGACTTAGAGCAAGCGAAGGAACAACAGTCTCAGTTGATTGACGGCCAGAAAGACGAGCTGCGCCAACTGCAGGTCGACGTCGACAGACAGAAGGTATATGCTCTCTCTGCTTATAGACTCTTTTTTTTCCACACTTCGAATGGGCGACAGTTAATGGAACGTTGTCTAGTGTCTGACTTGTATGGCTCGGTGGCGTAACGGTAATTCGTTGGACTAACGATCGTGTGTTTTACTCTCGGTCGTACCCGATTACCAGTGATGAGTGGAGCCGTCTCGGTGTTATCACCAGCTACCGTGCAATGTCAGCTCATCCTTCCATCCCTTTGAGATAGGTAAATCAAGTATCGGCCTGCTTGATTGGCGGCAAGGTGGGACACGTTCACTTGTTATCGGGTGGCAGGTAACACTGTGTGATCTCACGATGTCAGGTGACGCTTCATAGCTCTGTAAATTGGTTCCCTATAACGAGCTCTTTTAACCCTAATTTTAACCAGTTGGTTGTAATATTTAAATTTAAAGGAACTTTAAATATTAATAAGTTTGTTGGTTCCATCATTATGTTGCTGCTGATGCGATAATATTATATGCTGATTATGCTGATGTAGGCGGAGCTAAAGACTCAGAAGGAGGAGCTACAGAGGCAGCGTGAAGTGTTGCAGCGACAGATTGACTTGTTCGACGAGTATAAGACGCGCTCAGTGCGAGAAATTCTGGTGTCTACCGCCAGTACAGGCGCCACCACGCGGACACTGTGTGGTACTAACGCCTTGGTTCATCACAGGTTGGCATAGTTGCCACAAACTTTTTTTAAAATTTTTGCAGCGTTTTGATTTTTTAATGAACGTTGACGATTGATGTGAAAGTGACAGTTATTAAAAATATTTGTGTACAAAATTGAAACGTTACTGATAAAATTAAAAGGACACCCAGAGTTCAAGCCTTTCAGTTTAGGGTACTGAGTTGGCCTAGTCTAACTTTTGACTTCTGAATACGTCATTCAAGTCCGCCTGTAACTTATAAATAAACGGCGTGTATTACATAAGTGTAGCTTTTTTTGGCAGAGGCAGAAAAAATCAGCAACAAAACACATAAGGGCGGTTATAATAATAACAGATATTTTACTTATATATCCTGAAAAAATTTGTATTTAGAAACAACAGATTTAGTAATGCGTGAAGTAAAAAAGCTTAGCTTTTAGCTTTTTAGGGCGTCACGTTGACGTTTATTGCATGTCAACTCAGTCTTTCATCCCTCCGGGGTAGGCAAATTGAGTACTGGCCTGTCTGGCTGGGATTAAGGCGAGGCGCGTTCGTCTGTGTTGGGTGGCTGATAAAAGTGTGTGATCCCACATGGCAGGTGACGCTCTATTGCTCTGTGATGGGTTTTATATACACCACTTTTACCTTTATAAATGTACAAAACATCAGTTTATACACTTGTTAACGGCAGCATTTAAGGACTTGCACATCGAAAACAGCAAAAATTACAAAAGGCGATATTGCCCGCATCACACTGACTGCAGCGAGGGTCAGTCCGGGTAAAATTCAATTGGCCGCATTCGCTGGCCCATCCCCAAAAGCTCTATTGCTCTGTGATGGGTTTTATATACACCACTAGACATATAGACACAAAAATCTTGCAGATATCTCTTACACAAAAAGCAGAGTTATAGCCAATTTTGTTTCAAATTTCGTTGCCATGGCAACCAGAGAGGGTCCCGGGGTAAAATTAAATAACACCATTAGATTGCCTATCCCCGAAAATCATACCATAGAACCAAAAATTACGACTTTGTCTTATACACAGCCAAAGTTATGACCGTTTTAAGAATTGTTTAATTTTCTCCATAAGCTCCATTGTAATTTTTTTGGAATTTTTTGAATAAATACGTTAAATATTAATTTCAAATTTTTTAATTCCCAAAAGGCACATCCTTGCGCGAGACCGCGTCGTTTGAGCCATCGCACGCAAAATTCCGCCGAAGGGTCTGACCTGTAGGTGAGTTTCTGATAAAAAGGTATTATGTACAGCTAGAAAAATTTTTGCGTACATTTCACGTATTTGCCGAGAAGCCCCTCTTGTACAGATTTACATGGAATTTTGCATGAGGGGTCATCTAGCTGACATAATCAACCGTGCCAAATTTTATCTCAATCAGATCAGGGGTTTCGATTCTGTGGGGGTCGAATTTTTGGCTTTCCCATAGGAAAGAGAAGTCGCCGTTAACACATGGCTTGAACTACCGTTCAGCCTGTGATGTAATGATGTACGCAGGTCGGCGTCGGACGATGCATCGGATCAGTATCAGCATCAGCTGATCTCCGACGACTACTTCAAGTACCACACGCCGCCGGCAGCGGCCTGGGTGTCTGGAACCGCTCGGAATGGACATGGCGCTCCGCCGCGAGGAGGAGGACATCATCAGCGTGGATCCGCGGCCGTGTTTCGCCGAGACACGATGCCGCCGATCCATCTGATGAGTGCGACCAACGAGGTGAGGTCTGGATTGGTTCTGCCGCAGCAGCTGCCGCTCAAGCTGGCCTCCTCCAGACCTCGCTGGACGACCACCTCCACTGGGTCACCTGCTGCCGCTGCACTTAGGTCTGTGCCGTTCCTCATGTAGCAATAGCTGTCTCTATACACAGATGTCTACAATACACCACAAACGTTGATGCAGGTCGCGGGAGCTGTAAAAAAGTCCCGACCCTTTTTCTGACCAGATGGCGTAAAACGCGCCTATGCTTTTTTCTGTATTGCTATAGATGTATTGTGCGTGTGTGTCACTCACAGTAACCAACCTCACCAACGTGCAGCCATTGAACTGAATCTCGGGTACGGGCAGGTAGATAGATCAGGCAGTCAGGTTGGTACTAGATTTTTTTGTGTCCCGGAAGAATGGAAAACCGAGTTGACCTGGGTGAGTAGTTATATATCGAGGTGATTTACACCAGTTATCTGTCCGCTGACAGTCACCCATAGGCCTACTAGGGTGTTTACACGATCGAGCAAACGTCGAGCTGGCTCAAGCAGGCCTATTGGAACCCCGCCCCCTGGCTCAAATGTAGACCTAGGCTTAGGCTCTTAGCCCACAGCTGATTACGTGTTATATAGGCCTTCCAATTACAACCCGCCCGCCCTCCTGATTGACATGCTAATTACCATAGAACGTCGAGCTAGCTGCTCGATGTTTGCTCGATCGTGTAAACACTCTATAAGGGTAGTAACCACTTGGTAGCGACCACACTAGGAGTCGAGTACATGTCCTCTTGATCATGAGTCCAACGTCCTGACCGTTACGTTAAGCCACGTAAGGAGGAGTTTTATAAAATGACGAATATATTGATGGATTAATTTGGTTTGATTTGATAGGTCGCCGTCGCAGGATGTCGGCTTGCAGATGGACGGAGCGGCAACTGACCACATTGGCTCTTCAGTCAGAGGCGAGGGTATAGAGTCGAGACAGGCCACGTCATCACCCGCTGTGATCTGCAGGGTCTACGATGACGTGATTGGTGGGTTCAGCGATCACCAGGATGCGCCCAGACGGTCTGCCGCAGCAAGTGGCAGCGCTCTGCGGGCATCAACTACGTCGAGACAGGCCACATCACCACCGACCGGCGGCACAGGCGCGGTTATATCACCGGCGAGTGTCGCCAGCAGCGTTCTACCGATGAAACTTGCTGAACGACAGCGTCCGAAGTCAGCCAACACTTCTCCGACGATCCAGTCGCCGACCAGTGGTCCTTGTCTTACCCCGGCCTCGCGGTCATCAAGTACACGCACGACGGCGTCAATTGCTGCTGGGGCCGCACAAGCGCTGAAAAACAGTGGCAGTACTGCTGCGGTGAAGTCTTCTTCTTCCTTCGTTCAGTCCAGAACGTCACCCGTCGTCGAAGAGTTCCAGACTAGAACAACGTCTCCTCCACGTATGGACAGCCGTGCGCCGCATAATTCTACCTCCGTCACTCAACAGACTACGAGAGCTGCTGCAGGACCGTTTATGGACAGCTGTTCGTCACATATTTCAACGACGACTCATCATTACGCTACTGGTGTCGACAACGCGACGCCACCTCCGGCACCGGCGCAACCAAGCAGACAGATCATCTACTTCTGATTGAAGCCTAGTTTCTTTATTTAATGCAACGCACGCAGCAGACGCACGCAAAGACACAGGTTGCGTCGCTTGCGTCAGCTGCGTCCGTTGCATTTGATGCGGACTTTTTGCGTTGATTGCATTCGTTGCGTACTTAGGCCTACTTGCGTCCAAAAAGTACGCAAGACCTTTGCGTTGCGTGCGTTACGTTACGTTGGGTGGAAACTGTAGGCTTAAGTACCACCCTGAACTCCGCTTATGCTTACATGTACGTGTCCTTCGTAAATGACCAAAAGTTGTTTACCCGCAAGAAATCAAAGGCCTACAACGAACGCGCAACATGTTGGCTTGTCAAGATGCGGTAGTTCACAGCTTGTTGTATAAGTTACACTTGTTGTTCAGCAAGTCCACAGCATATGGTAAGGGTCTATACCAAAATGGCTCAAAACCAAAACGGCTCAGACCAAAAGGGCCGTTTTGGACTTATCGTATGGGCCGTTTTCGACATTCGCATGGGCCGTTTTGGTCTTAGGCCGTTTTGGTCATTTCCCCATGGGGTTAGTGGAATTTGGGCCTATTGCAGGCAGTTTTGCTTCGATTAATCAAGTTCTGCTGGTGAATAGACGTGGTGCACACCGATTTCTTGTTTTTTTTTAAAAAAAATTACAATATGCTAAAGTCACTGCTGTTCTCGGGGACGTGCCCGTGTCCACCCTTATCAAATTTACTCTAAACTTAACTTTTTCACTCCGAACATGCTCAGTCTCTACCTCTCCCGTCTGCAGAAAGCTGATGCTTTCCTTATTATTTATTTGTGTATCTTAGGCAGTAATTACAGTGATACGGGATTACGGAATGGAAGGGGCTCAACTTCACTCTCCTCTGGTCCGATTTGATGTTAAAAATAACATTTGATACGGCATAAAAACTATTCGCCGGAGAAAGCGTCAACAGCAAAAATGTATGCTAGACACGGCTTTACATATCGATTTCAAAGTGTGATTTGTGCGCTGACTATTTTTACGGCAGCCGTACAAATAACCCAAAGGGTGCTCGTCGTACCGCCGCAGAGTGCTCGTACGTTCTAGCAAAGGCCATCTAAGAGGCTGCCGGATAAATAGCCGGGCCTTGTAGATTTGTTTGTTCCTAAATATCTTGTGCCATTAGGCCTACGAATTACCTACCTGGCAGTTTAGTTTCTTTCGAATTTTTTTGTTATGCGATGTCTGTATCACTACAAGTCAATTATTGCCAGCTATTATCCCTGTTATTTTGCATTACTCTCAGTACTGTACCGGTTTTTCTATGTTACCTTTAGTGAACTTTTTAAAAAATTTATTTTAATGTCATTGGTACTGGTATTGGCTGAGTTACTGCTGCGTATACGTTTGTTATGTGCTTGGTTTATTAAATAAATAAATAATAAATAAAATAAATAATGATTTTGGGCTATAGTTATAAAATAGGCACAGGATATTTGACCAGCGGGCAGTCGTATAGGCTATTTGACCGGGACCGGCCAAATATCCGGCCTTGAACAGCCGAATGGTGCTTACAGGTGCAGTGCGTATAAAAATATAGGCCCTATTATTCTTCTCGATGTGGTGATATATAAAGTTTTGAACCTCGATTAACCTTAGCGTACGCCCATGCCGCGTGGTTGTTCTACTGTTGATATAACCCACAGTGTTTTCATTGAACGATGGCAAATAATCAGTATTTTGTCATGTAGGCAGTAAATAGGTATTTCGTTCAGTTGTCGCATTCCGTCGTTATTTGAGACCAGCCGAAGTTATACTTAAGTAGGCTTAGACTGTGAGTATTTAAACGGTGACTAAAATACGATTATAATAAAGCAGTTGTCTGCATGATTGGTTGTTTTTATGAATCGCCATGCATAGCAATTTTCTTACAGAGTCTACTGATGAAAAAATTGTGACAATTGACTTGAGCTGCTAAAATCTACATTCAATGCTAAAAATTTTATACTTAGGTTGTCTTGGTCTATCTCCAGCCATTTGGGTGCAATTCACTCTTGAAATGCGTGTCGCAACCGGAAATCGCGAAAAATTTACTAAAACCCCTATTTTGAGGGTTCAGGGTCATTCAAGGTCATCAATGTTGACATTCCTAAGAAAATCGTCGCCAGTGCTTGTTAGATAAGCAGCATGTCTGTGCTTATCTTCAACCATTTTCACGTTGGATGAGTCAATAACGGTAGAATAACGCCTTTTTAAGGAGTGTGCCCCTTTTTCTCCCAGCCGTTCGTGGAGACCCCCTTCACTCAGTGACATGAAATTTTGCCACGAAATACTAGAGACTCTAAGCTGTCACAAAGTGTAAACCAGAAGTCTCTATCTCACCTGAGCTCCGATCGGTACCGGGTTGTGACAGACAGACACCAAGACAAAATTACCATAGCTAAAACGCGCTATAGCTAGCTAGCTATGCTAGCTCTGGCGTCTAAAAACGTACAAAAAAAACTTATTTTTATAGGTCTATAAGCAGAATAAAAACTGCACATTAAGTACAGACTAAAATGTAATTAAATTTTTACCCTTTTTGGTTTTTGAGTCAGGAGCCCGCACGCACGGTACGGGACAGACAAACAGGGACAGTAATACGACCTATTAGGATGGCCGGCAGCATAACAGCGTTCGTGCTAATCAACTGCCTGTGGGTCGGCAACTACTCACAACGTTGAACGTCGTCAGCAGTCGACTATTTTCTGTAATGAATTCCTGGACCCTGAGTCAATTAGGCTTAACGTACGTCACATGCACGCTGTAACGGCGACAGACAGACAACGCCGCGCTCAGATATAGTGAAGTGCCAGCGCTACGTTTTATCGATACTTTCATTCAGCGTCTGGTTTAAACTGAATTCAAGTCGTTGTTTTATACATCAAAACTGAAAAGTAAAAAAACGCACGGTCTCGGCTCCAAACTGTGACTTTACCGAGCATCGTTCGTTTAACGGTCAGTCCAATCTTGAAACGATTTCTGATAGCTTGCGGTATGAGGCCGAAACTACAGTTTTCGTCGTCTGCACAATTAAACTTGATTATAATGTGTCAGAAAAAGCTTGCCGTAGCCTACTCTTCCTGAAGATGTAGCTGGATTTAGGTGGAAAAAAGCAGGAAAAGGAAAAAAAGTAAAAGAAATGAAGGAAAAAAGCGAGAAAGTGAAAAAGGTAAAGTCGAGGAATGGAGAGTTAAATCCGCCGCACAGTGACTTTTAAACTTATAGAAAATTGTGTTAACGCCAGGAGTTGAGTCTATTCATCTCGCCGATTCAGTTAGACTCAACGTGAAAATAATTGTATGAAACGTGAAACCAAACGCCGATCAAACTCGACGAGTGGCGTTCGTACAATCGGTTTTCAAATGTTGATAACTGGGTTTCTGTGAGGCTCGATATTTTGTTGGTGTTTCGAGTATCACGTATAGGGCCTAATCCGATTATTCGGATATGAAGCCATGCTTCTGTTGCATCACCAGTCAGCAGTAACGCGCTGTCTCAGTCACAGCTGAGCTAAGGCGTACGTGAGTCATGATTATCTTGGTCATGTCACATGTGGCCCGCACGACAGAGCCACACAGTCACTGTCGTGTGTGTGGCCTGCGGCTTGCCGGATGTCGCGTGACGTCATCTATACACTCAGCCGAGCTATATAAGAGCCAAGACGGCGACCATTCACTACTCAGTCGGTTCATTCATGCATTTGTGAATCGCTTTCACTCGTCGAAGTCTAAAGCTTTGATACGTTAATTGTCGACCTCGGTATATATGCACTGCACTGCTATTCTGTGGTTGCTTTTTTCATGTAGGGGTTTCATATCGACTTTTCAGTCATCCTTTCTACGTAAATTATTTCAAGAACTAAATAAATCAATTGGAATGAACTCTTCTGAGATAAGTAAAATTTCACAAAAAGAAGAATAGGCCTAATAGCATTTACACTGAACTGCGCAGAAATAAAATTGAGAACTGAAATATTTCCGGTGGAGGCTCACACGTAGGCCTGCAGGGCTTATAGATTTGTAGTTATATGTACAGTCCCCACTTTGTACGCCAGGGTTATAATGTTATTTGTTACTTACACGTAAGGCCATGCATCGCGTATTCTGTGTATGCATGTGCCATGTAATGTTCCTTGATGTAAATAAACGAATGAGTGAATGATTATTATTATCGCTGAAATGTGAGCACAGAGAGAAGTGAAGTCAAGATGTCGTCATCTCAGTCTGCGGTGAGCACGCTCAAGAGCAAGATGCAGGCGGTCCGGGATGAGGTTGAGAAATACCGAGACTTGTACGAGGAGATGTGTCAACAGCACCAGCAGGAAATTGTTCAGCGCAACCAGGTAGGTCGATTGACTTTCTTATAATATTCAAATTCCGTGCAATTATTACCTATGTAATAAAGGATTTTTTAACAGTTTGAATTAGTACCGAGTTGGTAGGTTTTTAAATGTTATGAAATTGAAACTGAAATTTTGTGATAAAGGTGTACTGTATCTAATAGGTATTTGCGTATGCGTGTGGTACGTAGGTTGAGTTGGAGGTTGAGTCGCTGAGTAGAAAACTGCGACTAGTGGAAGATGAACTTGAACAGTCTCAGGCTCGACTTCAGACGACGCAAGAACAACTGCTTGACGCTAACAAACTCGCCGACGAAACCGACCGGTCAGTTATTTCTTAGAGTTATAATTTTTTGTTCAGGCGTAGAAGTTCCTTTTAGGACTTTGTATATATTGTTTTGTCTTTGTGAGTTTGTATTATTCTGTCTATTACGGTGTATTGGTAACTGTGTATTATTATTCAATGTAATGCGTGTGCGACTGACACTTGCAAATAAGAGCAACCAGTGTTTGAATTGCCGGGGGGAGGGGGTTGGGGGTTCAACCCCCCAACTGTTTTCCTAACCCCCTAGCACACTGTCAAATTATGTCCTGGGGGGTCAGCAATATACTGCATACATACGATTTACATCACAGTTTTGGTCGGACCTCCAACCGTCAAAAAAGTTCAACCCCAGCTAATTTTTCACAATTCAAACACTGAGAGCAACTTATTTACTTTACTCACATAAGTTTAAATTTCACAAGGTAATGTAGTGACACAGTTAAGGTGTGGCCAAATATTTAGTAAAAAAATTCTGCGGAGGGGGCACACGGCACGCCACGCCACGGCAATTCAGTCGCAGATGTGAATCGGGCATAATGTGTACGTGCATTACGCAGGGTAAAGCGAGTGTTGGAGAGTCGACTTGAGGTGGACGAAGAAAGAATTTCTGAGTTGGAGCAGAATGTAATTGAATCAAAGCAAGCTGCGACGACTTCTGAGCAACTGCTCCTTGAGGTCAGTCAGTCCGTTAAACATTCAGATAGAATTTGTAAAGCTTTTTTTCTCGCAGTAAAATTTTGATGGTCGATTTCATTTTACAATTTTTTAAACAAAACTTTCACTAAACGAAATACATTCTGCTGTCATATTAAGTTTTTAAGGTTCGAACATTACGTTTACAAGAATTATTGAGTGATGTCGAACTTCTTTGAAAAAAACCATTTGTTACGAAGTTTAATAAAATTCACAGAAGTTTTAAACGAAATTTTCATTGCCCGTCTCCAGTTTAGGTATGCCGGTCGTCTTTGTTTGTCCGCGTTGTTCGACGAAATACGGAAATCTTAGCTCGTATTAGCTCGGCTAGTCCGCAGTGTTTCAGTAGACCTAAGTTTATTACTTTAGCGTCTGATTGTTTATCAGTCATGGTCGCTGGTGCACTGATAAGTAATTAGTCCGCCTCTGAGACTGACTCATGGGTTTCAAGATTCGAAGAAGCGTCACGTCGCAGCAGTTTACACTGCAACTTCCGCAAGCTCAATGGCTAATACACATGATGGCTAATGATTTTCGATCTGCCTGAGAGTGTGCGACTATTAAGATGCCATTTGCCAGGCACACTCGTGGGATTCAACGACAGATTGTGTTAAATGGGGGTCTTTGACTCCCTGGGAAGTGGAAAAGGGGTGATTTTTGAGTCGAACTCCCAACTAATACAGTTGCAAATTGATGCTGCAACCCTGACAAATACAATTGAGAAGTTATGTGGATGGCGACAGCGATTCCGCCTATTTAACAAATGATTTATGATTTGTTGTTAATATTTCTTTGAAAATTACATTTGTCCTTTTCTTTTCTTTATTTTGACCTTCGCTCGGCACTACTCGCCAGTATTGATTTATTATTATAATTGTCAAGTGTTGTTGTGTGATTTGGCGTATAACAGGCGAATCGTCGTGTAGTCGTGTTGGAAACTCAGTTGGAGAGAGCGGAGGAGAGAGCAGATACCGCTGAACGGTAAGTCTAATAGACATCTTTTATTCACCAACGGTGTTGCTGGTCAAAATATACAATTATTGTAGGTGTCCGTAAAAAATCACATGAACTCACACGTGCAATTTGTGGACGTTCTTTCCCTCAGCACAGACGTGATCCACATTGCAAGCAACGTGACATGAATATCTCATCGCATGCATACGTTCCATCAGGCTTAATTAAATTCGTCTGCTACCAAGGTCTTCGACAAAATGAAAGCATGCCTGTAAATGTCTTAGCCAGATTTCCTGTATTTGTGGTGCAGCATACAGACATAGCACTGCATTAAATAGGTCATTATTTCATTAAGCTATTACACATTTCCTGTCCGTTTCGCTTAAGGTAGGAGGCTGAGTTGACCTGGGTTGGTGGCGTGGCGTAGCGGCAACGCGTTTCATCCGATCAACGAAGTTACTCTACGCCGGGCGGGGTTAGTACTTGGATGGGTGACTGGCTGCTGGCAGGCAAACCATCTCGTTATGTAACTAGCCGGCTAAATCAACCAGCCTTCCATCTCTCTGGGGTAGGTAAGTCGAGTACCGGCTTATCTGGCTGGGGTTAAGGCGGGGCGTGTTCACCTGTGTCGGGTGGCAGGTAACACTGTGATCCCATACGGTAGGTGACGCTCCATAGCTCTGAGATGGGCTTCCCATAAAGAGCTATATCACCATCTTTATCCTTTAACCTTTAATTTTTAAGCACCGTTTTGCTAACTCTAGAGTGGCGTAAAGGCAGAACATAGAAGTTATAGGAATAGGCCTAAGTATTTTTGACCACTAGGGCCTACATCAGTAGTGCTAGTTCGCATCTATACATCTGTCCGACTGTCTTGTATATTAAAACGTTGAAAAACACAACATCGATAACATCACAAACTTGAAAGTGCATTGAAAACACGCAAACAGCTATTTACTAAAACATTATGATTAGGCCTATACCTTGTTTTCGTAGAAATGCGAAGTCATTGGAGAATGATCTTCACAGTGTGAACAGTAATCTCAAGTCACTCGAGTTCAGTGAAAACAAGGTACGTGTCGTTCATTATCACCTACCACAGCAATTATTATAACAGATGTATTGTAAATACAGCTGCTAAGTCGTTTAATAGTTGCTTATCGTTTTATTTCTTGTTTGCCTAGCTAGTAGCCAACCAAGTATTATATACGTTCTGTTCTATTTTTTGTTTTTCGCAGTGTTGTTCGCTGCAAAAACGACTCACTATAAAGTCACGGCACTATCGGAAAACTGGATGACTTTTGACGCCCATATCAGTGCGTAGCTAGGCTCTGGCCCGCTGCAATAACTCACTGAAATATTTGACCTTCCCGTGACCTTGACTTTGACCCGCGACCCTGCAAACCTCCATCAGTTCATCTAGCTATGGTATACAGGGTGTGCCAAAAAATGACCCAAGTTGTTTTTGTCAGAACTTCGTCAAATCTCCACTAAATTTGATAGTTTTTGGCGCACAGATAGCCAAGACGATAAAATTATGTAAGGTGCACTCATTGTCCATATCACCTAATTTGTGTCAACGCACTACCGTGTAAAACGCAGATGCTCCAAATTGTTACATTATGCAGTGATTATCAATATCAAATTGCTCACCTTTTCATTATCAATTCGACAGACAGTGCCACGTAATTTAATAATTTTGTGGTATTAAATGTTTTACGCTGCAAGTAGCAGACAACAAAATAGCTGACCTATGAGCTTAAAACACATCTAATTCATGAATGAGTGCTGTGATATTAATCAATCAGTTGATCATTAATGCCACTATCAGACGTGGCATCACGTCTAAGCCATTGTGTACATTTTGGGCATAAATTTTTAAAATTTGAAAGTCCGTTATTACACAAACTTATAAGTTTGCTATGTAAATCACATTTTAGTTTATCATGTACTTGATTAAGTCGTTGGAACTTTTACGGTGACAACAAGTACAACTAAGTATTATGCAACAATTTTGGGCATCCGCGTTTTACACGGTAATGCGTTGACATAAATTAGGCGAGGTGGACTTTGGGTGTACCTCACATAATTTTATCGTTTTGGCTATCTGTGTGCCAAAATTATTAAATTTGGTGGAGATTTGATAAAGTTCTTATAATAACAAGTTGGGCCATTTTTGGCACACCATGTACTATATTTTCTAAGTGATGTATCTACGGAGATACATGTAGGCCTAAAGTAGGCTTTATGTACAAATCACTGTGACGATCTGGGATACTTTGGGTATGATTGTTAGGACATTGATGACGTGTTTGGCCGCGATAGGCGCATAGACGTGGCGCGGCGCGCGGTATTTCAGATTTTATTAACGTCGTCGGCATATTTGCATGCTGATGATTGTATTGTGGCTTGTTGCGCAGGCTTCTGAACGCGAGGAAAATTATGAAGAGCAGATACGAAATTTGACAGCACGTCTCAACGAAGTACGTATATGCCATCATAATTATGTCCAGATTTTGTCTACGCTGTGTTCGGAAAAATACTAATCCCCATAGACAATGTACAGTAAAAATGTGAATGAATGAATGAAACATCTTTATTACGTAGGCTAGCCTACGGTATGCCGTGGGTATGGGAATTCCCATGGGCATGGGTATGGGATAGTTACGGGTACTGTATTGAATTCCCATGGGTTTTGTGGGAATTATGTGGGAATTTTTGAATAGATGTGAAATTATGGGCAAACGCAAAATAGTCTTCGAGAGTCCCAAGCCGCTGGCCGATACGTCGTCGTCGCTGCAGGCTGCAGCATGATGACGCAAACAGAGTTACGTCCACTCAGCAGCCGTAGCCGGGCGTTACTTTTGCGAATTTAACACTGTTGGTACAGCAACTGGTGACAACTGCTAGTGTTCTTGTAACTTTTCTGGCTAAGTAAGTAAGTAAGTAAGTAAGTAAATGATTTATAAAGCGCCAAAGTCTCAGAAAGAATCAGAGCGCAGACTGACTTTTCATTAATAATAAACTCATCTGTGTTTTTCTTTTAATGAAGTGTTTCATAAAACGCAGGTCACAAAGAAAATGCTTCGCCCACCCTAACATTGCCACATCTCATCAAATTTAGATTAAACATTTGAGTTGTGTCGGTGTAATGGGGCAGAGCTAATTCAATAAACAGCAGTAGGCTTATAGCCTGGAGCCCACCACGTTTATGAATAGGCCTGTCTTCTACAACGCACAACCAAGAAACCACTGCTCATAGAGTATGAAATGTCATGAGAAGCAGCAAAAACATGCATCCAACGAAAAAAACGCGAGGGATATATGGGATATAAGTATGGAAGATTTCGCGGTTCATTTGGTAGAAAAAGTATGTGGAAATTCTGGTTTTTCTGTGGGTATGGAATAGGTATGGGAATTGAAATCCCATTCCCACGGCAGCCCTGAGGCTAGCTATTGCAGATTGCAGCCACAAGCTGGATTACAATGTAATAGATAAAATAATTATGTAAAAAAGAAAAAAATGCCTAAATAAAATTAGACAAACAAAACTAACCTCCAAAATTCGTCAAAAACGTTTGTTTCGTAGCGGAGACATTGATGCGTGAACACGGTGAATATCGATGACGAAATATAGCTGTTTCCTGTACGACCGAAAGTGACTTGGGCTGTCGCAATCAACGTAAACGCTAATTAACGAAAACAATATTACTAGTGGGGTGTTTACACGATCCAGCAAACTTGCAGCAAATTTCCAGCAAATGTATCAAAATACACGTGCTAATGCTGGACGTTTGCCGGAAGTTTGCTGAAAGTTTGCTGGACGTTTGCTGCCATATGTTATAATGGACGAGCCAGCTGGATGTTTGCCGGACGTTTGCTGGATCGTGTAAACACCCTATAATACACATGCTATTTTTTACAGGTCATATTTGAATTAGTTGGGGCAAGAAAACGGATCTGACGCTGAAAAAAATTGCTCACCGAATATTCGAACATTTTTTAACACCCGTCGCATGAGACCATGCAACTGTTACGGTGTGTTAAAAGCAACAGTCACAGGATTGAAAACGAAATGAACTGACCAATGGATTTCACTTCATTTTATATTGTTTCATTTCATTCCTGTCACTGTGAACAGGCCTTTAAACTCAGTTGTCGTTGTGGTAGGTTGAAGAGCGCGCGTCTGAGTCGGAGCGAACTGTCAACAAACTGCAGCGTGATGTCGACAAACTTGAAGGTAACTTAATATTTTTTCACTGTTTATTATTAGGTGCCCATTATCATTTTTTGACCCTCGGTACGCCATTCCCGAGAAAGCCTAAAATTGAATAAGCAATACAAAAGTGGGTCTTCAGTCCGTGCAGTCAGCAGCCGGCAAAAAACCATTGAAGCGCTGCACCAAAACAGAAATCCTCTGAAACGTGTAGCTGGTCTCTCTGGACTCGCCACTACTGATAGATCCTCCTTTCAAGATCAGCCGGGAGAACTGGCAAGCTGACGCGTTGAAAACGTTAGAGGTCTCAACCACAATTGGCTTAAAAGATGGTCAACACGTACTTGCCCTCCTTGTGTGAAGCTGCCATCCCTGCTGCTGCACCTGCCTCGTGAGATGCTCTGGCGACGTATGACTCGGCCAGTGTGGCCAAGTGACCGTGACGTCCCAGCATAAGGACTTGCCGCTCTGCCATGGAACCAGTGAGACGCCATCTGGTCGTTCCCCGTCCGACCGGAATAATCCGGCTGGCTCTTTAGTGACGGGAACTCCGGCTGAAGCATAGCTACGAGCTACCAAGTCGTTAAGAGCGTGATGTCTTGCTGATCTACCCGGAGCTCTCTTGCATACAAAGCTGTGAAGACCATTTTTTATTATAATTGTTTTAGCCAAAGTATGAGAAAAAACACCTGGCAAGAAGTGATGGTGAAAGTATTACTAACCGCGATCTCGAACCAGCAGCAAACGCGTTGCAAAATAAACCCCTGTAGTTTTATTGCAATTAACTGTTGCTAATTGAATATAATAAAAAAATCTCGTCCTTGTACTGCCACATTTGTTTCCGGCGTTTCCGCGTTGCACTGCCGATATTGTTACCATGTTACTGTACGTTAATGTTAGTAGGCTATATGTTACTATACGGTTGCTGTGAATGCAGGCGAACTGGAGAAGACGCAGCTACAAAACCGAGCACTGCATGAGGAAATGGAGTCGTACTATAACGAGATTCAATCCATCTAAACTCAGCCCTGTTAGTGCATCGGCCACTGCGATGCCGTCACCGTGGTCACTCTCAGCTGACACGGGCAAACTTTATTATATAGCTTCGGTTTTTGTTATTATGTCAAATCTGGGCCTATTCCGCATGGAAATGTGAGAAAATGTGTGTAATTTGACTAATTCTAATTCCCGAAACCGAGGAGTAAGCTTACACTCTGTAACTAAGGTCGTGGTCACATGTTAAACAGAAATGTTGCAGAACTCTGGCAAAACATTCAGCTATGTGCAATTGAGTCAATTTTCTCAAGATTTCTGTTTTTTTCCCACACGCTGAAGATGCCATAGTCCAGTGCTGTCCAACCTTTTTGATACCGCGGGCCACTTAGTCAATTTTCCACCAGCTGGCGGGCCGCAATCAAGGGGGCCATGGCGAGCGCGTGGAGCGCAAGCCTATAAGGGGGGTCTGGGGCGGAGCCTCCAGCGGGGTCCAGGGGCAGAGCCCC
>Ga0209367_1005300_pt1 | contig 17869 bp, 13 predicted proteins | sample WorMetLIZISLAND2_FD_187412 | JGI IMG/M metagenome (GOLD analysis project Ga0209367, IMG submission 187412) | Marine gutless worms symbiont microbial communities from Max Planck institute for Marine Microbiology, Germany - Olavius geniculatus... ... | reverse complement strand
GGGCAGAAGAGGGGAGATTGACTTTGATACGCTGTTGGAACAGAGCCGCCGATTGGCTAAAGCCAGTGTCCCCTGTTTCTTTATTTACTTGCGCAATTACTTAATGACGACGAAATGTTCGTTTCGTATCATATCATATCAAATCATATCATACAAGAAAGTCCAGCTGTCGCTATGGAACTCGCGCTACAGCCCATGCAGTTCATGTTGCAGTACTGACCTTCAAGGTCATTCAAGGTCGATGATTCTCATTTTATCTAAAAGAGAGTATGCGATTTTTTTATTAGTGATCAATTAGTGATCTATCTCGCACCGTTTAGCCAAAATACATTCGTTACAAACAACGGACAGACGTTACCGACGACAACCCGTGCTATAGACGCTTTAAAGCGTAGCTGTAGCGCGTCAGAAACTTGTTGCTAAAAGTGTTGTTTATTGTGCGCAGCTGACGTACGCCGAGCGTGTTGCTAACAACGCGTCGATGATCGACGATTTCCCGCAGCGCATGGACCGCTTCCTCGAATGCATCAGTCGTGTCTACATCGACACGCATGATCCGTCGTTCGCCGGCGGCGCGGTCGGCAAAAAACTTGTCCGTCAGTACCAAACCGAGACGACGTCGAAGAAGATGCACCAGGAATAGTCCATCCAGTCAGCAACAACGGCAGAGATGTGTTACAGTGCACCAGCACATGCGATCATTGTTCGTTATACTGCACTGCATAGTTAGGTTCAGAGGCATCGTGGCTTGAAAAAGTGGGCAAGACAAAAAGTTGCAATTTTTCGACAGACACTTCGAATTCGCGACAGAATTCCAACAGACAGCCGCAGATTTCTAACAGAGGAGATGATGGGTGCTTAAAGTTGCAATTGTGCCCCTGAATTTTTTCAAAGTGGGCGTTTTTTAACCCCAGATTTTTGCATTATTGAACGAAAATTTTTCGACAGTCCAAAGTTTCGGGGGAGGCATTTGCCTCTCCCTGCCTCTACGCCTCGGCTACGACGCCACTCGTTAGGTTAGCGCCGCACCGTTTAGTGCATATCGTGCATGTTGCTTGACGTTGCGGCTGCGCTCTATAGTCCTCGTAAAAATGTAAGAAGAAATGAACAAAAAGCTGAACAAACCACCATAGCAAATAATGAAAAAGCACGCAGTAAACTCGAGCAATTACGCTGTGCTATTAACAAGTTAACTGCCATATTTTTCGACTTTTGTTTATTATTTTTTTTCATGTGAAACAAGTACGTCTGTCCTCTAGTGCTTTTAAAGGAAATCTTCAAACTGACGAAGCAGAAGCAGATCATTTTATACGCCGAATGCCCTTTTAATAGCCCCACGAGATAATGACAGACAGTGGCTTCATTGCCTTACTGAAGTATGTAGAGTTTCTGCTGCATTTGATTATGTATCAAACAATTATAGGCGCACGGATGCACGTCGAATATGCATCGAACAGCACACTAAAGCACTGTTCACAGTCACAGTTTGTCGTGTCTTCTTATTTGCTTGCACGTCACGAAATCCGCTTCACTTAATTGGCTCGAAAAGAAAACAAATGCCGAGCGGCCTCACATTAGACTCTGCCTCAAATTTGTAGTGATACTACTAGTAGATACTACTAATATAGCACTACAAATTTGAGGCAGAGTTCAACGTGAGGCCGCCCGACGCCGCAAGTCCAACTGGGAAGGCAATTTATTGAGTTAAAAATCCGCTCGTAGTAACGTCTCGTGACCCGAAAGCTAGCGCATTAGCCCGCAGAAATCAAAATATTGAGTGGAGCGAAATGATAAAACTGAATTTCGTGGTGAATAAATCACCAAATTAATATTAATCATCGAACAGAGGCACGTAGTTGATCAAGTTTGTATCTGATTGTCGATACACCACGGTGCCGCCATCTAGCGAACACAACTGACAAATTGACATGGTGTTGGTAGAGGTTTGCGCTGTCCCAGTGGCCAATGCTCTTCATGGTTGATGCAGTTGTGTCAAAAGCTTAGGGGCTTAGTTTTTTGGGTCACTCTGTAGTTCGTTTTACCTCTAGTAGCGATATGACTGTTGGTATGGTGTAGAGCAACCGCTAACCATAAATTGCAGCTTGTCAGAAAATTTGCTTTTTCTCCGATAGGCCTAATTATCTTCCCAAAACAGAAATTTTGGGACTGAAGGTCCTTCATTTTGGGGAAACTCTAGGTCATAATCGAAATTTTCAACGCCCATATATTCCAGACAAATATTCGCCACGAAAATTGCAACTTTCAGCCGACAACTCTTTTTAAATAACGCAAGACGCTTCTGCCAATGTCCAAGGCTATATTTGCTGAGCGAGCACTGTGTGGTTGTGACGTCATGACGCGTGACGTCACGCACAAACGTCACTGATGACGAATGCTATTGTTATCATTCGTCATCAGTGACGTTTGGATGATAATTCTGGATGATAATGATGCACGTCAAACGGACAGATGACCGGCAGAGAAGTGGATGCTAGCTGCAGAGTTGTTTAACCACGAAGATATACAGTCTCGAGCTCCTCTGGAAATTAATCCCCATAGACATGCAATCAGGAGTATGATGTCTATATAGGTACTTCAAGTGGATGCAACTAAACGATTATGAATTTTTTTGTCAAGTTGTACAGCTACACATTCAAACTTTACAAAATAGTACGTGTGATAACAAATTTGAAATGAAGAGGCGAGGTATAAATTCGTTCATGCGCAGTTTGTCAATGCAACAGTCAAAAAATTATTAAAATCGGACAATGCATGCAAAAGTAAAAGCGTAACGTTTTTGCGGTACACCGTGTGTGATGAAACATTAATGAAACAGCAAAATTGCTAAGTAGTCACTATTGTGGGCATAATGTATCAAATGTATCAGGATCTATTTACTTGACACTTTCCTGACATGGTTCTAAAATACTGCTTATGATTTTATGGCCACGTTAAACCTCGCTACGACGATGTTGATGCTGCTGCTACTGATGATGATGATGACACGATTGAGTGACGTCACGTTGTCATGGTGACGGAGCTCGTTGTCAAGGCCGGTGCAGAAATAGATCCCTGGCAACAGCTCTGTGCCACGTGTCTGCGACACACGAGGCGCGACAACATCTCCATCATCTGGCATGTACAACGCCGACTTTACTAGCACGCTTCAACATCACCGCACTAACCAGTTACAACGATGAGCGTGGTGATCACAGACGCCAACCAGCAGGCGGCTGCCGGGCTACTACCGCCGCAGCCGGCCAGACCGGACCTTCGACTGATTCCAGACGCGCCGCCGGCAGCACAGCAGCGACGCAGGTCCACCACGGCACGACGGTCGACCGCCAGCTCACTGCGGGATCCTGTCGTACGGGCAGAGATCCTCGGTGACCCTCGTGTACGTGCCAGCGTCTCGGCCGCCGGCACAGGTGAGGCGATTCGAAAATAAGCTCCGTGGAAAATATCGGAGTTTGGTGCAATTTGGTTTCTTGTAGGTACGCAACTGACACGATTTTGTTGTCAGTCATACTGTACGTTTGCGGTATTTTGCAGAGTGTCGACACAGTGTCGCTTTTTGGGGTGCTGGTATGTTTGCTGGAAGCTGTGTGGGTCTATTCCGAAATTGAAAAGTGTTTCTAGCCAGTCTATCATGTAAAAGGTGGTCTTTTTGACCCCTTCCTTGAGCATAGGATAGTTTATTCTGTCTTCGCAATATTTTATACTGTATTAACTGTCCTGCTTTGCGAGTTGTCAGAGTTTTATTAAACGAATAGGTCTATTTGATTTGATTTGAACAGAGTTATAGCAAAGTACCAGACTTATTACAGTTATTAATATCCAGATAGGAATGGATTAAATCTTATAACGCGAGGCGGTTATTTAAGACCGGCAACGAATCTACATGTAAGTTTTCACTAATCACCGTTTACTTGTTTGTTTGCTGGCAGGTCGCGGCAGCCTATTCGATGACTCGACGGCGCGAATGTCCAAGTACAGTCGACGCCGTGCGACGCCGCTCGAGCAGGGTGACTGTCCGCCGACGTCAATGCCGTTCGACTACAACGCGCCACAGTTCCTGGCAGCAGCGCAGCGCGTGGGGCGCCACCTGCACCGATGCTGGATCGACCAAGCACTGGGAGACGTGGTGCTTCAGACGGCTGACGGTAACCTGGTAGCACACAGGGTCGTTCTGGCGTCCGCGAGTCCGACCTTGGACAAGTTGTTCCGCCAACAGCGGCCGCCCGGCGCAGACGCACCCGGCATGACCGCCCAACTTGATCTCAAGGCAAAAAAACACTCAAGCTTGTAGCTGTAATCTGGAGAACTCAGAATCGTCCGAAAATTCCCGTTGAAAAAATTCCGTCGTGATGGTTAATCGATTTATTTTATACTTCTTCAAACTGTAATACTGCTCACAGGACCAGAGAAAATTTCTGAGTACGCCCTTGCCTTAGACGCCCGGGTACATGTTCAACAACCCAGAGGGTTCTGTTGGGTAAATGACTGAGCTCAATCTAAAAGCTTACCGAAAACTCACCCGAAAAACAATCCCAAACTTAATATGTTTACTACGGTTAAGTTTTTGATATATCAAACATATAAGTATGCTACTTTTTCAATATTTACTTATTTTTTAAACACCAGTTTTTACGCGCGAAAGCAGAAACTGCTATATCGCGTCTTAGCCATCGCAATTCTGTCTGTCCGTCTGTTCGTCACACGGGTGGATCAGTCAAAAACGGTGCAAGCTAGAATCATCAAATCTTTACCGTCGGCTGCCTGAAAGACTCTGGTTTCAGGATCCGCAAAGTTTTTCCATAAATTCGAAAGAAGTCACCCCGAGCAAGGGCAAGGGCGCTAAATGAAGTGGGTAGGAAAACTGCGATTTTGGCCAATAAGTCGCTGTATCTCAGAAACGGTGCGAGATAGGGCCTAGGTTACTATTAATCACTAATAGAAAGTCGTGCACGGGTTTTTGATTGGCACCACGAGCAATGACCTTGGATGACCTTGAACATTAAAATAGCGGCTTTATGGATTTTTCGGCTATTTTAGTCTCCGAGGCACATTTTAAGAGCGAATTGCGCCGTAATCATACAGACAGACCACGACAAACTGCGTATGAAATTTTCAGCGCTAAACGTAGATTTCAACGGTCTAAGTTTCGACCTTCTAGGTTCAAGGAAAGCTGCGCACAAGGGCATCAAATAACGGAATAACGGTGCCCCTTAAAAGTCGTTATTCTACCGTTGTTAATCAATTTAGCGTGAAAACAGTTGCAGATAAGCATGGATATGCTTCATATCACAACAAGCACTAGTGATGAGCTTTTTAGTTGTATCAACAGCGATAACTTGAAAGACCCTGAACTCTCAAAATAAGGGGGTTTTATTGTTTTTTTTGCAACCTTCGGCTGCGCCGCGCACTTCAAGAGTGAATTGCGACGAAAATTGCTGTAGATAAACTTAGGCAATTTGTGAACAGGAACTGCTGTAGGCTTTCGCGCGTTTCGTGAGCATTAGCTCAATTTTTTTGTTTCTCATCGTTGTCTGAAGGATTTCAGTCGAGAGACGGTGGCGGACGTGGTGAACTTCGCTTACGCCGGGGAGCTGGAGCTGAACAGTCGCAACATCGGTCCTGTGACTGCGTGCGCACGTGAAATTGATCTTGAGACGGTGATTGGCATCTGTCGCAGCTACCTGCTTGATCAGGTCGACCCGGACAACGTCGTGCTGCACTACTCGGTGGCTGCTAACAACGAGCTCGCCGAAGAGCGAGACAGCCTCGAGATCGTGCTCTGCGAGGCTTTTCCTGAGACCGCCAAGTGCGTTTTCGAACACCTCAAACAATACACTATTCTGACGCCAACTATAGCTTTTCACGCACATGAAGTGGAAATTTGGTGGATCGGAACTCCAGTCAAAGTCAAGGACCCTAATTTCCAGAACTTTCTAGAAATTTTTATAACATCTTCACAGGTTTTTCCTAGACTTTTCGACGTCATCTCAGGAGAGCTGTTTTAGGTTTTTGCGTCCTGTGTTTTTCCTAGGTGTTTTTGTAAAACAACGTTTTTTCTTCTTAGGTTATTCCTATAAGCCTAGGGCAGACGTTTTTCGTAGATTTTGCCCCGGAATTTTTGTAATTTAGACCTCTTGCCGGTACTATAGGTTGGGGCCAAAGCAATTTGCGATCTGTGGCGATGCCGCTTAATGCAAAATGACTGGTCTTTGCTTGTTTTTTGGTTTAACATATTATCATGCGGCCATTCGCTTACAGCTGCGCAACTCTAACATTAACCTATAACTATTTGAACTAAAAATTCGACAACACAGTTACAACTACACTGTCAAACGTTTGGTTTTTCTATGCCTTTTGTGCAATGCAATGCAAAGCATTGGACAGAGTATAAAATCACCTGAGTGTCCGTGCGTCCGTGCGTTCAACTTTTCTTAAGCTATCTTCCACCTTCCCCTTCCCTTTTCTATCACCTTTCCCTTTCTCTTCCCCATTTCCTTCTCCTTCACTTTCCCCTTTCCTTTTTCCTTTCCTTTTCTCTTCCCTTTTTCCTTCCCTTTTCCCTTCCCCTTTTCCTTCCCCCTTTCCTTTCCCTTTTTTCACCTTCCCCATTTTTTCTCCTCTTCCCCTTTTCCTTTCCCTTTACTTCTCTTTTTTCATCTTTTCCTTCTCCTTCAACTTTCCTTTGCCCATTCCTTTTCCGTTTTTTCTTTGCCTTTCCCTTCCCCTTCCCTTCCACTTCCCCTTCTGTTTATCTTCCACTACTCTTTCTTTTATTTCTTTTCCTTTTTTCTCTTTCCTTTTTCTTTTCCTTTTTCCACTTTTCTTTTCCCCCTTTTCTCTTTCCTTTCCCTTTTTCCTTTCCCTTCCCCTTTCCTTTACCTTCCTTCCTTTTCTTTTTTCATTTTCTTTTCTTCCCTTTCCCCTTACCCTTACTTCCTTTTTCTATTTCCCTTCTTTCATCTTTTTTCTGTGTTCACGTCCGTGCGTCCAACATTTGAAACGCCGTATAACACCTCACGCGATAGTGTGAGTGTTGTAACGACGACCTTCAAAGTCCATGGGAAAAGACAAACTTTGACCTTTAGTCAACCAAAATCCCCTGAACCGATCGTCACCAAATTTGGATGGCGTGATTACGTCGTGGACCCCTACCACCAAAAAATTGGGCTCAATCCGCCCAAGGGTTTTTGCTTCCCATATGTTCGAAATTTACTACACTTTTTTTGGTTCTTCCGCTTGCCTGGCCTACATGCGAGTCCATTAGACCGATTTTTACGCTTAATACGTCAAATAACGCGGTTCTGCACAAGGAAGTGCTTTTTTAATGTTATAAAATAAAAATTTAATTTTGACTTATTTATTCGAAAAATTCGAAAAAATTACAATGGCATTACCAAATAACGTCAGTTTGTAAGGACGCCATATGCATAGCCCCATCTAAGGTTACCAAATGATTTTTGCTGTTTTAGAGGACTAATATCATCACATCGTCCTTACACACAGTTGTAAACTGATAAGTTTTTTTACATATTTTCCATAGCGGTGCAAGATGGACGCATGGTCACAACGGACCACCCATAGGAAGTCGACTGCCGGGAGTCAAATGGTCACGTGACCGATGACGTCACGTGACCACAAAAGATTAAGTTGTGACCCCATTATCTTTAAGGCGCCATATCTCCACAACGGTGCAAGATTGACTCATGGTGACGATGGACCATTTATAGTAAAACGCTGGTGACGAATAGAATGGTCTCGTGACTGACAATATTTATTGTTTACTGATAACAATAACGAAGGATGACAGGAACACTGCTGCTGTCAATTTAAAATTAAACTTTTTAAATTTTTCTACCAGTCTAAACAGCTCACTGGATATATTTGTGCAGACATATAATGTAAACTATCGAAATGCATTGGACAGACTCCGTGTTTCGTATGAACATTATCTTGTTTCATATTGGGATCTCGTAAAATTATTTGATTTATATAAAGTCACAGCGACAAATGTATCTTGTTCAGTAATGTCAATTGTGTTTTAACATTTTATTTTAGGTTAGCATTTTGTTTGTGTGTTTGTTTTTATATTTGGGTATTCTGAGTTGGATTATGTAGTTTATATTTGTGTTTGCGTGATGGGTTTGATAAAATGTATTTAGTAGTTTAGTTTTTTATATTCAGTGGGTTTAGTTTAGATAATTAAATCAGAAATTGTATGTGTTTAGTTGACCAGTATTGTTTTCTGGCAACCTGGCTCAGTTGTATTATGTTATCAATTAGTTGTATTTTTGTTTGAGCCAAATAAATTTCTTCTTCTTCTTCTTCGTATGTGACAGACGGACAGGCCGACAGACGGAAAAAAAACACTCGTATCAGGACAACCGCACAACAATTATGCATTTGACGATCCAGCCCGTTTTCTAAATTTTCGTCACATACATAGGAATCGTCACTTTCCGTACCTGCCGTTCGAGCGTCTGATGGCGATCCTGAAGCGTCCGGAGCTGTGCGCTGAAGAACTGGATGTGTTTCTGGCGATAGTCAGCTGGGTCGACGCCCAGCGAGCCGACCGTCTACCCGTCGCTCCACGCCTGCTCCGACTAGTTCGCTTCCAGCTGATTCCAGCGGACGTACTGGCACGCGAAGTGCAGGCCATCGACTGGCTCTTTAACAATCACGAGTGTATGGAGCCCGTCTGGGAAGCCTACAAGTATGCGCGTTCTTCTTAATAGCCTACCACCGCAACTAAATATAATGCTTTATTCGCAACAAGTGCAGAATGAACAAAATGATAACGACAAAAAGGGCTAAATGTTAAAGGTTGTGTATAGCTCTTTATCAGAAACACCTTATCACGGAGCTACGGAGCGTCACCTACCATATGGAATCACAGAGCTACCTGCTACCTGATAGAGGTGAACCCGCCCGGCTTTAACCCAAGCCAGAAGGCCTGTACAGGATTTACATGTACCTGTCCCGGCTGGATGGAAAACGGTCTATGCGCAGTCGTGCGTCACGAAAATGTTTTACAAGTAAGATATTTTTAGAATGTTTTGCCCAAAACTTATGATGTTAATGCTATAGACTTGGATAGCACCCACTATCTGGATGTAAAATATAGCGTAAAACATTTGTAAAATCCATGTTTTACATTTCAGTAAATATAAGTTTTTCAGATTAAATTTTACGCCTATATTTTAATTAACGCAATGTTTAAACAAAGGATTCTAAACTTTTTAAATGCAAAGTTAATTATTCTGGACAGTTTTATAGATAGTAACGTGACAATCTGCAGATATTTAGTGCATAAAAGAAGAAGATTCGATCGCATTTTTGCGGTTTCGAAATTTTGACACAACACTTCCATTCTTTTCGACATTTTCGACGAAAAGCTTTTAGCAGATCAGAATATTAGCGGAGATGACATTTAACATGGCAGAAAGTGCTCAGCTGGGCAATCAATCATCATTCTTCAGCGCGCAAAACGTCTCCGATGATTTGGTCGCTGACCACGGCCATGCACGCATGCCAGATGCTCTGCTTTGCGCCCGCCACACATTGTGTGCGTCTACGAAAACTCCGACCTATTATACCTACAATTTCCCGTGACGGTGGAAACTGGGAGAAAGAGGGGCCATGCCCCACTTTCCAAAAGTATCTATTTTGGACCTTTGTCTTTTTGCAAGATATTTTAGCACTGACGGAGAGACTAGTTTTATCGATAAGTGTGCTCTGCAGGAGCGAGGTTAGAAACAATGACAACAGATGTTTGTTTGGCCTTGTCACACCCGCACTAGCCTCTCTTTCTTTATGACGTTTAATGTGTGATTTTTACAGCTTTTGACCAAAATGTTAAAGTTTGGCCGCAGAATATACCAAAACACGCCATTTCGAAATCAAAAAATTTAAAAGTTTTTGGGTAGGGGTCCCAAACTTTTCCTCAGCATGGAGAAGGCCACCCCTCTCCGCACCTCGCTTTTTTGGCTCTCGACGTGCCCCCGCTTTAATGGAGGGCGCATCTGCAGTACGTCGAAACCCGGAACAACCCGTACGGACTGACAACTAACATGTTTGCTTCGCGGTCAGGGGGGGGGGGGCTGCTTCAGTTGCAGTCACTTCCGATTAGCCCAACTGCTTCACCCGCTGACATTATACGCTCTGTCGTTCTGCGTAATCCTGTAATTCAGCCAGAAGCTTTTTATGCAAAGTGACTGATTTGGAATAACGTCGTCTGACACCTAAATACACTAAACAGACTGTTCATAAAAGTATAAGCCATCAAGCAACAATAATATTTTTTTGTGAGTAGAAATAATGCGAAATAAACTACCAATGTGCCCTAATTAATCATATCGCTAGAATATAGCACGTGCCGTGCGCCACCAATCGGTTCAATATCGCACTGGGGTAACTATAAATGATGTGCCATGCTGAGAAACTTACAGTTCTGTGAGTGGCACGCGTAGTTTTTTTTGTACACGACACACTATAAACTAAAACCGTTCAGGCAAACAATACGCGAGTTAGATACATTTTTGTTTCTTTTATTGCTCATTTTTAGCCGACCGTACGTACTTAAGTAACGGTCGAGCCATTGCTACAATTGACGTTCCGTCCGTCTGTCTGTCTGTCTTTTGTCACGGATGCATTATGGCTAAACGGTAGGTTGTAAAGGAAAACTTTTTACACGAGTAATTGTCTTTGTGTCGTAAACCTAGGCCCGCAAAATTTCAGCGATTTAGTGCAAGGGAAACATTTTCACATTCGGGGTTGAGTAACAGAGGGTGGGGGTAGAAAACATGTGCGTGTTTCAACAGAAGACTGACTATACCTCGAAAACGGTGAAAGATACGGCCAGGGTTGCTATTAATCACTAATAGAAAATGGCATATTGGCTTTCAAGTGACATAAAAATCATCGACCTTGGATGACTTTAAAAGTCACCGACACCAGTACAGTCCTCTATTTTTGCGACAGCTTGGTTTCTTGTTAATTTCTAGTAAATTATAAAACTTGAAGTTTTTTGTGGTAGTGGCACTGGCGAAAACAGCCAGTGTGACACTAAGTCGGTGTTCGTGCAGCACAGCGGGAAAACCTGCGTGAAAGAAAACGAGGGCCACTGTAATTTTATTTGGCAAAAGGCGGAATCGCTAACTCATCATTTGTATTCGCCAGGTGACAGCATAGGACTGACGGTTTGGCTGCAATTTGCTATTGGCATGTTTTTGCTTGAAGTTCGACCTCAAAATCTCCCTTTGCTTTGATGGGTAAGTGACCCTCATTTACAGCAACATAAGATCCCACACGCGTATTTGCCAAATTGCATTTAAAATCTAAATCCGTCAAACGGTTTAAACAGGGCGTACGAATGCGACAGACGACAACATACGACATACCGCGCTACGACGAAATGTGTATGAATTAGCGGAATGGCTTGCTCTGCAAGAGCGATTACGCCTGGAAATGAAACAGAAATAAAATTGCCAACTTTTTCCTGCATAACTTCAAACCGAAAGTCCTTTCACGCAAAAATTTTGGTTTGAAGTTATTCGGCAAATAGCAGCGGACGAACGGACGGACGGACGGTAATGTGTCGGTTGCTGACGCCGCCAATGACTGAAACCGTGGGTCGTCTGTCGGACTGCGGTATGCTGACAGGTTTCACGCGTTGCTCTCGGCCGGCAGCACAGCCGTCAACTGTATGACCGTGCAACCGGTGCGCAACTGTAACCAGCAGATTCCACCACTGGCCAGATCATCACCTTCCGCCGCTGCAGCACCCGTGCTCAGAAGATCTGCCGCATTCTAGTCGCAACCAACGACCATGACGCCATCTTTCTTTCTCTGAATAGACTCATAGGTTGAAACGACAACCCGTACCTTTTTAGCCGACCGTACTTGGCATAATTGCCGTCCGTCTGTCGTAACGGATGTATTGTGGCTAAGCGTTAGGTCGTAGGGGAAAACTTCTTAACTAATGTTTAGCTACGTGCCATAAACTTGGGCATGCAGAATGTCTGCGATTTAACGCAAAAAACATTTCAAACTGCTGGCTAAATGAAAAAGGGGTAAGAAATGTAATGGAAAACTGGCCATATCTCGGAAACGGTGAGAGAATGGGCCAAGGTTACTATTAGTCACTAATAAGAAGTGGCATACGCCTTTTCAAATTACATGAAAATTATTGACTTTGGATGATCTTGAAGGGTAATAACGCACTATGGTATGCTAATCGTGCGGTATAATTGTGGCTGAACGGTAAGTCATAGGGAGGTCGGCGATAGTACCATCGGATAGGTCGCTGGCAACTTTTTATAGGCTGTCAATAGTAACCATGTTTTTATCTGCAGCGGTTTGGCCGCAATTTTTAATGGAAAGTTCCAAGCTATAAGTGGCCTATCTCGGAAACAGTGAGAGATAGGGCCAACGTTACTGTTAATCACTAATAAAAATGCCACACGCCCTTTTAGATTACGTGAAAATTATTGACCTCGGATGACCTTGAAGGTCACTGACAACTAGTACAGTCGGCTATTCTAGTTGCAGCTGGGCTTCTTATATTAAATGTAAACTTACCAGTGATCAAGATTAGTTAAACTGTGATGGAAGTAGTGAAGAATAAATTTTACATAATTCGCCAAAAGAAGTTTTACTCACGTATACGCCATGTAACTCGGTAAACAGTAAAATACATTCGTAATTTTTTTCGTCGGCGGAAGACTGTAAATAATAATGAGGTAATTAAGAATGCGCGAACGCCGTTAGATGATCATGTGAATAATTACCAACAGCAAAATGTCGTGCACATACCGTACGTCGACGATGCTTGGACAAATACGAACTGCAAGACGATTGTAAATAAGCTTTACAAAAATATCCGGGTATGCGCAATCCGGTTTCGAAAGCGTGCACCTGACTCGATTTTGTTGTCAATTATGTACGTCCGTGGTAATTTTGTCAGAGGGGTATGAGCAGGCGAGCAGGAACAGATTAACTATCATCACGCGATGAGACGATTTCAGACCAGCAGCGAATCCGACTTGACACTGACCGACTACTTACTTGTTTCGTGACTCGTCGTAAATCTTCGACATGACGGAAACGTGATCGGTCATGCGCCGGATTCTAAAATGTCACTGTAGGTCTGATTAATTATTATTATCTTATAATAACTTATACGAACGACCCCTAACGAGTCTTATATTCTGTAGCACTTACTATCTAATTCAGCTTGCTGTAGTCCATAGTACGGTAGACATCCAACCCGTTTGTATTGTTCTGCGCCAAGTTTAAATTTGACTGGGGCTCTGCAATCAAGAATACTCTTTAAGACACTTAAGACTATTTGTCTTTAGCGTCAACGGGGAGAATGAAAAAGACAGACCTACTAAGACATAAAAGAAAAATGGGCACAAAAATAAACGAAAATGACAAAAAAAAGATACAGTGAAAGAAGAGAGTGGAGAAAGCGTTCCTATAGATTTTGCACGTATAGTTTAAGTCAACATTGTGTACATTTGTATTTATAACGACTACACACGCTCAAGTTTTTACACAGTAGTTTAGCTGCATAAACCGGGTTAAGTAATCTAGCACATATGTCGCAAATTTCCTGCAGTACATACCTGTCAAAGTGTGAAAATAAACAGTAAACAAAGTTACCAAAGTAATAAAAAGGGATTATTTTGGGTTGGGTCTACACTGTATGCTATATATAGCATTTTTCTCAGACGGGGCGATACAGGCACGTAGCAAACATACACACGATGCATTATTCGACAGCGCGGTTGCAGCAGCTGCACATAACGTTCTACGTACGATACACAGAGATAGATGATCGGCGAGGGATGTCAAATTACATTGGATGCAACGCGGCCCGGTGGACGCTTGCTCACCGACAGTCGCTGGAGCATACCCGTGGCGACCGACCGTCGGACGACGTGGCGGCGACGACGCTACGACCGCTGCTCGACGAGTCGACGACGATTCCTTTTACGACCCGAGACCTCCGCACGACGCGATGCGATCGTTTCAGACCTTCCACCGACGTAAAACCAGATGAATCAAGACGGTGAACGTGCTTGAACGTGTCTTTCGAGTTTCAGACATACGTTCTTTAGCACGGTCTTTTGGCAACATAGTGCTGATCGTATAGTAGTTGTAGAGTGCCTATAATAACGGTACATTTATTTGTCAAAGTTGAGGATATAAACGCACAGCACACAAAAAACTATAAATTAAAGAGTCGCTAAACGGAAGTGGCTATACTGTGCAAAAGTGGATCAAAACATGCCCGTTTTACACCGTTGCACTGCCGTGGAAACAGCTGCTGTGGTTTAGCTGTAAGTCTAAACAAATGAGTCTTTCGTGGCTGACGGATACCCATCAGTGTGGCGGCAGATTGCATACCGGTACCGTTGGTGGGTTGACTAAAGAATACCGAACATGAAATTGCAGGACAAGAAAAATATCGTATGACAATAGATTACATTTCAGTGCAGTATGCGGCTGAATATACTGAGTAGATTTATTATGTTATTTAGAATTGCTTCCCTGTAGCCTTTTACGTCTAGAACATTTGCCGCTTCCGAGCTACTTATAATTGCATGTCCTGCTTTTCATGTCCGTCATTTTCAGCGCCCCGTGTTCGTAATGGCTTGCAGCTGGTGTACAGCGAGGTGTGTCAGAATTCTCGATATCCGCAGGCACCAACGTTGTTAACAAAGCCATTAAGCCAGCAGCGTTGATCGTCATGTCGGAGACGTGCTCGGCTTAGTGACAGTAGCTGGTGACTGATGACGACTGTGAACACGAGTCGGAATGAAACCGATAACGAAACGTTTATTAACCGTGATCTGAAATATTCACGAAAGTTTGATTACATGTCGTGATGCGGGTCTTAGCTGTATTTACTGCGCAAAGTGTGTACATTAAATAGTCATAAAGCTATTACCACTTACAAATACACGGTGTTTCATAAAAGGCGCTCTTTTTCTTTCTTTCATAATTCAGTTAAATGATGATCAATTTACACGAAGTTTTTTACCAGATGTAACCGAAGAAACACTAATTTAAGATATTTTAAAAAATACGGCTGTTAATGAAATATTTTTGCTAGTCGTGACGTAATACTGACGTCATAGTGTGCCGCGAGCACGAACTGGCTTGTCGCAAACTGTGCTGACAGATTTGATGAATAGCTGCCCTGTGTCGATGGTGAGCTTTATCTGGTTTATTGATGACTAACTGTTGAAGTTTTACCATTGTAGCCACAAAACGCCGAAAATGATCACTTTCACACACTTGTGGGGATAGCTTAACTTTTGCACCTTCCGGCAAGACAGTGCACCATCAAGCACCGCTTGCGAGATGGTTGAGTTTTTGGATTGCAAGACGCCTGATTTCATGCCCCCATGTTGCTTAGTGCTGATACAATGAACATTTTTCATCAGTGAACAAGATAAAGTTCGCCATCAAAGCAGGGTAGCAAATGACAACCAGTTGAGACAAGCCAGTTTGTACTCATGACACATTATGATGTCAGCATTACATTACGACTAGCAAAGACTATTTAATTAACAGCCATATTGTGTTTAAATATTTTGAATTAGTATTTTTTCAGCTACCTCTGGTAAAAATTTCGTGTAAATTGATCATCATTTGACTGAATTACGAAAGAAAGAAAAAGGGCGCCTTTTTATAAAAACCGTGAATATGCTTCAGGGGTCATGTCATGTCAGCTGATGAAAGCTGGCTAGGGCAAAAACTTCACTATTTCAAATTGTTGTGGATTTGTACAGTTACAGCATGTTGTAGACGTATAAGGTCAACTTATTGAACTCAGCCTTTCATCCCTTCGGAGTAGGTAGTAGGTCTGGCTAAGTTAAGGCGGGGCACGTTTACCTATATCGAGTGGCAGCTAACACTGTGTGATCGCATATGGCAGGTGACGCTCAGTAGCTCTGTGATGGGTATTCTATTAAGATTTATACACCGCCTTTACCTTTCTTTTTACAACAAATTTACAAGAAATGGGATGAAACAGATTGAGCGTGTATTTGAGCTGTGTACGTGTAGGCTTATGTGTCGCTGTCAACTTTTGGCGTCGTCCATTCCTCGAGTAAGACTCGTCGTTAACGGCGGTTGTTTGTATTGTCACCGGATTATCGAATTTTAGGAACAAAATGAGTTGCTTAAATTTCGTGATAACAGCTTATCCCGGCTTAAGATACAAAAATCTTTATTCGTTACATCGTGATCGCAATGCCATTCAAACTCAAAACACAAACACAACTCAAACACAAAAATATATAGGCCTAAACACGGTAAATATGATAGATATGCAGAGACACATTTGGAATTAAAATAACGAATGAAAAATTACGTTGGACCCGCTAAATTTCTTTCGTTTATGGTTAATTTTTTTATTATTTTTTTCAAGGGAGAGAGCAAAGATATACGTGCACATGTACGAAGAAGACGGAAAGAGGATCGGGAAAGAAATGAAAAGCATGCACACTAAGTGCTTAGTATACGTGTAGCCTACTTGTGTAGTGAATGGTATGGGAAAGGATGAACCGAACGCCAACATTACGAACGATCGATATTGCACTGACGGGCCGTGATCACGGCTCATGTGAACCAACCTTAAGTAAGCCGATCAGCAGATTAGACTTACCGTGACTTAACTTGAGACGTAGGCTAAGCAACGAGTTTATGGGCGTCGATTCTTAAGAAATTACTGCTGGGCGATCGCGTTTTTTTCTACTCTTCTTTGTTTTTTTCCTTCTCCTTTTTTCTCACACTTTTACTACATTACGACTGTGGAGTCTGGAGATTGGTGCGTATAAGCTTACTCAGCCCAATAAAAAACATAAACGTGTTATCGTGCAAGTGACAAACAATGCACTGTTTCAGCTTCAAAATTTAAAGTACCCAAATTTGTTAGGCGGTCGGGCTTATCTGTTTTTAGCCTACCGTTGTTCTGTTCAGCTAAGATTGAACCAAACGCGCTGATATCAAAATTGGGTCCTTTAACGGCCGCAGGAAATCTTCAGAAATCAAACGTTTGTGGGGGCGACGCTTCGTAACGTTTAGCCGGAAAAGGGAAATAGCCCCCCACCTGGGATCGGCGCCTCTAATCAAGTTGAACGTGAAGTCCGCTGACTGCAGACCGCTGTGTCTCAGTCGCTGCAGCGTTTCGCGCCGTCGACGCCAAAGTGCGTTGAGGTCGTCTGTTGGCCGATAAACGATCGCACTTTGATGTGGCCGCGCTGCTCTCGGCCGGAAACCGGACGATAACCTACAGTGTACAGCAGCAGCAGCCATCCATCTTGTCGAGAATGAATATTAATGAAAGCGCTTTGCATCGATGGCAATTATCGGTAAAGCTACGGACGAGATTGATTTCGTGCCATGCTGCGTCTTCTAGTGACCGTAATGTTTTTGTATAAAATTATTTGCGTTTGTGTCTAATTATCAGCGATTGACTATTGCATTATATTGTATTGTATTACGAGTACTTTAACCGTTTATAATCAACTTTATTCATCGAAAAATTTGATAGCATCACAAACAAAAAAAAGAACAAACAAAAAAAAGAAAGAAAACACTAATGCATACTCATGACAGATACACATACTGTAGATAGTTACCACAGTCTCAAATAGGCCTAATAAACATTACACTAGGCCCTATAGCTGGCACACCTTACATAATATATTTTCCAGCATGTTAAATTTAAACAAAAATCTATGCACACGCTGACCAGCAAGTTCACTAACAGAGAGACCAAACAGCGACATACAGCTGTCAATTATAGCACAGTTATACGTATGAAACAATTTTATCA
>Ga0209367_1005299_pt1 | contig 17870 bp, 8 predicted proteins | sample WorMetLIZISLAND2_FD_187412 | JGI IMG/M metagenome (GOLD analysis project Ga0209367, IMG submission 187412) | Marine gutless worms symbiont microbial communities from Max Planck institute for Marine Microbiology, Germany - Olavius geniculatus... ... | reverse complement strand
GTCACTGTAGTTGGCCTACGGGCTGAGCACGGCTTGACCAATCAGAGTCGTCCACGGTATAACCACGGCCGTTCAACTGAACGGGATCAGCTGATCCAAGTTCAACTTGGTGCAACATAATTCAGCCTGAACTCGGTTCAACTCTTGATCTAGGTTCAGCTGAACCAAGATCATGAACCACGTTGGTGCAACTCGCCCTAAGTCAAACCACCACTCAGCAAGTCGGATCATAATCAAAAATGTGAAAAAATCATAGTATGACAATGACATTCTGCAGAGCGGTTAAAACTCGGGAACAAAACCAATTTCAGTGGCTATTCTGCATCTCAGATCATAACCTCGAATGCACAAAAAAGAAGACTGAAACAATTGTTGAATATCCCAGTGTCATACAAGTACCTTTGTGAGCAACAGCTTACCCACTGTGCTGTAAACGCAGAAAAGACAAGGGTTGTGTTTTTTGGCTATCCGGAAAGGTGCAGTGATTTGTTGCGGTCTTGACCTGGACCTTCCTGGATTGACTGAAAAAAAGAATGCTGTTGACCAGAAACAGATGTCACCATGCCCACAATTTGTTCGAATAGCCTATAGCGTAATTAAAGTTCTAAATAAGTGCTTTGTGCAATACAAATTTATTTTCTCAATAAAGTGCTGGCTAACAAGCCGATGAATGCACACACCTGTACGATTATCTTTAGTCTTTATGCACAGTAAAATGCACAAAACTAAATTAATCGGTATATAACGACATCATAAGTTCCATAATCTGGCGCGAAACAGACATGTAAACAATGTATTTGATTGGCTGACACGGTGTGACGTCCATCATACTCCCGCGCAGCACCGGTTTACGCACTTTCGACCTGGAAAGCTTTTGGATCGACACGGGCCTTTCCAAAACGATTAAAAAATGCAAAACTTTCGTTCTGGAAACAATAAAAAACGACTTGAAGCAGCTCAGACCTTCAAAAAAACCCAACCAAGACTGATGACACTGAGTCGCACCATTAAACTGTCTTAATTCTGGATATGAATTTATGAAATCGACCAGCAGTTAACTTATTATTTGTTAATTTATTATTTGGGGAGCAGAAATTTCACACCTGGGGGAGTCAACAGTCCAGCAGTGTGACGGTGTGGGTGACAGCAGTAGACAGTGGTGGATTTAGGGGGTGTAAGGACCCCCCCCCCGGGATTGAGTGGATGCATGTTATAGCCAACTGAAAATTTAGCACAAAAATGCACTATTTCTGCAGAAAATTTTGAACAATTGCTGCACAGCCCCCTCCCCAGATCCTACTCCTACCATCCCCAGGCCCCTATTCCAGAAATTCTGGATCCGCCACTGACAGTAGGGGGCAAAACAGTGTTACTATAGGATCAGGCTCAGCGTCAGGTCGGTAGGGGAGGCGTGCTAGCAGCAGCAGCAGTAGTAGTGTGTAAGATCAATAGCGGCCATGACCAGGACAAGAACGCACAGAGGCATAGACAGCAGAACCCAGAGATACACAGACGTACAGGCAGACGGACCGACGAACGGAGCAAAGGTGAAACGTCACAGTAGGACGGGGGAGGGGACGCCATGGCGACAAGACGCCCGGCCGGCCCGCCCGACCAGGCCAGCCACGGCAGACGATTGTGTAACGCTTTCTGTACCAACATAGATTATGCTGAAAAAATGACGGGCAATTTTCCAGTTGAATTAAACCAAAACGAATTGAAAATGTTTGCGTACTTGTCCTTTAATTAACCCGCACCCGAATTAACTGCTAGGGTTAGGCTTCGAGGTAGGGTTAAGGTTAGGAATAGGGTTAGGGTTGAGGTTAGGGTTAGTGCTAGCATTAGTATTAACAAGAATAATTCGGGTGTGGGTGCATTAACGGACAAGTACCAATGTTTGAAATGAAAATAAGATGAGAGAGAATGTGAAATGACAATACTGAGTGTTATGTAAAAACACAAAGAATAAGTAAGCAAGTAAGTGAAATGTAAATTTATATAGTGCATATTGTTAAATTAACCTCTAAATTAACCAGAAACAGATAGCTACAGGACAGCTAAAAGCCTGGGATAATAAAAAATAGAAAAAAGAGAAATAATGATAACTGATACTGACAGAAACTAATACGAGAAAAAAACCCATTAGCAAATACATCTCCAATGCCTCTATGAATGATTTATGTATATCCTAGGGAGTGGTTAGCCGCTGCTGGGGAAGGCATAGGAGTAACAGTGAATTGTGATTGGTCAAATAAGAATCATGGTAGATTCAGCCCTAGCAAAATACTGCTCGTTTTGGTTGCAATACATAAAACAATCGTGTCATAAAACTGCAAATGAAAAACTAGCAAGTCTGTACCTGTGACAAAATATGACTCAGCATTACGGCATGACCGGCAAAGAATATTTAATCAACTGCCACATATTGTTAAAATATTTTGAATCAGTATTTCTTCAGCTACCACTGGTAAAAATTTCATGAAAATTGGTCATCGTTTGAGTGAATTACGAAAGAAAGAAAAAGGTTTTTTTTATAAAACACTGTATAACCTTAACAGTACTGATACGAAAGAAGTGCATGAATCCTCTCAATACCATCCAGACTGACTAGCAGAGAGAGAGAGACACAGAAAGAGGAAGACACCAGTGAAAGATTACCAGCAGTGATCAATACAGGACCAGGCAGACATACAAACAGCAGGACACAGATACACCCAGACAGACAGGCAGACATCATCACTAGTACTAGGAAGTATACAGCCCCAGCCACACACAACCTTACACTATACAGCATTATTGCAGACCAATAAACGCAGAATAAATAGAAAGAATCTCAAAACCAAGACGTAAACGTGAACGAAAAACATACAAACTACAACTTAAAGAAACTTTGAAATACCTGCCTCTCAAAATTACTGATAATGTAACCTACTGACCAATCTTACTGGAAGACCTTACCCTAACAGTCAGTCCTTAACAGTACTCTCGTACAGCATTTTTTAACCATCATTCACAAACACCGGAAAACAGAGTAGAAAAGAACGCTAAAATACTAAAAATCCAGTGGTAAAAATGCGAGCTCCTCCAATGTCAATAATGTCAACAATATTTAATGTATTTTTATTCATAAATGTAAAAATGTGCCGGAAAAATAATTACAAATGTTTAAAAACATGGAAGAAATAAAAATGCTTAAAAATGTTAAATAAAATATGTCAGCTCTAATTAAGTCCAACCAATTGCACAATGCCATAAGGCTGCAGGTGCAGTATAGCTGGAACCAGAAAGAATCAGAACTTAGTTCAATCTTGATTCAACCGTGTGGTCATAACTAAGTAAACCACCACTACTATGGCCTATTAATTTGTTTCTGTGGTTTCAAAAATGCTTCTTGAAGTTCTTAATGAAATTTTCAGTGAACAAAACATATTTTAAAAATTAAAACATCGAGAAAATAAAAAAATAAAAAAACATGGACAAAATAAAAAATGTAAAACATGTTTACTACATCTGGACTAAGACTGCCTAAAGGCTAAGTTGTAGAAAAATGTTTAGACGTGGCACTGAAAGCAAACCAAACCCGTGAGAGCAGATTTGCATGTTACCAGTGCTTTTGTGCTGATTCGGCTTCACAGCCAATTAAAAATTTTGCGGATTGTTTAATTCTATCACTACTGTCACGGTCAGGCGACAGAGGCATGACTTCATGGGCTTTATTTCAGTCACCCACTCTATGTAGTCCACCTACAATATCAGCAATATTAATGACATGATAATAGTGCATTAATGCATGTGTAAAAAAATTAATGCAAAGTGTTAACGAGTTTAAAAAAATTGACGCTTTGACAGCTCTAAAGAAAATGCTTCAGCACACTGTTTTAGACAGACCTGGTGCATTTAGAACACTCAGCGGTAACGCCGAACTTAAACAGAAAGCAGGTACAAGACATCGTTGCTAAGTTTCAATGTGAGTTAGCTAGAAATGGCAAAGTCAAAAAATCGGAATTTTACCCCCTCCGCAAAAATGGGGGATGTTACCCAAACTGCAAAGGGGGAATCGACAACAGAATACAGCGTGAAAAATTGATGAAGATTGGTCAAGTCAAACTTCAGTTGCATGCCGGCCCACAATTTAAAGAGAGTTCAGTTCTGTTGTCTGCCATCTAAGGAAAGCTGTAATGCAAACAGCATAATTAACTGCTATATTGAATTGCTATATGGTAGACTGGAACAACAATGCCAATAGCCGAACATTAAAAAGCTGAACATCGATAAAGCAGACTCCAGAAAACACCAAAAACAAATAGATGATTATTTTGTACTCGATATTCGAAGATCGAATGTCATGCATTTTATCGTAGAAAGCAAAAACACCGAACGCAGTTAAAATGTAAGTAAATCAAGCCTTACTATTACTACAATCAAGAGATGAGAATCTGTGGAATATTATGCGTGCAGAGGTGTACAGCCAGTTCAGCCACAAGACGTTAGACCACAGGTAAAGCGATAATTCATGTGATGTCACTTAGCTTAATTAAACAGACAAGCCCATGTGACTAAGTCTTGTAGTTCCGGTCGAACACTCTTTGCGGGAGCCATCCAAGACAAAAATTCAGTCGGTTAAACATTGGCCGGATGTGGTGACAGGCAGCACTGAAGTGCCATGAGTCTGTGACATAGCAGGCCGGTAGACTCACCCACTCGTATGTTTCATACTTTAGTTCGGTCACTGCTTCGGTCGTGACATTCTTGGTCGAAGAAACGTCCTCCGACTGACCAGTTTGTAACCCATGGGAGCCGACCGAGAGACTAAAAGTTGTAAGGCACAGCATCCAAAACAAAAATTGTATAAAAATTAATTGTATTTGATAATGCTAAATATCAAAAACTATCGAAAACAACCAACTTGTTTTCAGCAGTTTTTGGTCAGGGTTAGAATTAGGTTTTCGGTATTGAGAACTACGGAAAAATTACCGAAAATGTTGTGGTAGTTTCAGTATTTAGTGCTACTTGTTGCATTAATCGATGAAAAAGCTTAAATCAGGTGGCACTAAATACCGAAAACGTTTTCAGCACTGAAAGCATAACTCTAAATCTAACCAATGACCAAGAGTTATCAACCTGTCCTCGAGTCACTGCGTTCTAAATTACTTTTCTGCATACTACTTCATCTTAACAGTCGACATCTGAAACAAAATTTGCAGGTTTTTTCTTAAATTTTTGTTCACTAGTGATTTAAAGTGCCCCGGTGTTACCAATACATCGAACAGAATTTCGCTAAAATTATCCGTGACATCACAATGGCTAACGGAAGGCATCACGACACCTTCTGCCTAAGACATAAAAGTTTCCTAAAACGTTGTTTTGAATCATTAAAATTTGAGGAAAGGCTGATAACCTTTTACCCCCAAAACTACGGAAACAACTCGGTTTTCAGTAAAAAAAATAGTGCCAGCGCTTAGATCGTTAGATCCCTTTTCTATAAGAACACAAACTACACACTGGAGGAGCAGACTGCTGTGTTTCACAGGTATACAGATTACAGACGGTTCGGCCTAAATGCCGGCATTCTGGACGTTCTGCCTTGAAACTCTCCGCCTTGCGGACATCTCCCAATTGCTGGAGACAGACAACGCACAACAAGAGCACGTTCAGCACACGATCAACACAGGGAGGGCGACCTGGCTGCTTGTATTAACATCACCTTGTCAGCAGGCGGCGTAACTCCGACGTCAGCAGGTACAAGTTGTGCTAAAATATCCAACCACCGACGGCGATCATGCGCGACAACAGCGTCGACAGCGTACACAGAGCGTTCACTAGGCACACAAAACAAAACTCCCTCGGACAATGACTACAAGCATCGCCATCTTGGAAGCAGCAAATACGGCTGCGTCACGTGACGACGACCGAGTCGCGTGATTGGTCGACGTCGTGCAGCCAGCGAACGAGCTGAGCATTTCAGAAATTTGCTTGTAAAATATCGGCAGCAGGCTTGCGCCATTCGAGAAAAAAATTATCGAAAAATGAGAAATCGCTCCGCGCGGACACTGCGTTTTTTTGCGTGAACGCTTTAAAATAAATTGCAAATTTTAAAATTTAAAGTTGCAGCTTAGGCCTGTGTGACATCACTTTAAAACAGTTTCGAATCCTGCGGTCGTTTTTCTGTATTTTTGTCAAAACTACTTCCGGTTGTTTTTTACGCGCCGACGCTATCGTATATTGTTTGTCAACATCAGGTTTAAGATAATTAAAAAGATATCGACAAAATGCCGCGAAAGAAGACTGAATGCTGCGGTGATCGATCTGCAGAATTGAACTTTGTAATGATCACCGAAGGTGAGATGCACGATACCCAGAAGTAGGCCAGTATTGAAAATGGTGAGCAGCAGTTACTTTGCCCATTAAGACACTGAGTCACCATTTTTGTGTCGAACGGTCTGGCTTTGCAGACTGTTTCTCAGTGCCATGTTTTTGTGTGTGTTTTAGAGTCGTGTCTAAAAGAAGATCGAGATGTTGACTGCCAGCCTTTAGTGTGTCGTCTGAGACATCCAAATTCTGGTATGCAGTCTAAGCATAATCATACAGGTGCTGTAGCCTAGTTCTAAGCTGTCCGTACTGTCCGTCGGGACAGCTTGGCTTTGCACCGTGTATCGTTTTCGGTGAAGAACTTCAACTTCATGGGGTGGTTACAAATTCAAGAAATAAGTCATCACATACCTTGATAACAGTCACCTGTACAGTGGCGCAATGAGAAATAACAACAAAAACCGTTCAATTAATAGTAAAACTCACTTCAAAAATTTCACTGTTTACAAACTGTCAACTCTCGCCGGAAATAGTATTAGCCATATTAACGTGCAAGAATGGACACGTTCACAAACTCGCGCTTGTTTAATAAACTTGAATTTAAACTTGACTGGTTCGAAAAAAAAGTTTTTGTTTCTAAAAATCCTCAAAAGTGTAATTGTATGTTTTTTAAATGTATTGTTTGTTGTAAAATTTTTTACACATCATATTCTGTTTAGTATTAACATCGTATTTTTTGATTATTTCTTCTTGCAGTAATTTATAGAAAATGATGTGATTGTGATGGGCAGGGAGTGTAAGATGTTTTTATTATGTCAAAATTTTGTACACAGTCATTGAACTCTAAACAAAAAACAAAACTTTTACAAAAACCTTTAAAAACCTAAAACCTAATTTTAAAAAAAAAACTAAGGTTCTTCACTTTTGAATGCAACTGTATCGGCAAATAAAATGATAAAAATATGACTTATAAAAATTACCTACTTGACCTGAAGTCATGGTCCAATTTCATTTAAAATTTCATTTAAAACTGTTTGACATTGTATTCATTTTTGTGGTACATGTAATTTATTCCATTCATCCACAGGACCACGACTTTATTGCTGAAAAATAGTGACCACTGCGTAGTATGAATTTAACAAGTGCATTAAAGTACTTATACCTACTTACTGTATATTGGGTTATTATTTAACCTAACATCTTAATTTTTCATAATTTGTCTAGTCTGTATTTAGATGTATCCACTAAGTCTGCTGAGACAACTTTTTCCGCTAAGGTATTCCATAAATTTACAACTCTGACACTGAATGAGAACGTCCTGAGGTCATAACGACATAATGGAAGTACAGGTAGAAGTAGAGTAATTGAATAATTGAATGCTGCGGCAGTATGCAGAGAGGGGAGGGGAGGGGAGGTGTAAGCAAACACACGGCAGGCGTCGCTTGAATTGACGGCTGGCAGAGAACGAAGTAATATCATCACACAGTGTACCGCTGAACTAACAGCACTCCATTTTCAAGGCAAAACCGTCTGTGCTTGGATTCGAATATCGAAGGGCTGAAAAACGAATACGAATTTGAACTTGAAATTCGAAGTTCGCAAATCCGAACTTCGTTTAACAACCCTACTCCACGGCGTCTAAAGGATATGACTGACCTTTGTTCTAAAATTAGCTCTAGGCTGATATTTAGGATGAAGTTTTTTGTTTACAGGTGCTGTTTTTGCTTGCTCTGTACACTATTTGGTAGACTTAGATGGTTTTGGAATTGAGCAATAAATATAAATAATAAGAACTAAACTTGAGAATAGAAATAGAATATTTTAAGTTACAAAAATCACAAATTTTTAGATTGTTGCCACTAAAAGAAAATTTAAGTTTAGCTTTATTATCAAGGTACAGACATTCAGAAAAGTTAAATTTGCTATGCATTGAACTTACTTTTAACTGTGCAAATTACAGTGCTTATCTTTATTACACCACAATGAACCTTTATTTTTTTGCATGAAAATAATAGATTGGTGCAGACTAGACTGCCATCTTAAGCAAATTTAACGAGAAATAGTTCACTGTTTGTTGTATGTTTATTTTTTAGTTTGTCAAATTTAAGCAGGAATTAGGTATTAGGTGGGGTATTTCATAGTGTTAGCATGGTAGTGTAGTTGATACTAAACTGTAGGTACTGGAGCACTTTTCATGTTCTCGGAGAGTTACAAGAGAGTTCATGAAGTGTTGGTGTTTGATGAAGCAGATCACAGGTCGTGGTTCATTGGCAGCTCTGTCCTTTCCGGTAACTGCCTACGGCCATTGTCAGACATTGTTTTTGTTTTGACTTTAACTGAACTGTTGACAGTGAAGTAACTTTTGCTGTAGATGATTTCTGACTCATAGGGTGAATTTTACAACATCTATGTTATACAGAGTGGTTCAGAAGCAAGCAGTCAAGTTTCAGTAATTCAGAACTGTATTGTCGGTCTTGTAAACACCATGTAGTGTGTAAGACTGTAAATTGTAGAATTTGTAACCATGTTCAAGACCAAAAAATTAACAATTCCAGACCTTAACAGTAGGTCTACCAATCAATAAAACAGCAAGGAGGTAATGAAGAACCGTTAAATACCACCAGGTAATTTTCTTAAGTCAGTAATTGCTGTGGTCTTTACTGTGGATAATTGCATGTGTTAATAAGTGAGTGTTCACATTGTGTGGATATTTTCAGATGGTCGTCTGATTATAACATCTCCAATGGAGCCACTTTTCCTTCTGCTGCCATACGTCATAAAGGCTGCCGAAGTCAGTGAATCTTAGTGCTACTTCATCTCTGTAGCTACTGCAAATATTTTTTACCGTACTGTTTTTTGGCTTGTTTATTTTTTGTCTAATTTTCCATTTATATTTATATACATACTGCAGGTTACACCGGGTTGTTTCGGCTGGGTGATGGAAACAGTTAGGATGCTGGAGTTATGACAGTGAGGTCATGAGTTCAACTGCTGGTCGGGCACAACTTAAATGGTTGACTCTCTCTGGGCAGATAGACCATCGTAATTTATAATCATCATCCAGATCACCTCAGCCTTCCATCTCTTCGGGGTAGTATTAGCCTGTCTGACTGGGGTTAAGGTGGAGCATGTTCACCCACTGATGGGTGACAGTAACACTGTGTGATCCCATATGGCAGGTGACACTCTGTAGTTCTAAGACGGTTTAACTCATTGACCTTTTAACTGTTACAGAGCGCCTGTTTTTCCTGTGACCACTTAACTGCCAGTATCAGAATGCTGATGAATGATCATATAGCAGTACAGGATGGTCCATAAAAAGTGCCACTTTACTTTTGTCCATATCTTCGCCAGTTATTGACCGATTTTCAAAATTTTTTCACTGGCACACTCTGCAGACAATTTGCAATGATGTGGTTATTATATATCTCACCACACCATAAATGCGCCTTCACACTACCTTCTGAAATATAAATGAAATATGAATAATAACAAACAAACATTTTGGTAAATGAACAAAAAAACACTTCAGACCAACATTGCAGTTAATGATCTATATGACACTAAACTGTGTGGGTCTAACGCAGTTTAGATCATTCACCGCAATGTTGGTCTGACGTGCTTTTTCCATTTATTTAAATGTTTGTTAATATTGTTAGTTATTTCTTACATTTATATTTTACAAGGTAGTGTAGAGATGCATTTTCCATGTGGTGGGATATGTAATAATTTCATTATTGCAAATTGTTTGCAGAGTGTGCCAGTGAAAGAATTTTGAAAATCGGTCAATGATTGGTGAAGATATGGACAAAAGCAAAGTGGCACTTTTTTATGGCCCACAGCGTATATCAGTAGGTATTGCTATGGATGTGTTGTATATAGCATGGTAAGTTCATGTCACTGGAGACAGTATTAGATGATGTGAAGTTTCCTGAGTGTCAACATCTAGTGACCTGCTGCACCAGTGATCATTTGTCTAACATCGCTGACGTCCGACGTAACTATTCAACTATCATTATCTCTCGCTGTGTTATCTGCTTTTTATGTTCTTTTCATCTTACTATTTACCCATTTTATTACTTGTTATCTTCTGTTAATAGCAATAACTTATTGATGGGCACTGGCATTTAAGATGTTTAATTTTGGAAAATTAATTCAAGTTAATCAGTTAATACGTATTTAATTAGTAAGACCATGAACGCTGCAGAATGTTGCTACTGACAGTGGTTGTCTTTTACAAACTATAGCAAAATTGGAATAATTGACAATGATGTTTAATGTGTAGTTGAATTAATAGTGTAATGACTTAGCATTGTATATCGGCTTACGTGGTGCTAATTGCAAAAGCAAAGGTCTTGACAACATGTCCTGGGTGAAATTGCAAAAAATATTATTTGAATTTTAATCAGTCAAAATAAATAACATGTAATTGATGAATGAGTATGACTGACAAACAACCAATACTGATGCAGCTTAATTAGTAGAAATAGCCTCGGTGTGGAGCATATAGCAAACTTGGCATGTATCTGTGTGTCTGTGTGTCTAAATGCAGACTTTGATGAAGAATCCGTAGTCTGCAGATACAATAGTGAAAAGACGATGACATGGTTGAGGCACAAGGTATTATGACATTATTGTTATGATTATATCATAACAAGGCCACTAGATGGCAGCAGCGTCATGGGTTAAAAAAGGATGCATGACAGGAAGTTGCAATTTTTCGACAGAGGAGATTATGACCGCTCAAAATTTGAATTTTATTTCTCGGTTTTTTCATAGTGAAGCACTGCGGGGTTTTCGGTGCCAAATTTTGCATTTTTAGACAAAAAATTTTCGGACAAGATTGCAAGAAGATTTTCTGACAGTTTTTTGACAGCCCAAAATTTAAGGGGGCTTGGCCGCTGTCCCCACCCCCTGGCCACGATGTCAGTGCTAGGTGCAGACACATTATTTTGTTGAAAGGGAAGTTATATGGGGTCAACAGTGGCGCTGTTGGGTGGGTGCTGCTCTGTCCAGTCCAGGCTGTGATGATTTTGCTGTAATTGGGATCTCCTCGTGGGGGGTCTGCAACTCACTTTTTAACACAGTGTTACTGGAGCAGCATGAATATTCTTGCCAAATGAAATCTCATTCTATCCATCGGCTTCAACAGTGTACTGGGCACTTTGAACTGTTCGCTGTAAAGCATGATGAATGAATGAAATGTTAGTTGGTCATTGGTGAGATATTGTCTTCACTCTGTCTGCCAAGGATCAGCGTAACAACTTCATGTCATCTGTTACATGCTAACAGATTTGTGAGGCAAATAAGCACTGAGTGAAATAATTATAAAAGGTAAAGGTGCCATACCCCAACTGGGGCGTAGGTGGGGTGCTCATCTCCCTTTCTTAGGCCTTTGAGCCCGTAGGTGGATAAACCACTTAAGTCCGTGACGCATGGCCAGTGCGACGCCAGACTTACAGTTACCTTCCCAGCCGCAGAGCATCACCGCCCTTTGACCGGTACCAAATTATACTGCTTGGTGAACAGAGGCACATCTGTGTGTGAACAACTTGCCTAAGGTCATTACCCGGCAGTGTCCCGGTTGAACCTGCACCCCTGAGTGACCTCAGGATTACAAGTTTGGCACGTTACCGTGAGACTACTGAGCCACATGAAATAATTATGATCGATTATTATTTTTCTGGTTGGCTTTCTGTCAATTGGTTACTACTTGGATGGGTGACTGTCTGCAGACAGGTAAACCATCTAGGTATATAACCGACACCAAGGTCAACTCAGTCTTTCATCCCTCCAGGGTAGATGATTAGAGTACCGGCCATCTCTCATGTGTAGGTAAGTACTAGCCTCTGGTTGGGGTTAAGGTAGAGCACGTTTATTTTTATCGGGTGGCTGGTAACACTGTGTGATCCTATATGGCAGGTGATGCTTTCTTCGTAGCTTTGCGATAGGTTTCTGACAAAGAGCTGCCCGCAGTCTGTAACTTGTATATTGCAAATGTGATGTTGTGGAATGGTGTTCGTAGGTAGAAGATGTTGCTGCTGCACTGAGTCAGAGAGAATTTCCTATGTGTGGATCGTCAGCGGCTTTGAGTACTTTCATAGACGGCTCGGCCAGCCGACAAACTGCATCTTTGGGTTAGAACTCTGCTACTTGCTGACATTGGGATCAGATACGATTAAGATAAGATGCAACTAGAAATTTGGGGCACTGTACGCCAGATTATCTTGCTATATGGTCGCTTATTCGCCAAATTATTGATACATATAAACATGGTAAAATGCCTCTCTCTTCAAAACCCGTCAACGTATCTGGCCGAAATTCAGCCTCATTTCCTTCCAGTTGAGCGTCGTCCTTCCCTCCAATTTTGGTTTCAGTTTCCTGTCTGGTTTCGGAGGAGAAGTGGAAAATAAAGAAAAAATAATAAAGTAGAAAAACAAAGCAAAACATAAGGCCTCCCCAATGAACAGGTGGTCTAACGAAATACAATGCAGTATTTTATTAGAGAGTCAAAATTGTTTGAATGTGCAAAACTAACAGGAGGTAATAAGTAAGTGTAAATTAATCTAGTAGGTGGTTTGGGTCTTTTGATTTCTCTGAAAACGTCTCCACTGATAATATAACATAATTCCAACAATTTAGACCACATTTACACAATTCCTCACTGTAAGGATATGGGCAGACAGTGATTACGCGTGATAGCAGAATGCATCGCGCATCTTAGCTATCATCTAGGCGTCTGTCCGTCTGTCTGTCTGTTCGTCTGTCACACTCATGAGCTGTATCAAAACGGTGCAAGCTAGGATCACGAAATCGTCACTGTGGGCTGCGGGGGTTTTCCTCAAACGAGGGCGTCAAAGAGGGGCTGTTATTGGCTTATATAGTGTGAAAACAGTTGCAGATAGGTACAAACATGCTGCTTCACATAACAAGCAATAGTGACAAGCTTTTTATTGGTGGCAACGTCGATGACCTTGAATGACCTTGAACCTCCAAAATGGAGTTTTTAGTGAATTTTTTGCGATTTCCGGCTGCGACACACATTTTAAGAGTGAATTGCGCTGAAATGGCTGGAGATGGACCTGGACAACCTGCGTATGACATTTTAGCACAGAACGTACATTTTTAAGAATCTAAGTTTTGATCTCTTAAATTCAAGGAGTCTTCCGTACGGTGGCCTCAAGTTTAAATACTCTTTCGTGATGCATTAATATCTTATTGCTATAGGCCTACACTGATTGCCAAAGTGGCAGGACCGCTGCTATCGCGCGTTACGTGAGCTTTGCTCATATTACTTGTTTTTTAATGCATGCGTTAACACGTTAATAATGCGTCATTAATATTGCTGATATTGTAGTTGGACTCATGGTTCCTACAGTCAGGGAAAAATCATAGGATAAGGGAAAGTCAGGGAATTTTACATTCCGAAGTCGGGGAAACTCAGATGGTCAGGGAAAGTCTGGGAATTTAAAAGTGCAAAAGTTTGCAAAGATGCAGAAAAAAATTTTGAACTGTTGGTCGCAGATTGCGTACAGCAGTTCAAAATTTCTCCTGCTTGGTTCGCTTGCAGATTATTTGTACCTCTACTTTTAAATTTGTTCTTTTGCCCTTGTTTCTAGTGTAATTGCAAGCCATTGAAAACCGACATTGATATTTCGCGTGAAGAAATTAGTCAGGGAAAATGATTCATTTTGTTCTAGAAAGTCAGGGAAAATTAATTCTGTGGAGTAGTAGTAACCATGGGACTACATAGAGAGAGTGAGTCGTGCCTGTGTCGCAGGACCATGACATTAGTGATGGCAACAAAACAATTTTGAATTACTTGAATATTATTCAATTTTCAAATAAACATAGTTTACTGGAATGGTGTAACTCCTGCTTCACTGTGTTAAATTTACATATGTGCATTAATTTTTTTAACCCGCATCTTTAATGCATTAAGTTAACACTTTAATTCGACAGCTTTAGTCTACAGAGTTCTACTGTGATGTAGTGATGGTCTGTTGATCTAGTTATTGTTTGCTGGCCTCTGTAGATGATTACATCAGGTATTCCCACGGCTTAATTGCTGACTATTTACCCACGGATCTTAGCAAACAGCTTGCCGACAGTCTGGGGTTTGTATCTTTTTCTCTCCTTTTGTTTGAGCCCGAAGCTTTTTAGAATGTTACAATACAATAGCATTCTATACTCTGAGGTATAAAATACACACCAAATTTTTTTAGTCGTAACTTGAAATAAGTGATCAAATTTTAATAAGTTTCGGTATGAATATTTCTGATACAAGTAGCCAACAAATGACTGTTTAGTTTCCCACCTCACCCATTGTCTGTTTCTGCACTACTTGGGGAAAGAAAATGAACCAAATATTGTATTTTTAACTACTAGTATTATTGCTTAATCAAAAAAACACACATTTTGTCCATATTTTCATTTTTTTAGCTAATAGTTTATCTGATTGTCCATTTTTTAACTGCCTACAAAAATGTTTGACATGTTGGCCCACAAACATGGGCTCAGCTCGGAGACACTTTCTCCATTCGTTGATAGCAGCGTTGATAACGTTCTGCTCCAGACCAGTCCAGACTTCACCAGTCACTTCTTGAATTTGTCAACTATTCCTGAATGTTAGGCCTATTTAGTAGACGTGCTGCCACACAACAGTCAAACCTTGTAATTGATTGGCTGTTGGTGGCCACAGATCCGGAAAGATGAAATTTTATAAAGTTTTTTTGTTGATTTTAATGCATATTTTGTCTGTTCTGTTTTTCCCAGGTAGTGCAGAAGCAGATGTTGGGTGAGGTGGGAAACTGAATGGCCATTTGATGGCCAGTTGTGTCGTGAATATGTGTACCAAAAATTATTAAAATTAACCGTTCTTCAAGTTATGGTAAGAAAAATTTGGGGTGTTTTTTTATGCCTCACAGTGTATAAAACGATGTGTACTCCGATATTGATGGTAGATGCCTTCGCCCCCATTCTCCAATGCACAACATTCTGAGATTAATGAATTTCTGGAGGATAAAAGGAAAGTTTATTAGAATTGTGATTGCTGTTGCATATGCATGCTTGTAATGGGAGTTCTCACAATTTTAGGTATGCGTTTAGGTCATTTTTGTGTTTTGTGTTCTATATCAGGTTTTTCTGTAAAGGTTAAACTTTCTGTTCCACTATTATGTGTATGTGCATTGTCGGGAAAGGCCGTTCCCTCTGTGACCTATACTGTGTCAAGTGGGACATTTAACCGAAGCAGAAAATTGGCAAATGAAGGAACTTGTTATGAACGACCACAAACAGTGGTGTTAGTTTTTACAACATATATACACCGTGTCTTAATAAAAACGTGCCGCTTTTATTTTTTGAATAACTTCGTGCATGACTCGTCATTTTGATAGATTTTGACATGCAACATCAGGAAACAAAGGGACGTAAACGGCTATAGTTTAGCCACCATGCCTTAATACTGTTGCTACACTACTTTGTCAAATGCAGAAGTCGTAATTTGACCATTTACAACAATAAATTCATACTGAAAATGGAGAGCACATGCGTCGGCTCAAAAAATCACTGAGACCACAAAATCATTGAAAATCTGTTAACATATTTAACAATAATTATATTCATTTTAAGATCATGACACACCAACAGCGAATGAGCCGCTCTGGGTCAGTGGCTATGAAATGTGCTGTTGGCGAGTCACGTCAACGTCCACCGCTTGCGTTTGTGCTGGATGAGGACACTTTGAGCACACGATGCATGCGCTGCCCAGTATGAATTCATTGTTGTAAACGGCCAAATTACGATTTCTGAATTTTCCAAGGTAGTGCAACAACAGTATTAAGGAGAGGTGAGCTAAACTATAGTTGTTTACGTCAAGTTTCTTTATAATGTTGCTTGCCGAAAATTAACAAAATTGGCCAGTGTTTCATGAAGTTATTTTTTTTAAAATAAAAGTGGCACGTTTTTTATTGAGACATGGTGTATACAACATAGATATGTCTGGCTTAGTTGGTAACGTCATTGCTCACATCAGCAAAATTAATTGACGCTGGATGTGGTTATTACTTGAATGTGTAACCATCTCGGTATGTAGCCAGCCACCCAGGTCAGCTCAGCCTGGCCATCTCTCTGTGGTTAGGCACGATGAGTACCAACAAAAGCTGGGAGTAAACAGGCACACTGTGCGATGCACTGGCCCCATATCTGTGATCTCGCAGTGTAAACTGATGTCTGGCTGAGCGCTAAGAAAATGGAGATCAGCGCCAGCATATGGGTCTTATGGCTCAGGATGGAGTTCATGTCACATAAGTATCGTGCTGGTTTTGTACTACTTTTAGGATCAAGGAAGAAGTTGTCGCGGGTTATGCAGATGATGAGCTGCCTGCTTCCAAAGTAAGTTACTTTATTTCAACTATGTAATGGAATTGATGTTTTGGGTCCTTGATTTCTTTTGATTTTCACTCATAACATCATTGTGATTTTCTTGAGTATTAATGATAGGTCTGTTTTAACAACATTAACAGACGTTGTTGTTAGCATTGAGGAGAAATTAGTTTCCATTAGTCAGATAATGCGACATATAATGTCGTTTATTTGTAGCATGCATATGCTAAGTTGGCTCTCTCAGTCTATATTATTATTTATTATTCATTTCGCTACCTAACGATCATGGCAACGTCAAACATTGACAAGTGATGGTTTTTTTTAGATTATTCAGAGAACAAGAGAGATGCTGTAACATTTTGTGATGTTTTCTAACATTGTTTCAGTTTATAGCTGAGGCTAATTTTAATTAATAATAATTTAATTAATTCAATATTTTAATTAAAAATTATGTGTCAGTTAATTATTGAAATTAATAACTGACACCTGTTGTTCTGACAGGTACATTTTACAACTAATCTGTTGGTTCCGGATAGTTATTTATGGTAGCCTGTCTACCTGTAAAGGGTTTTCTAAATAGTTTATTGCAGCAAATGACGATAGTATTTATTGATGGGCAGAAATTAAAGCAAGATGAGTTCGAGGTGGCACAGCCGTTGGAAGATTACAGCGCCTATGCCAACTCATCAGCTACTGATAACAACAAGGTTTGCTCTGCTTCTGGCTAGTACTACTAATTAAAGAATGACAGCGGCATGGAGATACTACGGTAATTACTGCAGTAATGGGGACAATAATGGCGGTATTCCCGCGAAAATGGGGATAGCAGCCATGGTAATACCGTGGGGATGAGGATAAAATTTGCGGTACGTACCCGCGGTAATGGGGACAACTACAACTTCATCCATAGATAGATTTTGATTAAAGACACATACTTGTGTTACTTACATGCACAGGTCTATAATTTCTGCAGCTAGAGTAAGGTTTACATATTGTATTTAGTGAAATGAACTGAACGCTAGTCGTTTACTGTGATGATTGAATCTGTGCTTGACTGGTCAACTGTGGAGCTTATAAACGTTCTTAATTTGCAGTTCGTTAGTAACCAAAAGTAGTAAAATGTGCGGATAATTAGTAGCAATCATTTTCATCCAAATAACGATGGGGATGGGAATGGG
>Ga0209367_1005297_pt1 | contig 17877 bp, 18 predicted proteins | sample WorMetLIZISLAND2_FD_187412 | JGI IMG/M metagenome (GOLD analysis project Ga0209367, IMG submission 187412) | Marine gutless worms symbiont microbial communities from Max Planck institute for Marine Microbiology, Germany - Olavius geniculatus... ... | reverse complement strand
GGGCGGAGCCTCCAGCGGGGTCCAGGGGCAGAGCTCCTGGTTGGAGGGTCAGGGGGGCAGAGCCCCCTTGAAGCTGAAACACCTTTTGCTTCCGAATGTTCAATGGAAACCGCAAATTCGCCCATTTTTCTGAAATTTGGAAACGCAAAAAACCATCAAACATTGTTGAATTTTGCAAGTTGATTTCATCTGACTAATCACCAGACCAAAACTACAATTTATGTGGGACGATGGCGGGCCACATGAAATCCCTTCGCGGGCCGTGGGTTGGACAGCACTGGTCTATATGAACATTGAACAATTGAACAAGTAAGGTTATTTTATTCGAGTGCCATGTAGTCTGTCTGTGTGCAAAATTTGAACTTCTGGCTATCTGTGGTTTGTAAAATACTGCTTACTGAAAGTATCGGTGTTACTAATCATCCATTCACCAAACTTTCTCTGTTTAATCACACACTGTTGATAAAGTTTAAAAATACAGTACCGATACGTAAAATAAATTACGTCAGTCTAGGTGGTTTGGTTGATAGGATGTGTTTTAATTAAGAGTGTGCTTTACTGTGTGTTGTCAGATGTGAGCCTGACACCAGTGAAGATGCTGGTGGAGACAGGTAATGATCTCGTGGTGCAGTGTTCACTCTCTGGTGACCTGCACTCTGCCCATGTCAATGCGTCCATGCTTGATATCAGTCTGCCAGCATCTAATAACATTACTCGGACTGTTGTTGACGAACGAACACTGAAAGTTGTATTTCACAGTCTACATCGCAATATGTCTCATCAGCAAGTTTTCTGCCGACTGCTAGGCTACCGGAAATATGCACAGTCGACCATTGTCGTTGCCGGTTTGTGAAGGACTTGAGTCTTAGTTTTATTATTATTGGTTGTTTTGGCTCCTAACGTATCGCACTAATATGTGTGTTGTGTATTACCCAAGCGCATTTGCTTATTTGGCTGGCATAACATGTGCCTGTGTAACAGTCTGTGTACAGTGGCTTGATGGCTCTGTGGTAGTGTGTTGGACTTATGATTCAGAGGTCATAGGTTGGGTCACACTATTCTAGTGGTTATTACTTGGATGGGTGACTGACCGTCTTTGGACACCAAGGTCAACTTAGTCTTCTATCTCTTTGGGGTAGGTATATTGAGTGTCAGTCTGTCTTGCTTGGGTTAAGATGGGTTGCGTTTACTTGTGTCGGGTGGCGGGTGACACTGTGACCTCATTTGGCAGGTGATGCTCCGTAGCTCTGCGATGGGTTTTCTGTAAGGAGCTATACACAACCTTTTACTTTTTGCTTTGTATTTGTAAGAAGGTTTCATTTCAAAAAGGTAATATGTGGCCGGATGTGATCAAATATATGCACCTTTCAAGTTTTTCTGGGACAAAAGTGGTACTGTACAAGCTAGTTTATTATTGTTGCTGTTGTCATTGTGATGAGTATTGCAGTGTAATTGAGAATATAGGTTGAATTGCATTGCAGATCGTCCAGTACGTCCAAACATCACAGGTTGCATTGTTGGGAACTGGAAGACCATGAACTGCAGTTGGTTGCCTGTACATCAGGACACCGGCATTGAAACGACCCAGCGTTTGGGCTGGAGAATTGCGTAAGTATAATACCAGTAGTGTATTTGCTCGTTAATTGTATAGCAGCATAGGCATTCAGTGTATTTGACAGCAGTACTAATCAGATTTGTACGTGAAACAGAGATAGCTGTGCAGCATTGTCATTTTACTTTCATTACAAACATTTCTTATACATTGAATGTCATCTTTTATATGCAGACTGTAATTATGTAACACTTTACTGCTGATGGTAAGTTGTTATCTACACTGTGTTCAGAAAAAAAACACTCACTCACTCAAATTTTCTTTTATTTCACCATGGAAAATGTTTAGACTTCCACAAAGTTTTCAGGGAATGATTAGGAGGAAGCGCGTATTCCATTCTATCAAAATTTAAATATTCTTTACTACCAGTGACGTCACGGTGACGTCATATTTCTGTGTCTGTAAATTATGGGTTTTACCACTGAAGACAGACATTTGATGCTATGTAAAAACACATCAATTGATCATTGTGTTGACTGAACCCAAAAATTTGCTAATATGTCGCACAATTTTCCATTGTGAATTGTTTTTGTGGTTTATTTTCTTGGCTGAGTGCAAGATCCTCAACTTTGCTGATGTTGGCAGGCGTACGTGCACAGTGTCACTGCGTGGATGACCACTTGCCCATCATTAGTCAAATGCTTGATACTGCCGGTCATATCAATTCTTTTTAAATTTAAAAGTATCATTCCATCAATGTTTAATGCCCGTCTATTGTCCGAAAACATTTTGCACAAACTTGCGGCTACATAGCCCTTGCTGACTCGCAAACATTTTATCAAATGTTTGTCTTCAATGGTAAACCCCACATTTTACAAACATGGAAATATGATGTCAGCATTACATCACCAGTAGCAAAAATATTAAATTTTTCCACAGGTGGAATTCTACTTTCCTTTTAAACATTCCTTGTAAATTTTGCGAAAATCTAAGCATTTTCCACGAAGATATAAAAGAAAATGTGAGTGGGTGTTTTTTTCTGAACACAGTGTATTTATGTGCTGTGCAGTAGCTTAGTATATTGTGTTGGGTAATGAGTTTTTGCTAAGTCTGATGGTCAGTTCTGTGTTGTATTTGAAGGGGTACTGGACACAGCAGAATGCACGCATGTCCACATGTGTATAATAACACGTGCGAATTGCGCAGCCTGGATAGTAGTGATTCCTACATGCATGGGATGCCGTACATTGTGCAAGTGAATGCTAGCAACAAACTTGGTTGGATTGTGTCCAAGGATCACACAGCTTATAGTGCAATGATTGGTATGTTATGTGTGATGTTTTTATGTATTTCTGCTGCTATTATTACTTTCACTATTTGCAAAATGCAAGTGATTTTTACGCACGATAGCAGAATGCTTCATGCTTTTTAGCCGTGGCCTGGGCGTCTGTCTGTCTGTCTGTCCATCTGTCACACTCATGAGCTGTATCAAAATGGTGCAAGCTAGGATCACGAAATCTTCACCATGGGCTGCCTCAAGGTCTCTAGTTTTTTGTGACAAAATTTTGTTCTTCTGGGTGCGAGGGTTTCTCTTGAACGAGGACATCAAAGAGGGGTACCCCCTAAAAAGACGTTATTTTGCCGTTATTGGCTTGTATACAGTCGGCGCCACTTATATGCACGTTGGTTATAAGCACACTCCGCTTATTTGCAGGACATGCGTCTAATCCTGTTTGAGTTTATGCTATGTCAGTGGCAGTCAACTTCGCTCGTTATCACCAGCCATTATGATATATACACGATTTGGCTATAAGCATGCACTCTTTTGGTCCCAGCTCCATGACTTAATTTGGTTATAAGCAACTTCGCTGACACAGTGCACATAAGACCACCTGTAGTCAGCCACTTAACGCTCACTGGGATGCCAGTGACGACGTCTAAACCCCATAATTATGAGGGTAGTCAGAGCTAGTGAGCACCACTCATCATGTGCGCTAAATTCAAGGAGTCTTCCATATGGATGCCTTAGATTTAAGTACTCTTTCAAGATGCATTAATATCTTATTGCTATAGGCCTACACTGATTGCCAAAGTGGCAGGACCACTGCTATCGCACGTCACGTGAGCTTTGCTCAAATTACTTGTCTAAGAAGTGTCAGAAGATTTTCAGGCCAGATGCTCATCATGTCGGCAAACCAACAGCATCAGAACAGTAAATAACTCACCATAGTTGGAAGAATTATTTGCTGTGTTTTGCAAGTGTTTTTGTTGTCATTTTTAAGCAGTTATCGGCTTTGATACCTCAGAAAACTATTGTCAAATTTGTGACTGGACATCATGCATCAACAATGTATTTAACTTCCCACTTGCTATGATGTTTCAATATCATGCACGCTATTACAGCTAAATGTAATTTTTTTTAAAAATTTTAATGGTTTGCTGCTGAAAATATGGTCACTGCTAATATATTACACTTGTGATTGCAATGACAGTTGTTTTGTTTCATGCAGTTAAGCCGGATCCTGTTACTGCAGTGAAAGTGACCAATCTTTTGAGTTCATCTGCGGACATATCATGGTCGCTGCCAGTTGAAGCTGATGACAAAGAGCTACTCTGTCAGATAACATGCACATCTCTGCAAGGCTACGTATCTGACCAGGTCTGCCAGCTGGGCTGTTTTGCACTAATCTGCTGTGTAGAATTTCTTAGCACAATGGGTGACTTTAATTTTCGCTTAGACCCAAGTTTTAAACTATAGTTTTAAACCAAACCTTATTCTGGACTCTAAAGTGTGGTTTTAAACCAATGCTCAGATTAACTTCAGTTTTAAACTCAGTTTTAAACTTAAGTTTTAAACCAAAAACCTACTTCCTTGGTACCCTATAAATATGCAGACGATACACAGATATTATATATTCTTCGAACTCTCTGCAAGTTCCTGAGCTCGACCGACTTGACGATAGTATCCTCCTCGAGTAAAGTAATGCAGGAAGAGCTTCACATGCGCAGTACTGGTGTAATATCTTACGTTTGCACCATCAACCTGACGACGCCGCCGGATGTATTCTAAGGCTAGCTGGTGAATCTGTCTAGCACTCGGACGCATTGAAAGAAACTCTCCTTCGTCAGATAAACATGATTCGCACTGTACATTGGGCGCACGTCGTAGGCATTGGGCCCTAGAACGCCAGCAGCAATAGCAACCACTGGGTAAACAAACACCATCTTATTTTCGCTAAATCGAAAGTTAAAGTGGTTTTGGTTTTAAACCAAACCTAAAGACTAGTCTTTAAGAAGAAACGCCTATCTCGATTTGTTACGGAGATCAGGTTTGAAACTGGATTGTTCAGATTAAGTTTGGTTTTAAACCGAAGTTTGGTATTATGTTCGGTTTTAACTTTGGTTTCAGCGGAAGCGTCCGGTTTAAAACCCTACTTAAAACTGGATTTAATCGTCACTTTAAATTTTGCATTGATTAAGTTTTAAATCGAGTTTTGGTCTAAAACTACAGTTTAAAACTTAGGTCTAAGCGAAATTTAAAGTCACCCAATGTGTGTCATGATGGCTACAGTCCAGTTTAGAATGCAGAGTTTTTGACCAGTAATCAGTGTGCATTAGCTGTGCAATATCTGCACATGGGATATGATACAGCAACGTGGTTGATTGCTTTGTGGTTGATGGGACTTGGACATTTTATGAAGATAATTTATGATAGTCATTGTAGCTCATCAAGTGAGTTTGTTGAAGGCATTTGTGTTGTTTTATTGTAAAATAGTGCTTCTTGAACTACTGTGCAAACATGGTTTTTGCAGGCAGACCTAGTGGGTGGCTTGCAATAACCCAGTGGAAAACTACATTTTTTATGATTGAGGGCATCGTTGGTGATCTGTGTTGAACTTTTGAGTTGCAGTTTGCTTACCAGTAGATGTTAAAATTTGTTTATTGAGAATACTTTCGATAAATGCTGCTGTAAAAGGATATTATGTATTGTACAGTTTTTAGTAGCCTTTGCATTTTCATTAAAGAATGACTTTTATATTTGTAGGTAGTAAATGTGACTACACATAATGTCACACTCTCACAACTTATTCCATTTGCTAACTATGAAGTGTCGGTAAAGTTCATTCCACTTATTGAGGATTATGAGATAAACAATTTAACTCCACGTGGATATTGGAGCTCGGCAGTGTATGACACGTTTACGACATTGCCAGATGGTAGGTTCAATGTTAGAGACATTCTTCAACTAGAAGTAGATCATAGCATTGAATGTTATGCATGATAAGAGTTTTTTTATTTAGTATGATTTATAGTTACATCAATTGCATTATTAAAATAAGTAAATGCTGAGATTTGCCATTCGTTGAAGGTAGACTTTTCTGTGTTTCTCAGCAAATTTCTTACTCTAACAGTTTGACTTCACGCTTTTCAGACCATTTTTACCTCGCATTGAAATGTTTGATGAATGGTGTTATACTGATCATGCAAACTGGATGCTAAGTCATGTTGGTATATGACTAGCTTTTTCTTCAGACATGCTACTATTTATGCTGCTGATGGATAATCTGAAAATTTGCTGTTAAATGTACAACTTTTATTTTTTTTCAGTTTCAATTTTGCGATGTTTGATATCATTTCATTTTACATGCAAAACGAATTTGTCAAGATCTGCTGCACTTTTGAGTAAGCTAATTGACATTAAAGTGTTGACAACATTAATTATTATGTTGTGGTCTTGATCAGCCAAATTACGGGTCTTTCCTGTCCATCTGGCTGTCATCCTTCTGTCCTTTTGTTTGTCCTATACAAGTCCTATCTTGAAAAACAAGTAGGTATCGTAAAACCAAAATTAGTGTTAATATTTCCGAGGTGTAGTAACTGATGTGCCAGTTTTTAGCCATAAAGGTCGAAGCCTCGAAGGTCAAGATCAGATCATCAGAAACCTTCTGACTTGCTAACATATTCATTTGATATTATGTGGCATCTGATCATTTTATAATATAATATATTATATTTATAATAGTAATATTAATTAGTCCATGTAAAAATAACGTTGGTTTATTTAAAGTTGAATGCAGCTAAGTTTTTTCTGTTAACTGTTTTGCGTTCGCAGTTCCTGGCAAAGCTCCAGCAGTTACAGCTGGTGCCTACGAGACCATCTCGCACAGTAGTGATAGTGGACAGCGGTTCAAACTCTACTGGCAGGTGATGATATGAATGTTTCTTATTTTTTGGGCATATAATAATAGTAGTAATAAAGTCATATTTTTCTGGCACTGTTAGGTCATGATTTCAGATGTGCCGGCTGTCTTTGTTATATTTTTATTATTTTTGCATATGTATATGCATGATCTGTTTATCTGTATTTACTATAGATCATTACCATACACACTGCAGTATGTGTAAAATGCAGACACTCACAAATGATGCAGAAAAAGCCAAAGGAAACAGCATTGTTTTGAATATGCACACAGAAAATTAGAACAGAACTTGTCTGACACAGTTTACACACCTTGATGTAACATTTGCGATGCTTGCTGTACAACTTGCGATTGTTTTTCCCATTTGGCCTAAACTAGAAGAACTCTACATACTGAATGCTTTTTCTGTAGCCGATTCCGAGTCGATGGCGGCACGGCAACATTAGACTGATTCGAGTTCGTTATCGTACGCTTGCTGCTGCTGCTGTATGGAACTCTATGATGCTTAGTGGCTCTTCTGTGTCGGTGGAATTAACTGATGCCGACCTAACTAACAATGAGTTTTATGAGGTTACCGTTGATGCAGAAAATGATGTCGGCTTTAATAGTTCCTTACGTCTTCAGTCAGTCTTTCTTTCTTCTAATGCTACAGGTACCAATGCTGAATTGTGTAATTTATGTATTTATAGTTTGTAGTTACTAATTCCATGTTTATTGAAACAGTGGTTGTGTGATGAATGGTCTTTATTGGTGACATTAATATTATGATGTTTTATTTTCTTAGTGTTTTGAGATATGATGAAAGCTGAATGGCCTTATGTGAGAATGGTCGTTTTTAGTGTTCGCTTAGTGTGAGTTTCAAACAGTTGGTGCAGTCAAGAGCACAAGCATGAGTGGCAAATCTGCAATGTTTAGTGTTTGTTGATAGTTGAGCTTCAGTTTTTATGCGCAATGGCATATCACAGCATCTTAGCCACCGCAATTCTGTCTGTCTGTCTCTCCATCTGTTCATCACATGGGTGGATCAGTCAAAAGCGGTGCAAGCCAGGATCACCAAATCTTCACCGTCGGCTGCCTGAAAAACTCTAGTTTCAGGATCTGTAAAGCTTGCCCACAAATTCCACAGGGGTCACCTTGAGCGAGGGCATTAAATGAGAGGGGGTGGGGAAAATTTGTGATTTTTAGCCAATAAGTTGCCTTTTGCTCAGAAATGGTGCGAGTTTTAGGGCTTAGGTTACTATTAATCACTAATAGGAAGTTGTAAACTGGCGTTTGATTGGCATTGAAAGCAATGATTTTGGATAATCTTGAATGCAAAATAGAGTTTTTTTATAGACTTTTTGGCGATTTTGGGCTGCAACACACATTTTAAGAACAAATTGCTTCAAAATTGCTAGAGATAGACCAGGACAAGCTGCATATGAAATTTTCAGGATTAAATGTAGTTTTCAGTACTATAAATTTGGCCCTCTGCTTTCAAGGAATCCTCCCTATGGCGTATGGGAGCATCAGACTTAGCTATTCCTTCAAAATTCATGTTTTTGGCTGCTCAAACAGCAGCAGTCGCATGACATCAGTTGCGCTGTCTAGCGTATGTGAATGAAGAATTAAACTTATCGTGTCCAGTGTCGATTGCTATTATCAGTGAGCTTAGATTGTATTGCAGTGAGCCTTCATACATGCACTGCTGTTGCTTGTTTCCCTTTGCATTAGCTTGGCTTTCTTGTAACCACTGCTTAGAAACTGATTTGAAAGTGTGAATATATGTGTGACAATTTGAGGATGTGTCATTTCATTTTAGTACCTGCAAAGCCGTCAAGGTTTTCAGTATCAGCCGATGTTGCTGGTAATGTTTATTTCAACTGGTCGCTTGTGAGCAGTGCCACTGGATACACTGTCTACTGGTGCCGTCATCATGTACACGTCCAGCAGTGTGCAGTATGTAATCTCATTTTCTGTACATCCTTGTTTTCTACTGTTCACATTATTTTACAGCAGTGTTTCGTAAATTCAGCATTTTTTTGAAGAACAAATCATTAAAGTCTGCCAAAACCTGCAACTCAAGTGTTTTTTCCGAAGGTCAAGAAAATGTTCTCCCATTACAAAAGTATGCTGTTTCCTACTAGGATATTGCAACACACAATAATTGTTTGTTTGAAAACATATGAAAAAGTTGCAGTAGCTGTGTGCTAATCCGAGGAACTGTAGAATAGGCCAAATGTTTTTTTTGTGGCTGGATGGTGTAAAAGGCAGCTAAACCAGGTTTAAAGTTCTTTTGGTGTTGGTGCTTGTCTCTGTTTGAATATTTTGTTTGTGTATGTTAAGGTAGTTCATTACTGGTATTTAAGTCTTTGTGTTATTTTGTCTTTTTTTTGCCTTTTATTTTTGTTGTCAGTAACGGCACAAGTGATCAACTTAAAAACTCATTTTCGTAATCCTATATACTGTGTCATGTAGCCACTGTAAGACCGAAAAAACTACTCAGTTGCTGCAACTGCAAAATACTTGCTTTTGGTTAGTTGAAAGTATCTGTTATGTACATCTGAGTGCACAACTTCTGCTGTTGTAGGTGAACAGTCCACTGAAGTGGATGCTGGTGCCAAGTAATGAATCTTCTGGCATCTTCGTCTTCCAACCAGTAGCATCAGCATCGACTTACGTCGGCAATGCTTATCGCTTTGCCATTTCTGTTGAACGGACCATTCCTCAGCACAATCTCACCGTCAGCAGTGGACTTGTCTGGACTAACTGTGTATACAATGTCAACAAAAGTAAGTCTGCTTTCGTGGCTGTTACTGTGCTGTTTGTTCAAAAAGAACACCTTTAATGTTTTTAACAAACAGCATATCATTGAAACCCACATCAGAGCTGTCATGTGGGATCACCTGTCACCCAACATGGGTGAAAGTGCTTCAGACCTCTAGGCAGGGAGACCATTACTTGCTTTACCTACCCCAGAAGGACGGAAAGCTGATTTGACTTTTTAGTAGTTGGTTATATAAAAAAATGGTTTACCAACTTCACATGTACCTGTTCACAGACAGTTTTTTTTGTTCAAGTCATAGCTACTGGAATCTGTCACACTTGATTGTATGTCCAGTGCCCTTTGGTTCACTGTCAAGCCAACTTGCTTTCATTCTAATGCAAATGATAATCAGTGATTGAAACTATGAAGATTAGAAGTTGGAGAAAATTTGTGTAACTGCGACAGCATTTGTCATTGCATTCCAGTTGTCAGTGTGTGTGAGGTGTTATCACTTCTGATAACTAGTGTGTGGTTTACTGTGGCTCAGGTGTATCGTGGCCACTAGATGTGGACTTTGCTGCTCACCAGCTTGGTGAAAGTCTTACTGTCGTCTGGAAACATCCACCATGCGATCAGACCAACTACATATCTGGCTATGTAATTGCTTACCGAAAACTCTCCAATGATGACAGTAAATGTGACAGCAGTCTTACAGGTCGGAAATTCTGTCATGCTCAATTGCACATGTATCTTGTACCGATGCTGAAGCCACCGATATGAAAACAACACTGCTCTTCATATCTTTGAATATGCTTATAGCACGAAACAGTAACTAATCAGTTAAGTGTAAACTTCATCCCAAATTACAACCTTTATTAACTATTTGTTGACATTTCAGACTTTGAAGTAGATACATTTTGAAGTGTCAGCAAACTGGTTAATGACTTTTGGCTTTTTTTCTTGCTGACAGCCTTAACAAATCAAGACCTAACAGAACCTGCTTATGGTTGTAGTCAGGTAGCATGTTAAATTCATGTTACCAGTAGTTTCTTTTGGCTTACCTGGTACATTATGTCACATTTCTCACATCCGAGTGTGCCGCCTGTTCTCCGATAGACAGCATTATGAGATTGATAAATGTCTGGAGGAAAACGGGGAAGATTATTAGAACTGCCATTAGTTTCACATATGCACAGTTATAATGGTGAGTTCTTACAAATTACAATGTTAAGTTTCCATCGTGTTTTGGGTTGTGTGTTTCGTAAAGCTTAAACTTTCTGTAAAGGTTAAACTTTGTGTTCCGTTATTATGTGTATGTGCAATTTTGCCTGCAAAGGCCGTCTCTGAATTGACCTATACTGTGTCGGGTAGGAATGTTAAACCCTACTCACTCACTCACTCACTCAATCACATCCGAGTGATGTTTCTGCGGCAGATTGGGATGAGCTGAGAGTTGATGATGCACAGACCACATCAATGATTATACCTCACCTGTATGCTGATGAGGAATATTGTGTTAAGATGAAAAGTCTGTCTTTCATGGGAGATTCTCACTTTACTGTGCCACTGAAGCAGCGTATCTTCCGCACAGGTAACATTAATGAAATTTGTTGCATGTTGTTATTGTTATTTCCTATTTTGTTTTTCTGGTCGGTGCTTGTGCAGATAATCAGGATATAGAGCAGGGTCTCTCAGTTTCAGAAGTCCTTTCATGTTACCCCTTTTAGCTGGCATTGCTGAAGCGTCAGTGGTGCCAGCTATTGTGGCAGATATTGTGTCGCGGTCTGTCTGTCTGTAGGTCTGTCTGTCTAGATGGAATAAGATATTTGGCAGACACATATGTGGGACCCCCAAGTAGTATTGTGTTAGATAGGGGTCCCAGACACTACAAGGGAGGGCACATTTGGGAGTTGGAGCCCCTTATCAAAGTTTGCATTGCAAGTTGCGGCCAAACTGACGTGTGACTTGCAACAATGTTGGCCCTTGTCATTTATAATTATGACATACTACATTTACGCTGTGTGTGTCGTTTAAAGCTATACATCAGATATGTTGGGCATACCTTAAGCCACATTACTTTAGATAATTGTATGAAATTGCAGTTTGTGTGTTCACTGTGTGATATCTAGTTATGCATGTGTGCGGGTGTTGTGTTTTCAGGTCTTAGTCGCAGTGCAGTTGCTGGTATTGTAGTTGCAAGCATATTTGTGCTTGTCATTGCTGTGCTGGGTCTCTTCACTATAACTAGGTAAATATGGATGTAGTTATTATTTTTGTTATGTTACAGTGTTACAGTGTAGATGAATTTTCCGTAGCTTTTTGCGCATAAGTTACACGAATGATGCATACATACAAATACTGCAAACATGTACAATTTGTATGTAATCTGCTGCTTGCTGTGGTTCACTTTAGCTAATTTCTAGACCTGACCTGTGAGTCAGTAGCAATTGCATAACTAATTTGCTAATTACCACACTGAATGTGGAGTAAGTTTGCTGATGGCAACAACATATGCTAATGTTGTGCATCTAGTCATTGGTATAACTTCATATTTTAGAAACCATTCAGAACATGCTGCTTTTCAAAAATTAATATTTTACAAGGGCGGGTAGCAGTGCATTCAAGCTGATCACTTTATTGTCACATTTCTAGATAATGTGCCAGTGATATCAGTCAAAAGTGATATCAGTCAAAAGATATGCGCTAGAGTGATGTATTGTTTATATGACTCAGCAATGTCTGAAACCTGTTTCTTCACATTTGATTCTTCTGTACTGTTGTTTATAGGAAGCTGAAGAAGAAGTGGAAGCAAAAAATGAAGATACCCATTGAACTTCCAAAAGTATACGTGACTTCAGTATCACAGGAGGTGCTTAGCTCGTATCTACTTTACAGTTCAGTTGGAAATCGATATGTATATGCTAAGTTGGAATTAGACAAGTTCCAAACCACTGTTAGTGTTGTTGATTTTGTGTACTATATTTGCTGAAGTGTGTTGTGTGGCCTCTCTAATAGGCCACATCATGGGTCTCACCTGTCCATTTGTCAGTTCAGTACAGGATCTTAGCTCACAAATGAAAACGTGTAGAAAGATCAAATTGGTGTAAATGTTACCTAGCCTAGTAGCAACTGATGTGCTAATTTCAAGTTTCATGTGTTGAAGGCCAGAGTACGGGTTTGGCTTGCTCAGTGCAGTTGTCCAGCTTGTATTGCTAGTCTAGATAGGCCAGACTGCATAAAGCTGCATGTCCACTGGAAGTGATTTGACATTGTCTGTTGTAACACAACTGTCTGAAAGTCATGTTGCACCTCTAGTGGACATGGCACCGGGCCCGTCGAGAGCCACACTGGGGCTCAGGGAAACATCCTTTTGGGGCCCCCATTTTTGCAGGGCCCCTCTAGGGAGAACATTTTTGAATTGTTCTTTTCAGAATTGTGCATTATTGTGTATTTTATATTTCTGAGCAATGGCGGGTTACCCAAACGTCGTGGGGCCCGAGGTAGCTTACCCCCAGGCCTGCATGGCACCATCGTTTCTTGCTGTTGGAATCCCTTCACTTCCAGTGGCCTCGTAGGTTCAGCACTAGGCTGACATCTTCGCTGTTTGTTATAATGATAATGATAATGTTATTGCTGAAGTGTAATGCAGTTGTTGTTTTGTTAGAAGTTCGTATGCTGTGCTGTGCAGCAGGTGAATGGCTATCCTTACACCGAGAGTGTGGAGCTGCAGGAGAGACTGCCAATGCTGACTGCTGATCGTCATGATGTGGATGAATCTAAAGGCAGGCAGCAGAGAGGACCGACTGATCTCACTGAACAGCCTGCTCTTACGGTATACTTTGCTGCTTTGTCTGATCTCTCTTGCACTTGCGTCTGGATGAATAGCGTTGTGTTGAGATTTATAGCTGATTCACATTTTCCTGTACCACAGTACTTAGATCTCTTAAGCTCATTATTGCTTTCACATTGTTTATGTTTGTTAGTTATATTTACTCGTGATTAGAGTCTGTGATTGAATCGTCATACTGACTATTATTAGGCTTAATTTAAACTTTCAGCAATATATCTGAAAACTGTGAATCATGTAATATTGTTCATTATTATCATTCCAGTGCTTTTTCTTGTTTTTTAACATTCAGTGAACGTTTTTTAGTTTTCTTTGACAAAATTTATAAGAGCCCGTATTTAGTTGTTGGTTTGCACAGCTTATGTTTCTTGACGATTTTTGGATATAGTTGAAAGAGTGACTCTTGTGATCTGCTGTTTTTGTGAATGTTTATAGGATGATATTGCAAGGGGTGGTAATAGTGGCAGCAGTAGAATTTCACCATACACAAAGTCATACTTGGAAGGCACAGATCTCGAGGGCAGTGGTGCAGATGAGACACGTTCATCCGATGCTAAACGGCCGGAGTCTCGGAGTGAGAAATCAATGCCTCAGCTTGCTGGTGGTGATGCTAACGGCACGGTGGCTGTAGCCAATGCCACAACTGAGCCGAGTCCATACGTGCCAATACCGGCAGCCGGCTCCTATTTGCCAATCAGTCCATATTCATGCATTGAACAGACAGCGAGTGACAGTGCTGGGCCTAGTGTAGCAACAGAGCCACACATCCATTTGCAAGAAACTGCGATTGGGGCTGGTGAGGGTACAAAGACTGATGGCTATGTCCCGTGGTCATCTTCATAACTGACTCCATCTATTCTGTATATCTATGTCAGCCAGTGCTTGAATTTGAGAATTTCACTTATCAGATGGTCCACAGAAAGTAAGCTCCTGACTATCATACATTCTTGACTTAGCATATTTTAGTTAATTTTCCAAATTCTTTTATTAGCCAAATCAGTCATAAACTTGAAAGTGCTAATTGTTCAACATCCCAGCACACCGTACACACACTGTGTTCCAAAAAAGCATCCCCAATATTTTTGACTATAACTTGAAAACCAATTATCAGATTTTGATAATTTTTTATATGAATATTTCTGACAAAACTTGCCATCAAATGACCATTCAGTTTACCACCTCACTGAACGTTTGTTTCTGCACTACCTGGGGAAATCACAACCAGCGAAATATCACTTTTTATCCAATGCGATATCATTGCTTAATTAACATAACACGTAAAAACACATTTTGTTCACATTTCTGACACTTTGGCTGACATTTCATCCAGTTGTCCATTTTTCAACTGCTTGCAGTAAAATTGCTTGAAATGTTGGTCCACTATGTGAACACAGGCAAGGAGACGCTTTCTCCATTCATTGACAGCAGTATCGATAATGTTCTGCTCCAGACCAATCCAGGCTGTACCAGTCGCTTCTTGACTTCACAAACATTCCTAAGCTTCATCTGGTAGACACACTGCTGCATTGCTGCATGACAGTCAAACCTTGTAATAGACCGGCTGTTGGGGCCCACAGATTAGGATAGATGGAATTTATTTACGTTTTTTTCATTCATTTTAACACGTATTATGCTTGGTCTGCTTTCCCCAAGTGGTGCAAAAGCAGACGTTGGGTGAGGTGGAAACTAAAACACTTATTAATAGCCAGTTGCGTCACAAATATTTCTGTCAAAAAATATTAAAATCTGCCAATCTTTCTTAAAGTTACGATCGATAATGTCAGGGATGTTTTTTCAGGTTTTCTGTTTCTTTCAACACATATTTCGCTTGATCTGCTATCCCTAGGTGGTGCAGAAGCATACATTGGGTGAGGTGGGAAGCTGAACGGTCATTTGATGGCAAGTTGTGTCAGAAATATTCGTATAAAAAATTATCAAAATCTGATAATTGGTTTCTAAGTTACAGTCAAAAATGTTGGGGATGCTTTTTTGGGACACAGTGCAGTTAACTCCAGAATACAATAAGTTAAACCTTGTAATTCAGTTATTCTAAAGCTCACTGCATAATAATAATAATAATCTGACTTGTAAAGCGCCAGTATGTGCTAAAAAGACTTCAGTGGCGCTGAAAAGACTTCAGTGGCGCTGAAAAGACTTCAGTGGCGCATTTTATGAGGTAGCATAGTGACATGTTCGAGGTGTGATTAGTTGGTTGGTAATCACAAATGCAAATTCCCTCTTTATCGGTAAAAGGATTTTGACAACAGATCAGTATTTAATGTGGTTGTGACAGAAACATAGGGGCTTACTGGTCTGCTTTGTATATCGAAGCTGTTTAGTGGCAGTTATGTGTTTTAATTGTTCATAATCATTGTAATAATTATATCCAATTTATTTGTTGTAATCTAATTGTTTTTTGTCAGTAATTGAGATGATATATTATGAGTTCTTTGCACAGGTGTAAAGTAATTGTTGGTCGTTGCTTGATGCTAGTCTTGCATTGTATCGTAGCATTCGAGCGTGATTTGTCTCAGCTTACAGTGTGCTTTGTCATTCATTCTGTCAATTGTCCCACTGCGGCAGTAGTGTTTAGAGTGTTTGATTTAAGCATATTGACACGGAGACCACCAGTCAGCTGTGTTTATTTTTAACGATGTTTTGGTTGTTAGTTGAGCCGTAGTGCAATGATTTTGGCACATTTGTGAATGTTTGTCGTGAATGTGGTTTGTGCATAAGTGGTGCCATCTGATAAAGAGCATTCACTTGCAGCGACATGTAGAGCCATGTGCAATTGAATCTGCGTATGAATGGTTGCTTGATAGATATTTTACTTGAATTTTATGGGTGCTAGTTGCAAGACAATTCATGTACGCATGAAAGTAGCTTTCTCTTACACATTAGCCGTAGTTAGAAACTGATTGTCCACATGATGGTAACAGACTGTAACTGCAAGGTCTTGTGATATGATATTATATGATAAAAACAAGTAGTCTGAATGAACTACACACTATCAGCTTTGTAGTGACCAGTAAATTGTACTGTACAGCAACAGATTATTAGCAGTACATAATACTACATATTCATTTCTTTGGCAGTCCACTGCTTACATTCATTTTTATGCGCGAAAGCAGCTACTGCTTTCAGCGCGTCTTAGCCATCGCAATTCTGTCCGTCCGTCCGTCTGTCTGTCTGTCTGTCCGTTACACAGGTGGATCAGTCAAAAACGGTGCAAGCTAAGATCACAAAATCTTCACCGTCGGGTACCTGGAAGACTCTAGTTTCAGGAACCGTAAAGCTTTTCCATAAATGTGAAAGGGTCACCCTGAATGAGGGCCCTAAATGAGAGGGGGTGGGCAAAATTTGCGATTTTTGGCCAATAACACTCTATATCTCAATAACGGTGTGAGATAAGGCCTAGGTTACTATTAATCACTAATAGGAAATTGTATACTGGCTTTCGATTGGCGCTGAATTCAATGACCTTGAATGACCTTGAACGTCAAAATAGGGGGTTTTATGGATTTTTTGGCGATTTCGGGCTGCGACACAAGTCTGTATTATTCACAAGGAGGCGCCACGGTACAATTATTATGTGCACTTCGGCATGACTGTAATAAAGGTGTTGTATTTTATCCTAAATTCCCACAAATCTAATTCAAACAGCGACAAATTTTCATTGTACGATTTCGTTGTATTGTGAGCGCAATAATTTATTATTTAGTACATTTCTGATGCACAGTATTTGGTGAAACAGCTTGCATATCTTACAGCGTAATTTGTGACATTTTGTTCGATGGTGCTGCCAACTCGGGAATCGGTTTACAACGCCCAGCACTAACTAACGCTGATCGATTGCATTGATTGAGTTGTTATATTTTTACATGTGAAAGCAGCTACTGCTTTCATCGCATCTTAGCCATCGCAATTCTGCAGTTCAGTTTGATTTCTGCTATGATATAGTTAGTCTGTTTAATTACGTCATCAAGTCAACGATTGTATTAGGTAATCACCGGTACAGAAATATCAAAATTCCTTGCACAAGGGCAAATTCCATGACTCGACTTGAAATTTCATGGTCCACGGAAAACTGTGGCACCTATAGTTATGATCTGTTACGTGTTGGGTGCCATGTGAAACTTCATACACTCAATCATATTTCAGTGATTACTTGCATACCATCTTCGTGGGATTTTAATGTTCAGATGTTTTAGATTTTTATATTTGGCAGCAAAGTTAATTAGTTATTAGTTAAGTTATTTCTGCTTATATTGATGGGATATACTAACATATCTCATCTCATCTTTATTTGAAATCAGACCACAAGGGTCCATTAAGCAATACACAGTAAACATAAAAACAGACACAGAAAGAAAAGAAAACACACTACAATAAAACTAGAAGCTACAGGTAAACACACAAACACACGTAAACACACAAAGGTCAAAACTACAGCAGAATTACATTCAAATATTGTATTATACTATTTTGAGCCCTTAACTGCTGCACATGAGCTAATACAGAAGCATTATGC
>Ga0209367_1005296_pt1 | contig 17878 bp, 13 predicted proteins | sample WorMetLIZISLAND2_FD_187412 | JGI IMG/M metagenome (GOLD analysis project Ga0209367, IMG submission 187412) | Marine gutless worms symbiont microbial communities from Max Planck institute for Marine Microbiology, Germany - Olavius geniculatus... ... | reverse complement strand
AAGACATACATTTTTGCGAAATATTGATGACAAAATGTATTCAGCGCATTAGAGATCTTTTTGAGTATGCGCTATATAAATTTACACTTTACTTACTTACTTACTTTCTGTGAAGGTTTTGTAGCAAAATTATCCTTTGCAGTACATGGTAACAGACATTAAGCATTTATGTGAAACATCATTTTCAGAACTATCTGCTAAGCTAGATTTGTCTGTTCTGTTTTTTTTTCAGTTGAGCATTGTAAGACTTACATCAGTGCTGTGGGCTTGTTGCAGCTGTTAACAGCTGTTGGTGCAGTGCAGATAACTCATCCAGTTGTTGATTATAAACGTTATCTCAGTAATGAAGCAGACTGCCATTCTGAAGGTGTGTTTGAGTTTATTTTTTTTCTATTGCAGTATTACGGCGTGTTGTGTGTGGATGGACAGATATAGGTGTTGCAGTGCTTGTCTCTGTTTACATGGCAAAGTTTTGAATGATTTGTACTGATATTTTGCAGACACAACTTTTGAAACCATCAATAGCAAGTGTCACTGTTGAGTATATTGTATGCAGTGTGATAGAATTTCCAGTGCAGCACATTTTTGAACGTTTTCAGAATTAACTGCTAAGCAGTGCAAGTGAAATAAAGGTTTGACATGCATAGAACATTGTATTCCTGTTAATTCAGTTTGCTGTGTATCATGCATTCGTGAAATGAGTTTGAGTATAACAGTTTTGAGAATTGCTGGAAAGTAGGTTTTAACTGAGTTTTGTGTACTTGGGTACATCATCTGTTACTAGCGAAAAGACATTTTTTGTGTGTATTTGTTGTTTTGCAGAAGATTATGGTCGTTTGGTAGAAATCTATGATTTTCCGGAGGGAATGATTACACGTGATTTGCTTGTGCTTTTTAGAGAATTTAGGTAAGTGTGGGAAACATTTGGTGTTATTCTTTCATATAGTTATCTTCCTCATTGTAATGGCTCTAGAATTTTCTTTTATTGCTGAATGCTTTTAGACTGCTCATTTTCAGCTTTATGTAAGCGTATGTTTGACTTCACGTTTTATTTTTTTAATGTAAACATTTCTGTTATTCTGACGTCATGTAATCTGCAACAATTTGTAGAGACGAGCATTTTGACATCAAGTGGGTCGACAAAACACATGCTATTGGTGTATTCTCAAATCAGGAAATCGGTATGTATGTGTATTTTGTGTTTTTTTACATGCAGTGCTGATTTAACTTTTGATTGTTAGCATGTTAGCATATTGCTTGGTGTCTGAATCAGTTTTTGTTAGTATGACTTGTGCCAATGTGCTTTGGATTGTAACTTTTCATCGTGTAATGCATACCGGACACATTGTATTACATTATAACAGATAATTACCTCTGCCAAAGAGGTAATGTTTTTGCCTGACTTTGTTTGTTTGTCTGTCTGTCTGTTAGCAAGATAACTCAAAAAGTTATGGACGGATCTTTCTGAAATTTTGAGGGTATGACGGGAATGGCACAAACTACCAGTGATTCAATTTTAGGGGTGATCCGGAAGAAATCCTGGATTCTGGATCACTTGAAATTTTCATTACCATTGCTTTCAATGGGGCATAAGGGAAACCGCTGCAAAACCGAAGATGGTGCTGCCACCTAGCGAACAACATTGCCTTGGCGGAGGTGTGCGGGCTCAGACTGCTTTCTAGTTATTCATGTTTTACATTAGTGCACTTCCACATACACCGTGAGGCATAAAAAACACACCAAAATTCATCGATTGTAACTTAAAGATGGATGATCAGATTTTAATAATTTTCTGTATAAATATTTCAGACACAACTGGAGATCAAATGATCATTTATGTTCCTATCACACCTGACATCTGTTTCTGCACTACCTGTGGAAAACAAAACAAAATTTAATATTATTATTTGATCAAAATAACGCACATTTGGCACATTTTGTCCAAATTTCTAGCACTTTGGTTGACAGTTTATCCAATTGTACAGTTGTGCAACTACTGACAGTAAATATTTGAATTATGGGCCATTTGTGTAAGCACAGGCAACGAGATCCATTCTCTCTGCATTGATGGCAGTGTTGATAATGTTTTGCTTCAGAGTTCAACCAGTCGCTTCTTGAGTTCATTGATATTCCTAAACAGAATCCCATAAACTCGTTGCTGCATAACACTGCAAATACTGTCGAATAGACTGTGATTAGGGCTGTTAAGGGCTACGTATCTGGAATGAATAAATTTACTGATGTTTTTCTTTCTTTTTTATCTCATGTTGCATTTGTTCTGTTTCCCCAGGTAATGCAGCAACAGACGTTAGGTGAGCTCAGAATTTGAATGGCTATTATGTCACAGTTATGTCTCACATGTTTGTACCAAAAACTATTAAAATGTTGTTATCCTTCTCCAGGTTACTATCAGCAATGTCACGGATGGTTTTTGGCATTTTTTGTTCATTTTAATGCCGATTTTATGTGTTTTGATTTCCCTAGGTAGTGCAGAAGCATATGTTGGGTGAGGTGGAAACTCGAATAACCATTTGATGGCAAGTTGTGTCAGGAATAGTTGTACCAAAAATTATTAAAATCCAATAGTTCGCCTTCAAGTTATGATCGATAAATTTTGGTGTGTTTTTTATGCCTCACAGTGTAGTAATACTTTGAAGTAAAGAAGATTAATTTTTTTTGTAAAACATCAGTATTATCAGTTGATGTTTTCTGTGAAAAGAATTTTTTTTAATACTGGGTATGTATTAAGTTTATTTCTCCATGATAATTTAATTAAGCGTTTAGCATGCATAGTTCTTCTTATCAGTTAAGAACTTAAGATTGTAAGCTGTGTCTCAAAAAAAACATCCTGGACATTTTTGATTCTAACAGTCTAACTTGAACAAAAATTATCAGATTCTTATAATTTTTGGTGTGAATATTTTTAACTCAACAACGGCCGTTCAGTTTTTCACCTCACCCAATGTCTGCTTCTGCACTACCTGGGGAAATCAGACCAAGCAAAATATGCGTTGAAATGAATGAAAAAAAACGTTGATAAATTCCATCTATCCAGGCCTGTGGCCCCAAGAGCCAGTCAATTACGAGGCTTGACTGTTGTGTAGCTACGTGTCTACCAGGTGATGTTCAGGAATGTTTATGAATTCAAAAGCGACTGGTGAAGTCTGGTTTAGTCTGGAGCATAACATTATCGATACTGTTGTCAATGAAAGGAGAAATCGTCTTCATGTTTATGATTGCATTATTAACCAACATTTCGATCAATTTTATTGCAGGCAGTGAAAAAAACTAAACATTTGGATAAAGTGTCAGCCAAAGTGTCAAAAATGTAAACAAACAAAATGTGTTTTGTGCATTATTTACATTAAGTAATAATACCACTTTTGGTAAAAATGCAATATTTCGTTTTTTCTGATTTTCCCACGTCAGTCCAGAAACATACACTGTGTGAGGTGGGAAACTACATAATGATTTGATGGCCAGTTGTCTCAGGAATATTCTTACCAAAAATTATTAAAATCCAATAATACTTCTTCAAGTTACAATCGAAAATGTTCGGGATGTTTTTTGGAAAACAGCATACATATACATCGTGTCCGGAAAAAAGCATCCCGAATATTGTCGACTGTCACTTGAAGAAGGGATATCGAATTTTGATAATTTTTGGTACTTTTGTTTCTATCGCAACTGGCCATCAAATGACCATTTAATATTTCACTTCATTCAATGTTTGCTTCTGCACTACCTGGGGAAAACAGAGCCAACGAAATATGAGTTGAAATGAACAGAAAAACGTCAAAAAGCATTCCCAACATTGTTGACTGTGACTTTAAGAATGATTGACAGATTTTAATAATTTTTTGTGCAAACATCGACACTACTTGGCATCAACTGACCATTTTAGTTTCCATCTCACTGAATGTCTGCTTCTGCACTACCTGGGAAAACCCAAAAGGGTGAAATAGAATAAAAATGCAATATTTCATTGGTTTTGTTTCCCCAGGTAGTGCAGAAGCAGACATTAGGTGCGGTGGAAAGTTGGACAGTCATTTAATCGCTAGTTGTGTCAGAAAGATTGGTATCAAAAATTATTTAAATCTGATGATTTTTCTTCAAGTTACAATCGAAAATGTCTGCGATGTTTTTTCCGGACACGCTGTATTTTGTTCATATATATGGTGAATCAGCGAGGGTTATTTTGGCTCATTTTTGTGCAGCTGAGCAAGTCGTTGCCAGTTTCGATCATCCATACGTCAAAGTTTGTCCATTGCATTTAGCTTCTGCACAGACTAAACAGACTGCACGCAAATCAAAAGGTATGCACTTTCTTCAGTTGTTATCTGTACTTGCACTTTGACTTTTTTATTATTGGAACTATTATAATGTCTCAGGCATTTCAGACTGATGCTGCTGCTGTTTGTTTCTTGATGTGGTTATTTGCTTGGCTAGTTTTTCTGCAGTCACTCTAGAATAGTTTAAATCCCAGAGCAGTCATTGTTTGGAATTTGCTGCAGTGGGACATTTTACAGCTGGGATGCTCTTTCCGTTACTGAGCCATTAAGATCAGCACACTGAAACACGTGCATTTTGGAATTTTTTGCAATTCGTGATTGGTAAATAATTGCTGCCTGCTGTTAACGTTTGGAATGGTTAGCTGTAATTATTGCCATTGTCGTGTAGATTTTCTGGAGCCATACAAGCGTCGACCGGAGACGACGGCTTCAACAGCTAGGAATCTAGTGCATGGTGCTCTCGGCCTGCAACGTCCTTCATCCAAGGAACACACCAGTGAGCACAAGAGGCGCTCTAAGAAGTCTGATGGTAATTATTGGAGCTCCTTCTGTTCACAGTCTCTAGGCCTAGTGTTTGAAATGCATTGAGAGATACGATTGAGAGATATGATATGAGAGATATTTTAAAATGCTATTTAAAATATCTCCTCTTTGCTCTTCACTAATCTCGACACTGCAGAGCATTGGAAACTTTTTGTTTCTGTGAGCTGTATGAAATTTATTGTGTATTGTATGTGAGCGTTTGTGATTTTATTTACTGAAACAACAAGAAACTCATTTTTGACTGCCTCGCATCCATCTAGCCATTTTTATCTTTGCTAAGTTTTGCTGTTTTATTTTATTCTTGCATGTTTCTCAGCTGTGCAACACACAGCTTTTTCAGCATGGTGATTTGTTGAAACTAAATGATTATTTATGGGTCTGAAAATGTTCGGTTTTCGACCAAGTTTCTTTCCAGTGGACTGAAAGACTAGTTGTCTTGCTGTTGTAGATCACAGGCACTCATCGAGCAAGTCCAAGCGCCGGGTTTGGGATGGAACTCTACGACCGTGTGCTATGGACATGGAATGATGAACTGTTTTCATTTGTCGTAACTTGTAACATCTCATGAATTATATTGCTGTTGGTCCTGACTGCTGACTGTTGAGGCTACAGTGTCATGATGATAACTGTCTGGTAATATGCTGCTCATTGTTCAAAATACACAGTGAAATTTTTTGAAGCTAGTATTTTGTTTATGCTCAATCTGTGCTGTGTATGTAATGTGCTGTCATATGTAATAGAACGCACGCTGCTTGAAAATTTGGCATTTATTTGGACCGTTTATTGACCTCTGATCTTTAGTTAGCTGATTTGGTTGTTTTAGTCCCAGATTATATTTGATTACTGAATATTGAAACTGCTTATTATTTTTATGGCATTTGTGGCATTACTGAAACAAAATCTATCCACTAATGATAACATTTGTTTGAGTTTTTGTGGAAGGCAGTCAAGTATAATTTGTCATTAATTTTGAACTGAATATGAGATATGACATTATGAAATTGGAATGGCTTACTATTACAATCTGGCTACATTTGTTCAACGTCCAGTTTGTGTAGCGGATTTTTTGGTATTGTGGATCTTTTGTGCCATGACAACGGTTTGTTGAATGCTAAAATGTAATAGAAGATAGATTTGCTGTTATAATGTGATGAAACAAATGGCATTGGCGTCGTGTAGGGGGGGGGCGAAATTGACGTCCTCTAAATTTTAGCTTGTCTGGAAAAAAATTTTCTCTAAAATTCTGTTACAAAGTTAGGGATTTATGGATGAAAATCCCCCATTTGGGGGGAATTAGGAGGAAAGTTGAACTCGTTAGCACCCGTGTCTTCTTTGTCGGCAATTTGCAGCTGTTTTTCAGAAAATTGCTAGTTCCTGCCTTTTTTCTTTACACACGACGCTGCTGACAAATGTGGGTGGTCTGTTGAATGTTTAAAGTTGAGTATAATGCATTTCGTTGATGCTGTCATTAGTAGATAATTTTTTCAACTCAGACATGCCGTTGTTGCTGCAATAGCGACGTTTAATGAAGATGTTGTAATTATTTTATTCTGTCGTTTTCACCGGTGTTGATTTTTGTGCAAACGACTAGCGTGTTGTTCTGCGAGCTTGACCCGGGCGTGTTGTCGTCGTGGTTCTGGCTGGCTTGCGAGTCGGTGCGTCGGTATGAACCGGTGCGTTCTGGTATTGCTGGTACTCATCACAGAGATCAGTCAGATTCGACTCCGCCTGCGCAAACTCCGCCTCCTCCATACCCTCGCCGGTGTACCAGTGCACGAAGGCTCGTCGTCGGTACATGTCGCTGAACTGGTGTCTCACTCTCCGCAGGGGGCCGTCGGCGATTGCCGTGCTGTTACCGACGAACGTGGCGCTCATGCGCATGCCTCGTGGCGGGATGTCGCACATTGCTGTTAGCACGTTGTTCGGCAGCCACGCCACGAAGTAGGCGCTGTTGCGACGCTGGATGTTCAACATTTGCTCGTCGACCTCCTTCGTCGACAGACGGCCGCGGAAGATGGCAGCCGCCGCCAGGTAGCGGCCTCGCAGCGGGTCGAAGGCCGCCATGTGGCTGTTGGCGTCAAACATCTGCTGGACCATAGAAGGCACGGTCAGGGCGCGGTACGGTCGGTTGCAGCAAGCGGTCAACGGCACGAAACTCGGCACGAAGAAGTGAAGACGCGGGAACGGGACCATGTTGACGGCCAACTTTCGCAGATCGGAGTTGAGTTGTCCAGGGAAACGGAAACAAGTCGTTACCCCTTCACAAATCAACGTTGTGGCAGCTGTTATGCGTATTAATCCGATCGTTTATTAATAGTTAGCCGTAGGCTTACTGTTTGGTAGCAATATATGGTCAGTGCCAGTACTGCATTAGCTAGATGAAAGTCTTCGGTAATATTACAACAGCAACTAAAATTATCTTAATTCAGCATTCTCCAGTTCTACTAAGCTTATTGCTTTCAGTTTACTAATAAGCCAGACTCAGTAACAATGTGAACAGGAGTTAATAAAACAATGCCAATGATATCCCTTTTATTTAGTTTCAAACAGTAAAATATTCAACACGAAAGCCATCTACTTATCTTGTGTATGGTGTGGTTGTCAAGTGCAGAATGTAAAGTTAGGCTTACCTGCCATGACCGCCGAGATGAGCATGTTCATTTCCTGGTAGGAGGCGGCGTTCAGTTTGAGCGTGTTGAGGCAGATGCTGTGCAGAGCCTCGTTGTCGACGAAGAACGTCTCGTCGCTGTTGGCTATGAGCTGATTCGTGCTTAACACGGCGTTGTACGGCTCCACAACCACCTTCGACACCTACCGTACACGTCAACACAGCGGTAAAAACACGCAAAGTTTTCAAGCCATAAAGCCGTCAGCCACGACACCAGCTTACACTGCAAGACCACACATACGGGGAGAGTGCATCGCGCGGTGTACCTGTTTACACCGAAGCTTTTATACTGTTGTTCATTGCGACTATCCATGAAGTGATCGATGAACTGGGTGTCCGGTTACTTTCCGAGATGGTTTATCCGTCTCATGATGGTCACCCATCCAAGTAGGCCTACTAACCCGTCCGGATCTGGGCTTGCTTAGCTCTTGTTAATTATTATGAAGTAAAAAAAATGCCAGTTAATTCTGGTATTTCCAGTTTTACTCGTTAGTCTTTTCGTAGACCAGCACCTAACGTTTTGAAATTTTATTTAAACTCATGCACAAATTTCCACTGATATTTTCCAGAGATTAACATCTTATCGTGATAATAATTCACACGACGAGGTTTTGCGCCGTAACGGCCTGTTCGACGTCTCATACATTGTCCGTAAACGAAGACTGGGTCTCTTTGGCCATGTCACCAGACTTCAAAGTGATGTACCGACAAACCAGATCCTTCGAATATGCACCAAGGCGACGGACGGTGAGCGGTCTTCACAGGAGTGTAGACGTGCCAGTGGTCGATCATCTACCATCTGGATGCACCAGATCTGCGTGACACGGCTGTCACAGCAACTGAGGCCCTGCAGCTAGCGGAGGACAGACCGTTCTGGCGAACGATCGCAACGGCGGGAGGCTTCGGCTAAACGCTTCACGTCGCATGATGATGATGATGGTAGGCCTATTCACACCATATTGTGGGTATATACCTACCTTGGGCGACGGAAAGATGCAGTGCGAAGCAATGATGCGGTCGGGATACTCGTCACGCATCTGGTCCAGCAGCAAACAGCCGAGACCGCCGCCCGTGCCTCCGCCCAGCGCGTGGACCATCTGAATGCCTTGCAGACAGTCGCAACTCTCCGCCTCGCGCCGCGCCACGTCCAGTATACTGTTAGCCAGCATCAGTCCGTCCGTGTGGTAGCCACGTGCCCAGTTGTTCGACGCTCCCACACGACCTGCATGCATCGTAAGTCATATTCATACAACTATACACGATGTTTCATAAAAAGGACTCCTTTTTGTTTTTTTCATAATTCACTCACATGATGAGCAATTTGCATGAAATTTTTATCAGTTTTAGCTGAATAAATACTAATTCGAAATGTTTTAACAAAACATGGCAGTTGATTAAATATTCTTTGCTAGTCGTGATGTAACGCTGACATTATAATGTGTCACAGGTACAGACTAATCCCAATTGGTGCTGCCAGTTGCTACCCTGCTTCAGTGGTGAAAAATCTGGTTCGTTGGTGTCAAATATTTGAAGTTTTACAGTTGCAGCCACAAAAACGTGCAAAGCGATCGAATTTGCGTGTCTGCGGGGATAGTTGGTCTTTCACATGTTCGAGCAAGACAGTGCACTATCACACCGAGCTTGCAAGATGTTGAGTTTTTGGATCACAAGACGCCCGATTTCATGTTTCCATGTTGCTCAGTGCTGACACGATAAGCATTTATCATTGGCGAACCAGATTAAGTTCACCGTCGAAGCAGGGTAGCAACTGACAGCACCGGTTGAGACTAGCAAGTTTGTACCTGTGACACATTATGACGTCAGTGTTACATCACGACTAGCAAAGAATATTTAATCAATTGCCATATTGTGTTCAAATATTTCGAATTAGTTTTTCTTCTGCTACAACTGGTAAAAATTTCATGCAAATTGCTCATCATTTGAGTAAATTATGAAAAAAACAAAAAGGGTTCTTTTTATGAAACACTGTGTATAATTGTCGACCTTTACATTCATTGCAGTGCACCAGCCATGTAAGCTTGTATAGGTTTATTTATGCATCTTTGCCAGCAAAAGAATGACACATCAAAGACAGTACATGGGCTGGACATAAGGGCCCTGGGCACTGACTATAAGCTATAATCTATCATATTTTCAGACATTGATGACCGTTTGTTAGTAGTTCGGCTCTCGTAGAAGAAAACGACGATTTTCAGGCTCACCGCCAATGATGTTATCAGGTCGGAAGATGCATCCGAACGGCGTGGCTCTGACATTATCCAGTGTTGATGGTTCCAGATCGGTTAGAACAGCTCGCGGCACAAATCTTCCACCTGTACTCACAGCATTCGCAGGCTATGCGCTAGATGCTGATTTGGAGAAATTGCTGGCTCAAAAATGATCAACTGTATAGCGACAAACACAAGTAACAGTTGTTATCTTTCAAAAAGTCATACGTAACAGATTTTCAATGAGTTTGTGGTCACAGTGATTTTCTGAGCCGAAGCATTCGCTACACAGTATGAATTCATTGTTATTCATTGTTGTAAACGGCCAAACTACGACTTCTGCATTTCACAAGGTAGTGTAACTACAGTAATAATGTGAGGTTGGCTAAACTACAGCCATTTAGGCCTACGTCAAGTTTGAAGTTTCTTCATGATGTTGCTTGCCAAAAATTATCAAAATCGGCCAATGTTTCACGGACTTATTAAAAAAGTGGTCCCGTTGTTAGAGACACGGTGTATCGTATAACCGATCTATTTAGCATACTTGTTGCTTCGTTGAAATAAACGTTGATTCTTTCCAGTTGCAGATCAGATGTCCCAGAGAAGTATCCCCGCGGATCAACACCGTGTTCATCGCTGATTACTTCCCAAAACTGCGTCACACCGGAACACGATCAGTCCAGTTTATATGTTTCATTAATAACAGAATACCTTAAGCTTTTCTACAAAAAAAATATGCAGCTTGCCCCACATTTGGATTTTGGACGTTGTCAAAAGATAATTGTATCGCACCATTTCTTAATTTTTTTTTACCGAACGGAAGCTAAATGCTGTATAATAGGCTTAATTTACACCGTGTCCGGAAGAAAGAGTCTACGGTATTTTAAACATATCTTTGACAAACCTTAACCTATTCTCATAATTTTTGAATATGTACTTTATTAAACAGTTGCGATATTTTCTCTTTCTATTGCCATGTCACTTCGTAGAGCTGACGTAATCATGACGTCATCGAAAATGCCGTTTTATTGTATTCGAGGTGAAAAAACTAACAGTGTTTCGGTTAATAACTTTAACAAATCTAAACATATGTTTATATTTTTGTATGCAACATTAGAAAAGCAACCTGCAACTGACAATGTACTGATAGTCCACTTCGCCCGAATACTGACGCCACTTTACCGTGTAAATTAAAACACTTTTTCGTATTCTTACTCCACAGCAAAACAAACAAAAATGCAGAAAAATGGGCTGTTTAGCCTGCAGCTGCCGTTCTCATCAACAGTGACAAAACTTGCTATTGACCAACTTTTGAATCAACAACTTTATTACAAGTGTACACTATCGCGACGCTAACGCATGCTGCTGAAATGACGCTGCTTGCTGATAACGGCTGCTGCGCAGCGACGTTCCCAATAGGCCTACTGCACGCGACGGCCACGCGTTAACATGGCGAAAAGCAAGACTAGGTTAAAAATTTTGATAACAAGTAATTTATTTTTATGCCAACAATCTCCGAAGTTTTTTTACTGCAATTTTCTTTCATCCGTTGTCTTTTTTTTTCGTTTGCAGAGGTTCATTTAGACGTTATCTTTCCGCAAAATGGCATTTTCATTTTTCGATGACGCATTTTCGATGACGTCACGATTAGGCATACAATAGCTATACTAATTATGAGAAGTAAATTTTGAAAAAAGTTTTAAATGTTTTAATAAAGCGTACCATTGTAATAATGACTGTGCCAAAAATTATAAAAGTAAGTTTAAATTTGTTGAAGTTATTCAGGAAAAGTGTCGACTTTTTTCCCAACAGGGCATATAAGCACTACTGCATCAACAATAGAAATACGACGTGCGGTAAATTTTACTACAAAAAACCTTTAAAAGCTAAAAATGCTGATTACACTGCAAAGTATTTGCAGCTGCATAACATGAAATAATAACTTTCAAGGGATTATAAATTAATTATTGGAATTTCCGGTTGTTTCTCAATGTCGCATTCATATGTGGACACTTTTCTTGAGCTTGTGCTGTGGGTAAAAACACTGCTTTTTGACTATAGGGCCTAGAATACAATGTTTGTAGTTACCTCGAAGGCTTTCGGCGCTATGAGACAACAAGAGTGTGAAATTTCTCTTTTCACAATAGCTCGTATGTATTTGATGACGTATGTAACAACTTTCGGTCCAGAGATCGGCAGTAGTTTTACGATCTGTCTGTCGCATCTCATGTCGTCCCATTTACGAGTATATCCGCCAAATTTTGGACCGATTTTATGGCGCTGAGGAAGATTAGAGCCAAACGTGAATTAAATTTTATAAAACACGTACGGAACACGATTCACATGTAAAAATCAAGCCTTAAAATGATTAAGTTAGATTTGCTAGCTATAACAACTTACTTTGGCACCAATGTGGTTGCCACCTTGCCCGACTTGCAGATGAAGTATTTCTCTCATTTTCCTGTTTTTTTGGTCTTTTATGATACCGCCATATATCGTCAAAAACTCAGACGGTTTCATTGCTAAACCAGATGTTCTTCCACTAAAAGCTTCATCACTGACACTGCTTATCTCTCATCAACACACCGGCTAATTCCAGATCTTACCACTCTATAACTACTCCGATCGTTTTACCAGAATCATCTAGGGTCGCCCGATCATTTACGTTCTTCCATTAATCGCCCTCATACCGCGGTTCTTCGTGATGTTTATGCCATTTTGAGTGACGTTCGTTAGTTATTACGTCATTATAAACTACGTATGAATACAAAACTTATTAATCCAGTTTTTCAAGCTTGTCTGAGTGAAGGATTTTACGCGCGAAAGCAGCTACTGCTTTCAGCGCGTTTTAGCCGTCGCAATTCTGTCCGTCCGTCCGTCTGTCCGTCCGTCACACGGGCGGATCAGTCAAAAGCGGTGCAGGCTAGAATCACCAAACCTTCACCGTCGGCTGCCTGGAAGACTCTAGTTTCAGGAACCGTAAAGCTTTCCCCATAAATTCGAAGGGGGTCACCCCGAACGAGGGCGCTAAATGAGAGGGGGGTGGGAAAAATTGCGATTTTTGGCCAATAAGTCGCTGTATCTCAATAACGGTGCGAGATAGGGCCTAGGTTACTATTAATCACTAACAGGAAGTCGTACAGTGGCTCTCGATTGCCACCAAATTCAATGACCGTGGATGACCTTGGACGCTAAAATAGAGGTTTTTTATAGATTTTTTGGCGATTTTGGGCTGCGAGACACATTTCAAGAGCGAATTGCGCCGAAACCAATTGAGATAAACATGGACAAGCTGCGTACGAAATTTTCAGCATTAAACGTAGATTTCGAAGGTCTAAGTTTCGATTTTTTTAGGTTCAAGGAAACCTGCGCACGAGGGCATCAAAGAGCGGCACCCCCGTAAAAGTCGTTATTTTACCGTTGTTGGCCAGTAACTGCATGCTATAGGCTTTTGCGCGTCTCGTGAGCATTAGGTCAAATTTCTTGTAATACGAGTTATAATATACAGGGTGGGCCAAAAAACGTGCCACTTTACTTTTGTCCTTATCTTCGCCAAAAATCAACCGATTTTTAAAAAAATTCTTTCACTGGTGCATTCTGTGGAAAATTAGCACTAAAGTAATTATTGAATATCTCGCCACACGTTAACTGTATCATTACACTACCTTGTGAAATACAAATGCAAGAAAAACTAACAATAATAGACAGCAAGCGTGTTGATAAACAAAATACACTTTCGACCAAAAATGCAATGAATGATCTGTTCGATGCTATACTTTGTTAGATCCGTTTCTTTGGATATCTGGTATGTTAGACGATATGTTTGTTTCTGGCCTTTGTGGATTAGCAAGCCTACCATTTCATCCACATTGATCACGTTCTCTTCAGTCTGCCGGTCTCATGCCGTTGGTCGGTGCTGAATGTTTCCGAAATTAGTCTTAATAACATACCCACGCTTTCATTGTTGCAGTTTATCTGCAAAAATTCTGCCCTTTTTCTCCGAAAACTGTATTTTTGAACCGGTACAAGTTCTTAATCAGAGCCTTGTCTTCACTGCTAAATGGCATATTACATCACCGGTATATCTTCAGTGCATTAAAAATTATTATCTACGACAATATCATTTACTTTTGTATACAAACATCAAAAATGTACATAAAATTACCTTACCTTACCTCCGGGGTAGGCAGGCTCTTACACCTGCCCAGCGCTGAGGATGTATCAGTTCGGCCCAATGCGCATCTCCGAATGTAACCATAAAGTTACAGGTAACGGCTATAAAGCCATAGACGGCTGTGAAGCCGAAACCAGCACAAAAGCACTGGTAACGTGTAGCAAATCTGCTCTCACGAATTTGGTCAGCTCTTAGTTAGCTCATACCCTCCAGATTTTAGAAATCTTTCGGGTGATCGGTACAAAGACCTACCACCTCGACAAGGTAGCTGACCACGGTGGGGAAAAATGTACATAAAACTAGACATAATTTAATTTTTGTATAAAAATTAGTGAAAGTTATTTCAGAATATGTTTTTTGCATAATATGTGTATTACAGTGATTTTGGTTATTTTTGAAAATTTATGTTTTACATGGTAGTGTAGCGACACAATTAGTGTGGTGGGATATTTAACAACAACTTTATTGCTAATTGCCCACAGTATGTGACAGTGAAAAAATTTTGAAAATCGGTCAATAATTAATTGGCGAAAATATAGACAAAAGTAAAGTGGCACGTTCTTATGGCCCATGGTGTACATGTAATTCATTATAATGATGTTCGTCAGATTTTCGCATCATGAGTAAATTAACTAAGCAAAAACTAAGTAAATTGGTAAGTAAGTAGCCTAAGTTAGTTTTAAAACATGGTGGTGGTAGTAAAATCACAAGACGCACGTCATGCAGAGGGCTTAAAATTGTTCAGAATCAGGCGTTTATTGCAGAAACTGAGAAATGTCGCTCATTATGGACGAAACACATAAATTAACAACACAAAATCAAGTAGGATCTACACTCTACAGTAGACTACTACACAAAGATTAATACAACCAGCAACGTCAGATCATGGATAATAAAGAGACGAAAATAGGCTATTATAGAAATATCGACGCAGTTTTTGCTTAAGCTTATCGACGACTGACACAATCACAAAGTCAACGACAATATTAACAGAGGGAATGAGTAGGCAATCAAGCACATGCACGATGTTACGAACTATATGTGGGCGCCTGAACGTCTGTCGATATGACGGTCGTGAAACTTTCAAAATGTAATCGTACCACTACAACATATAAACGCATCTACGCAGAAAGTCACTGCTGACAACTACGACTCTACAACTGCTCTATAGGCCTAGTTTGCAACGTGGCCATTCTATCACGCCGGATACACTAAGTTTTGTCAACGCGTCATTATCGTCCAGACTGTACCTAGCTGTTCATTGCAGATCCAGCCAGTATGTAGTGGTCAGACCCTCCTTACCCTGCAACAGCAAACGTCAGACGACCTAGTCAGAAATATGCGAGGTTTTTGATTCCAGACAATGTTCTCACATCGCTATTTACACGTGACACGTCACAGCATTAAGCGCATCATGGATTCACGTTCTCTTGATCACCCTGAGCAGTTTGCGTGTGCATTGTATGCCTACGTCGCTTAGCCAGCACAGAAGAAACACTTCAGATAACTCAGCATCAAAGCACTATCAGTCGCTGTTTGCATTTTTTTCGTAAATGTTCTTATTAATTTGATTCGCAAGCCTGTAGGGGATATTGTTAGGTGGTAATCTCAACCGTAATTGCGGACTTAGCTCTTAACAACAAACAATATACATGTACTTTACACTACACTTACAAGCCAATCAAATTTTACGAGACACCTACTTTTGGTTGTCCGCCATCAAGTTAATTAATTTGATTTAAACTGCGCAAATGCAGTTCTGTACGATGACGTTCTGGGCTATATTGTGTCTATCACGAATAAGTTCAGAACAAGAAAAATGTAGACATTTCGTGGCGTGAGCGTTAACGAAGTGGACAGTCAACTATCCAGAAAGTTGTTTTAGCCTAACTAAAGTTTGTCTTTACTGCGTGGTGTTGTAATATTAATAACGTGACAAGTACCTTGAGAATGATCTGTCCGCGTTTGCTGAACGCGTACTGTTTGCCGGACTGCATCAGCGCGTAGTACGTTCTCTCGCTAACGTGTACACGTTGCGCTGCAACCACAGCATGCATCCGCTTTCATTTCATGACCTACGAAGTAGGCCTACTGCTATCTTTCACTATTATACGTCTGGCGTGTTATAAGCGTCTACAATCTCACTCCACTCAAGCGTGAAGACTGAGAGCGTCTCTCGTTTGTATGTCACACATGCGTCCAGACAAAACACGCCGACGATCACGGCCATGAAATAAATACGTTTTAACACTAATAAGCCTACACCATAGACCGTGTTGAAAGCTATAGGGTCTACATAGCAAAGAAGAAACCGTTAATGAGGCAAATGCATTGATGGGAGTTATAGACAGATAACAGTAATGTAGTTATTATACCGCTGGTGCTCGTACGTACGTTCGCCGGTGGACTGAAGACGGCTGGCGACGTTGACAGTGTCACCAAAAAGACAGTATCTCGGCATCGTGCGTCCAATGACAGCTCCAACCACCGGACCGGAGTTGATTCCAATGCAGACGTGCACCTGACCGCCGCCTCCCAGTCCGACCACGCTGTCGGCGCTGCCAACGTTGACCGTAGGACGGTGCTGACGTTCACTGTAGGTCGGCAGGTGCGCCAGAATGTCCAGCGCCATGTTGGCCATGTCGACGGCATGGTCCGCATTGAATGTCGGCACTCCGCTCGACACCATGTACGACTCACTGATTGTTTCAACCTGCTCACAGCACGCGACAGCAGTAGGCCTGCCAGAGCGACCGCGCTGCAACGTAGAAGACTTAGAAAAGCACTCAGGCTGAAATCTTAAGTCAATGATGATTTATGTTATATTCTTAAGATAAAAATTCTGCTGACAGTCGCGCGAATATATGCAAAGATACAGATCAGTAGATCTCTTTTAGTTCCAAGATCTTCCTGCGACAAATGTGAAACGTTGTCCGCAAAACTTTTATAGGCCTAGTAGCGCACTGTTGCTGGGATTGAGAGTCTGAATGTGATGCAATGCGGGAGAGAATTAGAAATATACCACCTGATCCAATAGACGCACAACACGCAACTACTTTGTTTAACGAGCTGGTGCAGCCAACAAAATGGTTGAACCCAATAACTGAATTTTAATCTTATAGCAGGATCTAAAAGTGCTTCAAAAAAGATGGAACTCCCACGTAACGGAATTTAGTCAACGGAGGGAATTTTCTACCTCAGACAGAAAAGCGCAAACACTTGCAACGTCTGACCTTATAGACGTTGTGCTTGGCAGTGACTTCGTCGAAGGTGATCCAGAGGTGGTTGACGAGGTCGACGGTCTGAACTGGCGTCATCTTGGACACGATGACGGCGAAGTTGTAGATAACGACAAACGACACGGACGCCTCGACAAACAGCTGAGGCTTCATGGCCACTCCAGACTTCAGACCGTCAGCCACCGTCCTGCATCCAGAAACTAACATCCGTATGACATAAAATTAACCTGATAAAACTAACATTTATAACACGTTTATTCACCACAAAGGCAACTTGAAGGAAAATGAATAAATGGCATAATTTTTTGTGATATCTGTGAGCCTATCACTACACGGTACTGATCACATTGCTGTTAATGTTATGATGCAACGTTATTATTACTGGCTGATGCAAATTTTGTGCAAATAATCTCGTGTTTTCACCAAAAAAATTGTAATAAATATATAATACAAAGAGTGACTGGGTATAAAACTATGTTCCAGCGGAAACAGTTAAAGTATTTCTCGCGGCTTTATCCTCGGTCAACACCAATCATTCAGTGAAGAAGCAAGCACAATACATTTCAGTTTCAGTTGTGGCATGCCACAAGGGTCGTCCTTGGGCCCAAAAGCGTTCATTGCCTACACCGAGGATGTCGACAGTGTTTTCTCGGCGCACCACTTGGCACATCACGGCTTCGCTGACGACATACAGGCTCACAAGCACACAATGCCATCTCAAGTTCATACTATTG
>Ga0209367_1005295_pt1 | contig 17882 bp, 10 predicted proteins | sample WorMetLIZISLAND2_FD_187412 | JGI IMG/M metagenome (GOLD analysis project Ga0209367, IMG submission 187412) | Marine gutless worms symbiont microbial communities from Max Planck institute for Marine Microbiology, Germany - Olavius geniculatus... ... | reverse complement strand
GTTGACTGCTTTGTCAGTTCGTAAGTAAGTAAGTAAGTAATCTTTTATTAAACAACGGTCAAACGCCATTGCAAAAACAGAACATAACAGAGCATAATCGTTACAATATCGATAAGAAAAAAAAAGAAAAAGAAAAAAAGGGGAAAAAAGAAAAGAAAAAAAGACAATAAAATGAAACGAAATACGGTAGAGCTACAACAGATCTACATGCAAAATCTAATATGCATCACCAAACAAATATCGCAGTACAAACGAACGTTTGGAATACATTTCTGACTACGATAAAGCGTAGTTTCCACGCAACGCAACGCGCGCAGCAAACGCAACACAACGAACGCAGCTGGCATAACAGACGCTGCGACAACCGCTTTTATCCTTGCGTTTTATGGCCGTTGCGTCACCCGCGTTTGTTAGGTACTTTCTTGCGTTCGCTGCGTTGTGTTGCATGGAAACTCCGCCTCAGTGTGGCGTCAATCTGGGTGGCTGCGACTTGGCGTCGCACTTGTCGTCAGCAGCAGCTCGCGGGGTTTCAATTATTCATCGTTCGTCGTCTGTTTCTATTGCCTCGCGTCGTCCATCAACTGCGTCGCCGCGTGCGGGTGTGGGTCACCGTTCGTCCGTCCGTCTTGCAGTGCGCTTCACAAGTCGCCCGGAAACGCGGCTAATTCTTCGACGAACGCACTCGCGCCACACAGCGTCTAGAAGTATACATTCCAAACGACAGCGAGAATAACTGAATGACCGACTCCTCTAGTAACGAGCTGCATGCCTTTAATTTGCGCAGCACGTTGGCATTTCAAGTTAAAACTGCTCAGTTAGATTGCGTAGTAGTTGTCAGATAAGTGGATCTGTGAAATTAGTTCACAGCGTGGAATATAATCAGAACTGCATTTACCGCTGTGTATCCTGGCGGGCATGCAGTTTCTGGGCGGAGGCTAGTCGGCTACGTTAATAAGATTTTTTGACGCGCTACAGCTATGCTGTTGGGCGTTATTGGCACGGTTGTCGTCCATCTGGTTGTCCGTCTGTCGTCGTCTGTTACGGATGTATTGTGGCTAAACGGTAAATGGTAAGGGGTCGCTGATGGTACCATCGGATAGTGTGCTGGTGACTTCCTATAAGCTATCAATGGTAACCATGTCTCCATCTGCAGCGGTACGGCCGCAACTTTTAATGGAAAGTTTCAAGCTATAAACTATGAATGGCCATATCTCGGAAACGATGAGAGATAGAGCCAAGGTTACTATTAATCACTAATAGAAAGTGGCATGCGCCTTTTCAAATAAAATGGAAATCATCGACTTTGAACGACCTTGAAGGTCAGTACTGCAACAGGAGCTGCGCGTCTTCCCTAGCGACAGCTGGGTTTTTTTTGTTTCCAATCGGTAACCAAGAGCTTTAAAGGTTTTGAGTTGAAGTTTGGTGTGAGTGTGTAAACGCACTCCGTGGGGTGTGGATAGAACGCTGAAGTCGATATTGGCCATAAACCGGGAGAACACGCGCGTCCATTCTAGTTAGCCTTTTAGTCGCGTTGACGCTGATCGTTTCATGCCATTATTTTATCGCTGCGCAAATTGCCGGCGTTTTGGCTCGGTCGATAACACGGCGGGCGATTATGCTTAGCAGCCACTTGTTGATCTGCGACGCTGCAGGCAAGGCAGTCGCCTTGGTCGACCGACACGCGACAGGCGATGTATTATGGGTGGTGTTGGGGGATCATCGTGGAAATTTGGACCGTGACGACGTGGGGTTTAGGGTGTGTTGGTGAGTGTAATAACAGGGTATGGGAGATAATGACCGTGGAATAACAGTCAAGTGGCATTAATATGTGCGAAGTAACTGCTGGTATATATATATGAAGACATTTTTATTCGGGCGTTGAGAGCGCGGCGCATTGTGGCATTGTTAAATTGCGCCTTCTATGCAATTGCGCCTCCTTACTTACTTACTTACTTACTTATATATACATCCGTGGCATACGAAAACTGGTGGGCTGGCTGTTAGCTGTTTTTGACGGGCCTCCGGGCTGCGTGTCTTTTGTCTTACGACACAGCGTCAAAACTGCGGCTGGGTCTAAGTTATGATGAGCAGCCAGCGTGATAGACTGATCAGACTCCTTGCTTGTTAAGTTGCCTGTGACAGTAAACCTACCTGGTGGTCTGTAATAAAGTGTGCCTTCATTTACCTTAGTTAGCATTTGGCGGTCGTTGCTTGTTACGATAAATAACTCATTCTTTCGCTCGTTTTGCTGCACCGTTTAATTCTGACACAAATGCTGCCGTGGCTTCTCAAATGCTGTTGCAAATCTGCAATGGACGTTTGTTCCCAGTTTATCACGTACTGTAAGCCGGGCCACCGTCAACGACTGTTGCGCGCATTCTGCAACTCCCAGAAATGCCATTATCGAAATGTTCCGTGCTCGAGATGCTCAAAACGTAAACTTTCGGATTGCGATTGGCCGTTATGTATAGAGGACTTCTACAGCGTTGCTCTGGGTGCATGTCCACTGCTGTAAAAAAAAGTCAAGACGTGATTTAGACGTCGGCCTAATTCTGACGTAATATGCGGCTGTCCGCCTACCTATAGGCTACATGTGTATAGCATCATTAACGTCAACCTTTGTTTTTTTAACTGAAAATTAACACATTGGCTGCGCCTGCCCTCAGAAACGTTTACCCCAATTTCGGTTTTTTCTGTGCTTTTTGTTTTCGAGTTAAAAGCCTGTGCCGGACAGAGAGAGAAGGGGGGAGTAGACGGACAGACAAGACAGTGATGCGGACTATTTAGAATTAGATGGCAAAAGCTACTAGCTTATTATTATGTGGACACAGTTCACATGCAAAATCATGGTGAATTTTGTACGCCTTAATCAGTATTTTATAATCGATATTGTAAATCTTGTTACAGCGACTGCGAGAAGTTGTGAAGTTTGTTTGCCATTTGTCGAAGTTATGACAAATTATGACAGTTATGAAGTTATGAAATGTAGCTATACTTGAGTAATAAAGATGTCGGCCGTTGCACCGTTTCTGGTGTAAAGATAGGAGGGAGCAGTGGGGGTACCTTAGAAGCCTATTCATGCAGTAACTGAATATAGTGCCAAAATGCATCAAAATACTTTATTTGTACACCAAAAAAATCGAAGAATGTCCGAGAAGGGGCACAGTTTCCTTCCCAGACCCTTCTTCTGGTAGGTGCCCGTGTTTCTTTACATTCAGATTCTGGCTATGACGCTGATCTGGTATACAGTGCCAGTATTTAGCCGGTAGTATTCGTGACACTCGATTCGCCGCCACTGGACATCCTGAGCACTGATCCGCTGCAGATGATCCGGTAAGTACGGAAGACTCTTCTCTTGTGACACGCGCCAAGGAGCAGCAGCAGCAGCAGCAAAGATGAGTTAAAGGTAAAGTCCAGTACTTGCTATAGCGCTTCTTACACGAGACGAATTCGTGGCTAAAATCTCGGAAGTGGCAGCTGATTGGCATGAGCTAATGATACCGCAGCGCACTAACGAACAATTGGACTCACGGTTTGCAGCTAGCAGACATACCACCGCCCCAATCGGCCACACTAGGCCTTCGCCCCATAGCCCGTAAGCTACTACTCTTTTCCCGTCCCACGGAGGATAGGAGGCTGAGTTGGTCTGAGATGAGCATTGAGCGTGCTGGTCGGTCGGCTGGTTGGTTACTATGTGTGTGTGTGTGCGTCGTATATTAAAACTGAGCGCATGACTGACGACACTGGCTAGTCATCCATCAATTAACTGTCGACGTTGACCGCAGCAGCCTCAGTATATACGTGATCAGCGGCCGCGGGCCACCCACAGTCCGTCATATCGTCCGACTGGCGCATGGTACGGTGGTCATTACACCAGCTAACCACCAAACGACAGCCAGCTTAGCTGTGCTTAGTACGACCGGTCGAGGTCAGGCAGACAGTGCTCACCATTTCTGTTTCTACTCCTTAGTTTAAACTCCTCGATAAAATATTGGATGTGGAGTTTTCAGTACTGTTTTTGCCAACTTTTGTGCTATTTTTTCATCTCAGTAATGTCACATTCGTAAGACTCGCGTGCCCGTTGTGTCGCATAGACTACGTAATTTTTATGACGTGCACTGCCACAAACGTCATGGTAAATCATAGCCTGTGGTCTGCTGATGTCACTCGACTGCCATTAATGGAACCGCAGGGAACTTAGCGTTGAAAAAAACAAACGTGTCGATACATAGATAGTTATTATTATTTTTGTCGTCTGGAGCCCAAAAACGATGGACAATAGGTCGATTTGATGCCGTAATGAAATGAAATGTAAAGCCGACGATACAAGAAACGTAACATCTTGTGGTTAGAGTTTTTGATAGCTAAAGTTTGCATGGAGTTTTGATATGTGTAAGGCAAGACTAGAAAAACGTAACTTTTTCTAAAAACTTTTTTAGTTTTAGAATTGTTAGGTTTTTAAAAAATTTTTGCTAAAGTTTTCAAGTACACAAAATCACCACCAAGAAAAACATTTTATATACTCTCTTACAAGTAAACAGTATAATTACGTGATTGACGTCATAAGTCAAAAATCACGATTAAAATATGAAATAAAATATGATATGCAATAAATTTCACAGCAAAACAAAAACGTACGCTACATGAAAATTGAACTTTTAAAGTTTTAAGGTTTTTTTAAACTTAAAAACCTAGTTTTTTCGGACCAATTTTTAGCTCTGGTGTCAAACTTACACAGAATCACAATGTCTCTTATCCATCAACTTTTTTCTCGCTTTTTCTTCGTTTGCTACGGATAGTGCGTGTTGCGCCTAAAATCTCCAGAAATTCGGGACAACATAGCTTGTGCTACAACTGTCATACCCAACGTCCATATTTTGAGGGTTTAGACCCAATCCCCGTGACTTGACTGTTTTTAAACAGGTAAACAGTAAAACCGAAAATTAGGAGGAATATAAATCCACTTTTGGTGAAAAAGAACGCCGTTGTCATCGCACGAGACTGTCAACAGCATCCGTGGTTTCTGAGTCAAAAAAGCAGGTGCTTCGTCAACGGTTCAAAGCATCGATGCATTAAGCTACAGCGTCTGGTGGGGTAGGTGCTCAATCTGCGCGTCTTCGTCGTCTGTTACGTAATGAGATAATGCCAAGGCGACGACGTCCCTACCGACTCCTGAATATTCCATGAGAAACGAAAATCGGCAGCAGCCGCCAGCTTCCGAGTCCTGTTGAAATAATTGAGCCGAGCTGAATATATGCGAGGTTGATGCTGTTGCGTACGTAAGCGTATATTTAAGCGGTTCGTGTCGGTGTTTGTGCGAGTTTTTGTACATCGAACGACCATTCAGAAAAAGCTATAAAAAGTTAAAAATTATTAAACACCACTTTTGCATGCTAAAGTTTTACAAAAAATACTAATTTTTGACTTGTAGGTTACATGTACGAGGCATATACCTTAGTGCCTGTTTTCTTTTCCAGTCCATTGAACATGGGCTTGCTACTGCTGTTAAAACCTGTTTAATTTGAAACTCATGCTTAATTAATTTTTGTATATGCCGTCGTTGACTAAAACCAAATTGTATGCCAGAGGAAAATCTTTGTATAAACTGCTGCGTGTTAACTGGTTTTGACATTTATGTATCGTCTTTTTCATGTATGTGTGAATGTGTTAGCCCTGCATATATTTGATGTGCTAAACCACTTATACATTTTAACAACATTCGTTTATTTCATTTTGTAGTTGGCAGCTTAAAAACCGTACATTGGTACATGTCAAGCACGGGATTTTGCATTTTGCGTAGCGTCAGCACGCAGACCGAACGGTCGTTCAGCATAGTATAATGCGATCAAGTACAATGCCGAACAGAAAAAAGGAAAAAAAACAGAAAATATCACAATTTGTAGTTTTAACAATGCAAGTTTATAATTCAGTGAGTAAAATTTAAACGAACTTGACAACTCAAGAATATAGGACAGTATTTGTTTAGCCTTTTTAAGAAGCAAATAGATTAAAAATGTAGTAAGTTCAATATGATAGACTGCCTTTGCAACAACGTCGCGAAAGGTATGCAATATACCAGCTAGCTGTATGTTAGGTCTACACTGTGAGGCATAAAACACACCAAAATTTATCGTTCGTAACTTGAAGGTCGATTATTGGATTCTAGTAATTTTTGGTACGAATATTCCAGACACAAATAGCCATCAAATGATTTTCTTATGTTTCCGCCTTACCGAACGTCTGTTTCTGCACTACCGGGGAAAACTGAACAAGCAAAATATTACATTTTTATTTAATGCAGTATCATTATGTGATTCAAATAACGTACATTCAGCCTATTTTCTGCAAATGTCTAGCACTTTAACTGACAGTTTAATCTAACTGTCTAGTTGTACAACTGCTGACTGCAAATATTCAAAATATCGGCCATTCGTGCAAACACAGGCAGGAAGATGCATTCTCCATTCGTTGATAGCAGTGTTGATAATGTTCTGCTTCAGATTTCAACCAGTCGCTTTTTGAGTTCATTGATATTTCTAAACAGCGTCCCGTAAACTTGCTGCTGCATAACACTGGAAATACTGTCGAATGGACTGTGATTAGGTCTATTAAGGGTTACGTATCTGGAATGATTTAATTTATTTATGTTTTTCTTTTTTCTTATCTCATGTTGCATTTGTTTTGTTTTCTCAGGTAATGCAGCAACAGACGTTCGGTGAGCTGGGAATTTGAACTGCCATTTTATGGCCAGTTATGTCAGAAATGTTTATACCAAAAACTATTAAAATTTCGTTATCTTTCTTTAAGTTTCTATCAATAATGTCACGGATGGTTTTTGGCATTTTGGTTCATTTTAACGCTGATTTCATGTATTTTGATTTTCCCAGGTAGTGCAGAAGCATATGTTGGGTAAGGTGGAAACTTGAGTAATCATGTGATGACCAGTTGTATCAAAAATAGTTGTACCAGAAAATATTAAAATCCGATAATCCACCTTCCAGTTATGATCTATAAATTTTAGTGTGTTTTAATGCCTCACGGTGTATATTTTTGCTGTAATATACGGCAGCGAAGCGCATATGGATGTGTACGCAATGTGTCCAGCAACATATCACACAGAGACAGTGACGGTCGTCGCATTGCAACGATGGAACGTTACCATTATATACACATAGTGCACTTTGCGTAATGAAAGTTGTGACCAGTTTACAATACGTCCTGTATCGTCATGTACAGTCTAGCCAGTGGATCGATTCGCTCACACTGAATTAACCGACTCCTTGTTATGTCTCTCTACTTATACGTGTTTCGCTTATTTGAGGATTTCATGATCGTCGTTTTCCCGGTTTTTTTCCAGTTACCTCCTCCCAGAGAAGAATTGATTCCTCTGTTTGTTAGTCAGATTACTTTCAAAACTCTGAATGGATTTTTATAAAAAAAAATTATAAACGAAGAAACGATTACATTTTAGTTGCTATCTGGATCGTGATGTCTAACCCGTAAACGCTTTAAACAGATACTCAGGTATACCGCGGCGAACTGTCACGCTATTGAGCCGTGGTCGCCTTGTGGCATTGCCATTTTGTCGTACAGATTTGAGTGTTTCCTGAGCTTTTTGTTATGTTGTTTATTATCGTCTATTTTTTAAATATCTCACTAACTCTTTGACTCTTTATATCACATAACGCCATTCGATAAACATGTATCACTCATTTATGGCACGTTGTTAACAAATAAATAAATACGCGTCGCCTTAGTTGTGCGTTATATAAATTTGCTCAGTCAATTTGCTTGCTTAAGTAAGTAAGTAAGTAAAACTTAGCATGTCAATGACCGCGCATCAGAGCATGTGACTACCACACCAGTGTGTTACCTACTGGTCGTCGTTATTGAATTATCGTTTCATTCTTCGATCAGCTCGACTCGTGCCGTTCATTCCACTCCCACAATGCATTTCTGCACGCACCGGAAGCGGAAATGCTTGCCAATGTAGGGCGGCATCTGGCGGTGGCGCGCTGTATAGCTGGCAGCATGGTCACCGGATTATCACAATCCAATTTTCCGCGGTATATTTTCTCGCTGATTCTTTTATTCTATTGTACATCGGCGGACGGCACTTCATTTGGATAATATGATACTGCAGCATGTCGACATTGACGTTACGTTCAGCGGCTGAATCATGCTGCTGATGCAGCTGCATAAGAACCATGTGAAAGATGTTTACTGCCATATGATGCATTTTGCCCATCTTTTCTATGTGCGATGTCGGTCTACGATGCTAACGTACTGACACTTATTATTAATATTACAACAGTTTGTAATTTTTTGCCGCTTTGGACCCTGGATTGAACATAATACCCATTCTAAGCGACATTTTGGTTTTTAATATCTTACTATCTATTTCCAAAACCTTTATTTTGAGATTTGTCTGTCTCAGAAGCGAGCACAATGATTGTTCGACATATTTTTTGTAATCTCGCCGCCGCTGACACTGCCATGGTCGCAAGGTTACTGTGGTTTTTCCCACATGCGGCAACATCTCAGTGGAAATTACTCTAGAACGGCCACGAGATCGTATGACTGTTCCGTCTGGAGTGAATGCCCACTAGAAACACTGCGCCTACGTCTTTCGTCTCACCGGCCAATTTTCACGATTTTGTCATCGCAACAACTAGAACTCTGTAATCACTTTTAGGTCATTTTTTCATAGCATGCACTGTTTACACTTAATTTTGCCATTCGTTAAATTATCCGCTATTGGAAGCGATGACTTTCGCGTGAAGCAGTTATCCCTGCAGCAGCCATGTTGATGGATGATGAATGACTTTACCCGTGAGGACACGAAACTGAATTGTGTGTACTCAGACAACTGCTGTATTGAATAGGACAAACAATTCGTTAAGGGTCACTCGGTACTTGCGACAAGCGTCACGAACGATTAATTGTCGTTGTCCTCCATATGTCCACTTGTCATAATTATAGTAATGCGTTATGAGTAAATGAAGCAGTTAACGAGATCGGTGTTCTTGCAAAACGAAAAGTGCACAAAAATATTTGAACTGGCGTCTAAAAGTAGACTGAGAGAATGAGAGAAATGGGGAAAGTATTGTTCCAAGTAGACGGTTCAGCACGCGTGCCCGAACACGCTTCGGACCACACGAGGACATTGTTTATGGTATCGTCATTACACAGCGTTCACTCATTCATTTGTTCAGTACAGTCCTGCAGTGCGTATTGGCCTAGAACATCGCCAAGTCATCATACCACGCTAATCGATTAAGCCTATGAACGGGTCGCCTAGAACACCATTGTCATTGATAATTATTGGTCTACCTGGATACTGAACCAGAAAGCTTGCTATTTATTCAGTCGCCTGCAAGATTTGATTCGGGGATTCAGTCTGTAGGCCCCTACTTTGTGCGGAAATGCATCAACAGCGAGTGAGCCACTCTGGGTCGCGCTCTGGCGAGTGGCATTAACGTCTACCGCTGACGTTCGTACTGGAGGAAGACATTTTGAGCACCTGCTGTAATAAAAATGATGTTATGTAACACGTTTGACTTTTTGAGAGATAATAATTGCCAATCGTCTTTCTGAGCTGACGCGTGCACTAACCAGTATGAATTTGTTGTTGTAAACGGCCAAACTACGACTTCTGAATTTCACAAGATAAGTGCAGCAAGGGTATTGGGATGAGATCGGCTAAACTATAGTCATTTATATTGCGTTTATTTGTAATGTTGTGTGCCAAAAATTATCAAAGTCGGCCAATATTTCACAGAGTTATTCAAAAAATAAAAGCGCCACGCATTTTTGAGACACGGTGCAGTGATCACCGTTTACAATGACTTGTAACATTTTGTCGTTCTATTATACTACAATCATTTTCAACCGATAGATTTAATTATATTTTTGTCAAAAAAGTATGTTTATAAATTAATTCTTGTCAGCTAAATTACTCAAAGAAGCTAGGAACAGCTTTTCACGACATTTTTTGCGTGTTTTGGGCATGACCCGAAAAAAAGCGATTAGACTTTGGTGACTATCTTCATTTGTGTTTTTTTGTGTTTTTGTTCTGCGCAAATCTAAGATCACTCGGTTGATAAGTAGTCCTCTTACCACCCTCAAGAACTGTGTTAAACATTTTTTGTATTCGCCAGGTGGCAGCGCTATATTATCGGCGAAGGTTGATATCTCTGATAGCTGGCAGTTTATTATATGTGCCAGTTTATATAAGCTAATTTGAAACCCGTTAATCGAGTGAAAAAAATAGCTTTTTTCAAGCAGATGTCAGAGAGGTGGCACACTTATGTATGGACTAGAGCAGAGTGATCGTGACTCGCGAGTCACATTGTCCATCGGACACTCGCGACTGTGACAGCTGGCAAGCCGGAAGTGGTTCGTCCTTGCGAGCGTTCGTCCGTCCGTCTGGTGCTGGTGGTGATGGTAATGTGCGTAAATCACAGCTCGGGATCGGTCAAGCGTAACTATCACGCAATACTCTCACGAGGATCCAATCCCGCTCATTTCTCTTCCATCCCTGCACGCAGCTCGATCTGTCTACGCTTCTGTCAATCGGTCGCCCGTCAAGACGTTCTCTCTGAATAACTCTCTGCCAATAGCTCCACCAACTTGCAGCCACTGTCGCTGAAATTAGACATCGTTTTAACCTTCTATACAAAAAGCATCTAATCGCCAGATTGAAGTTTGGAGCACTATATTGTGAACTGTGATAGTTATTCTACGAGACTGGTCTTTGACGGTTGCGCGGTTTTTCGTTAGGTTTAGCACGGCAGCAATGGCTTTGCTGATTTCCTTCACCATGCGACAATCTCACGTTTAAAATATAACAATATTATGCTTTATGGATGTAATCATACATTTGTGTATTATAGTGGAAAATACTTGTCCATTTTGGTGTTCTTAGCCAATCCTTGCCGTGTGACGTCGCAATATACTTTAGTCTTATAAACGTAGAATTTTGCTCATTTAGATTAGAGTTTCTTGTGGCCTTTGCAAAAAATAAATTGAATAGATAATTTGAGTGGTTTGGTCCTAAACGCGTTAAGTTATTATTTGACTGCATATAAAAATCACAAAATTACGATAACGGAGTAACTTGTAGCCTATTATCGTATCGTATCGTAATCGTATTGTGCGAGTGCCTTGGTACTTTGTGTCAGTGAACTTAGCCCGCTGTGGCTTTTGTAACTGAGTTGTGTTTCGCGCACTACCGGTGTACCGGCACAGGGCCTTAGAAACAAAGACGAGCACCGACCCGAAGGTCGCAGCTGTGAGAGGGTGATGGAGCAAGTTACGAACTTAGCCCAGTAAAAATTGAGTTTTGTGATGTTTGATTTCCAGTCCGTTTCCAGACAGATTATTATTGAAAGTTTCCAGTCGGCTTTCACGGTCGCAACGCAGGAAGAGTTAATGCTGGTGCTAAACGTGTGGTAGGCGCGAGCGTGAAGTTATCGGTGTGTCACAGCGTGTCGTATTGACTGAGATGCTGGCTATATACCGGGTGACGCAAACACGTTCTCTGACCTTCCTGGGTCCCCAGGCAGATCGGATTCAGTCTCGTGATGATCTATCAACATCATGCTGTCCAACAATACTGTCGGCTGATTGTGGGACGCTCTGCCTACTCTGTTCACATGGTTACGGACGTTATCTACACTGCGCGGAGCTTTTGGGTGTGTGGCGGACGCATTCGGATGCCGTGTAGCTACTCGTCTTGTGATATTGCAACGAAATTATCCGGTTGTGCAGAAAATGTCATCTTTTGTTGTGTGTGGTTCTCCACGTCCACACAACCCCCACACAGTATACATATCGTCCGTCAACCGTGTGAAGGGAGTACGTTTACAGACGCATAACGTTTGGACATCGTATACTGTCTGCGTGGGCTGTCGTATAAATTGCATACCGATTGTTCTGAAATATTCGCGCCAGCCGGAGCAACAGCGATCTCGCAACTGGAGTTGTCATCGTCCGACCCCCGCATACGTGATCACTGTTTCTTAATTCCGACTGGAAAACCTGTTCATCTAAACATAGCACATGTAAATGCGCAATATGCGTATTGAATAATTACTGTCGCAGTCTAAAATGTCGCCAGAGATATTTGTTGTTAAACCTCGTCATCTGCATGTGCTGTAGGTGACCGTAACTCCAAGATTACACGTACTGCCGTTCCACCGTCATGACTATTATGACCCCCTGCCCCGGCACATACCAAAGACCACATTGGACTCCATTGGGACCACAAACCTCAGTGTTCCGTAACACCAGCACCATATCATATGGGGTAACCGTCGTAGCGAGTACATACGGTTGCTGAATTAAGGCGGCGTTTTTCTTACTTGGATGTGGCTTCTGTCAGCGAATCTGTCCATTTTAGTGTTCACGGAACGAAATAAGAATGTGTGCTTAGCCGTGCGGTCCGCGAAATGTTTTAGCGCCGAACATTAATGAGCGACGAACGGTATCTGCAAACCGCGATTTCTTTCTGGCGAGTTTTGGATTTTCTGCTTACACCGCTTTCGTGTCTGCGATAGCGGTGTCAGTTAACATTGATCAGTTACATATATACGTGGCCACTGTTTTTTTTTTAAATTCCGACTGGAAAACCTGTCCATCTAAACATAGCAGATGTAAATGCACAATAGGCGTGTTGAATAATTAAGCCTACTGTCACAGCCACATTAGGCTACTCGATATCTCTGAAACCATGCAGTTATATACTAGATCGTGACTATCAACATAATTTGTTCCAAACTGCGCCTCCATTGTCATCTCGTTTTGGCGCATAACCTCACCCAAAAGTAAGACTGGAAATATTATCGCGTAATTCTGGATGGTGTTGGCTGGTGTGCGTGCGTGCAGGACTACCTGTTAATGGACCCGCGAGTGCGTCAGGTGGACGGACACGCGATGGTCAACGAGATGCGACAGAACATTGAGCTGATGCTTCGCAAGAAAAAACACGCCGTACAGGTAAGACAACAGACAGAGAAAGATCAGGTGTTCCGTGACAACCGCTGAGCTCATCTCATCATTGTCATTGGCTGGCAGCAACAACAGCAGCAGCAGCGCCACTAGCGGATTGATAACGTACTAAAACTCACATCAATACTGCACCGTAAACAAAACGACGCGCCATTATATTGCTAGAAGCCACGGGCCGACGGCAATGAGCGCAGCGTTTGGCAGCCGATTACGGGATTCATTAATTTATCAGCAGAGCTAACGGTAACGGGGAGGAAAAAGAGGATCACGCAATGGCCGTAGGGACATTGAATTACCCCGGGCTAAACGCCAATGTGTCAGTAGTCGGCAGATTCTCCGGGGGAAAATCAGCAACTGTGTACTTAACTGACAGTCTAATGGATGATGCAGTATCATCAGTATTTATTAAAATTTAATTCTAATTATGCGCTCAGACTGCACGAAGTTAGTGCTAGCGGCGGTAACTTGCAGTTATATGGGATATAGAAATGAGTTCGTCACTTAATAATTCTTCGCCAAAATTGTTCATATTTATTTTTAAAAAAAATTTTACTGGTAGTGATCGGTTAAATTAAAAAAGTAATTAGGCCTATTGAAGATTGAACTACACTTGGTGATCAAAACTGGTAAATATTATAAAATGGACAATAATATTTTACAAAATATTGTGGCGCAGTATTTGAAGTGAAGAGGAATTTAACTATTTTAATTTTGGTACTGTGCACCCGTGCAAGATTTTTCAAAGCGGTCAATATTTGATTTACTGAACTTGTCTGACGAAAAATTGGTAGCCTACTTTTTTGAATCAGTTGAGTATTATTTTTGTCATAAAACTTTGTAGCTTCGCTTCCTCTCGTATCAGCTTGGTTGACTGACGGTCATAAAGCTACAGCAACCATGAACTGGCCATTGTTGCTCAGTTGAGTTAAATTGGATGGGGCGCTTTTGGCAGTAGCTACTGTAGCTGCTTCGAGCAATTCACGCGGTAAAACAAACCATCGGAAAAGCCAGAAAATTACTATCTGTCATATTTCGTAGGGGAAAGGCGGAAAACCTAACGAAATTCAACTCCACATCAGTAAGAAGACACTTTGCCCATTCCGCGCTCTTCTGTGCGTTCGTGCAAATAATCTTGGATTTGTTAAATCCATAGCTAATCCAACCCGAGTACCAGACTAGGAGTGCCTCTTATCGCCCGTCACAACGACGGGTGTTGAATATCAGCACCATGCAAGCAGCGCTAATAACCAGTTTCTAATAATCTTCTGTGACGTCGCCAAAACTCACCACTAAAGACCGTAATAGTGTTTATATATACTAAGAACGTGTGCATAGTTACGAAAAAATAAAACAAAAGGAACAGAAGATTATACACATTAAAGCTTAGGCTAGTAGGTTATAAATGTCACGAATTTTACATTAAAACCTTGGTATAATTCACTGCATGTATTGCAGTTTTTTTCTTGTCATTTGTTTGCATATTTTACGTGTAGTGCTGTTTTCGTATTTGCATTTTTGTATTTTTTGTCTACCTATCACTCTTAGTACCTCTGACAGACTGACATGTTTCTTTATTTACTGGTGTTTTTTATAATTAGGTATATTTGACACCAATATTCTTCGCTATAAATGCATGTAATTGTCATGCTAAATTTACGACTTTAATTTAACACTTCTTATATACGCTGTAGTTGTCTCAGTTACAAAATAGTGGTTTAAAAGTGGTCATGTCTAATTATTTTCTTATCTCCGTACCTTACCATTATGCTGACCGATATCCATATGTCACACCGTATGCGCAGTGAAGTGCATTAAACGGTGAATGCGTTATGTAAGTTTATATTTTACTCACTTCGTATACATGACTTTCATTAACGCTGGAATAATCAGTCTCATGTATCTGCTACGGACTGGTGATTGTTTTCAATTCGTGGTTTAACCGTGTGTCACAGAGGCTAGTAGCGATGGCGGAAGCTGCGCATAAGAACCACGAATACGACAAAGATATACAGGTTTGGCATTACTTGCCCAGTCCATTTGCACTGTAATCGCGTCATGCGTCATGTGTGGGGCGTTAACATTGATAGTTGTCGAATTGTAAAAAAATATTCCTATATGCGTGCATTAGTGCCGATTTACCAGCAGCAGACAGAGTAATTGACTGTAGAAACGTCTCGTTGTGAGTTCCTAAACGATTTATTGTGTAAACAAAACGCGATGAAGAGAAATGCCCATACAACTAAGATATCGGCAAAAAGAACTATTTTCAGTCAACTGTTCAATCACAGATAAGCCCACATTTATGTGTTTACGCGTGAATCGCCTCAAGTGTACATGTGTTAATAGTTTATTAGCTTAAAGGCAGGGTTGTTAATATTGCAGAATTGCAATAATTGCAATACGTATTGCAATACTTTTTACCTCCGCCAAGGAGGTGATGTTTTTGCCGGTTTTTGTTTGTCTGTTTGTTTGTTTGTTTGTTTGTCTCTGTGTTAGCAAGATAAGTCGAAAAGTTTCGGACCGATCTTTCTGAAATTTTGAGGGTATGTCGGGCATAGCATGATCTACCAGTGGTTCAATTTGAGGCGTTATCCGGCAGGAAGCCTGGATTCTGGATCACTTTGAAATGTTCGTTACCATTGCGCTAAAGCGGGCATAAGGGAATCGCTGGCAAAGCAAAGATGGTGACGCCACCTGGCGAATAGCTTTGCCTTGGCGGAGGTACCTGCGGGCTATGACTGCTTTCTAGTTAGTATTGAAACGGGTGTTGCAATACTGGTTGCACATTTAGTAATGCATGTGGTATTGCAATACTTTTAGGGCTGAAATATTGCAATGCTTGGAAGCAATACTTTTTGATATAAAGTACCCTTCTTATCACGAGGACGCTGTTTAATTACGCAAAGAATTTTTTTCCATTTTTTTGTTCGATTGCGTAAAAAAGACTAAGCAAAAATATAATGTAAACACGACTTGTTTTTTTGTGTAAATTCTGGGTTGACCACAATACCAAGTAGTCTGTAGCTAACGCAAAATTTTGAAAAAGTTGCACACAGCGGCAAAAATCAAAATTTATTTCGGAGAAGCAGATAGTGGAGTATTACAAAAAGTATTGCAAGATTATAGTATTACAGTACTGACTTGGAAAACAGTATTGCAATCAGTATTGCAATACTTTTTTACCAAGTATTGCTATTGCTATTGCAATACTTTAAGCTAGTATTGCTAACAACCCTGCATGACTAGCTAACATAAGCTACGTTTCTTTGAGATGCAGCGGACATATTATATAGGTTCAACCAGTAAGTCAGTTTTGATGCTGTGCGCGACAGATCAGCTACCCGATGTCGAAACGACTAAACACGAGCGAGTTTTCACTGGAAGAAGACGAACATTTCAACTACATCGACGTAAACGTCAACCAGAGTACAGTTCACGTGCCAACCAACGTCTACGAACAGTGTACGCTTACACACTTCTCGTCATGTCCATGTTATTACTGCCCGCGGTAGCGACGGCAATATTGTTTTCAGCATCGCCGATAAGTTTTTTCCCTGACAACACGATAACTCATAAACTGCTGCACTTGGCTTGATGAAATCTTGCAAGAATGTATATCTTGACAACCTCTAGAAGTCCATTGAATATTTAAGTCACATGGATTTTGTGTGCATTTTGTGTGCATGATACTGCTTGCACCAGAATGGCATGGGTACACGAAATGTCATTTGCTAAATGGTACCGCTTTGTTATTGCCCGCGGGAGCAACTAGGGATATCTGCGGGCAGTACTTAGTCTTCAGCAAGGCTTGACAATCTTGTCAGTTTTATAGTTTACGTCCGAGCAGCAAAACACTGTTTGACTCGATCTTATCTTATTCACGTTAGTGACAGTCAGGAACGAATAATACACGTGGCTGCAAACATTATGAAGACATCAGATAACAAACTGGACTGTAACAGTAACAGTAACGAATAACTTGGCGTATAGCGCGTCTTGCGCTATACGTAAAATTAGCAGTTTTTTTAATGTAGTGAGTGGCGCCAAACATTAGCCGTAGGCCTACGGTAAAGCTGTCTCAAAAGTAGGAAAATTGCTTTGTATTACTGTGATAAACGTGTTGTAGTCAATTAATACAGCGGCATTGTCAGATTTTAAAGAAGATGGAAATATGGCGAATTTACATTATGATATTATTATTAACTGCGTGCTGTTTGGTTTGATGAAAATGCCAGCTGCCGAGGTGCTGAACGGAGTGGCCTGGTCGGAGCAATTGGACTCTACTTTCCGGCGCAATTATATCGAGGATCCGACACTTACCTGGCAGTACTTCGGCAGCGCAACCGGATTCCTGCGCAACTATCCTGGTAGATCATTCTTTGCCAAAGCGTCTAATACATATGTTTTTCATTGAGCATTATAAACAAAACGGTGAAATCAAATATCGAACCTATCGTGAGTTTTCCACATAATGTATCTCAAACCAGGGAGCAGGTGATAGGGTGACTGATAACCATTCTGAGTAACCGGTAACCGGTAACCGTTATGAGACCAGTGGCGTAGCCAAGGGAGGCCCAGGCGGCCAAGGCCCCCTCCAATCCTCCAGACAAAACATAAACATACGTATGAACTGCACAAAATTTGCCAATTTGGTCAGTTTATTTTCGGGAAAATAATTAAAATTGTTGCCATCAGATTTCATCTTTTAAAGCTAAAATGCACCAAATTTGATTTCAGCTGGGGCTATGACCCAGACCCCGCTGGGGGAGCTCACAGCGCTCCCCAGACTCCCTAGGTGGATTTTAGGGGGTCTTACTTCTATGAAGGAAGGGAGAGGAGAAGAAAAAAGCCGGGCACGGAAACGGAGGGAT
>Ga0209367_1005291_pt1 | contig 17887 bp, 10 predicted proteins | sample WorMetLIZISLAND2_FD_187412 | JGI IMG/M metagenome (GOLD analysis project Ga0209367, IMG submission 187412) | Marine gutless worms symbiont microbial communities from Max Planck institute for Marine Microbiology, Germany - Olavius geniculatus... ... | reverse complement strand
AACCCCTGCACCCAGTGGCACGAAATTTTGTCACGATAAACTAGAGACCTTGGGGCAGTCCACGGTGAAGATTTCGTGATCCTAGCTTGCACCGTTTTGATACAGCTCACGAGTGTGACGGACGGACAGACGGACGGACGGACGGACGCCCAGACGATGGCAAAGATGCGCGAAGCATTCTGCTTTCGCGCGTAAAAACCTAAACAACGACAATAAACTATATACACACACACAATGGCTTCTATCCCTATACCTGGTGGGCGCAGCTTGCACCCACTGAAAAATAGGGGGAAAGTTATGTTAAGAGAGTAGATCAAAACTTCTCCGTTATTTTTCAGTTTGCAATCTACACCCTTAACAAAACTTTGCACCATATATTTTTCACTGAACAATCTATACTGTTAGCAAAACTTCCCCCCTATTTTTTACTCCCCTCTATTTTTCACTCTACATTTTAAACGAAACTTCCCCCCCCTAGAAACAGGAAGAAGCCCAAAAGGGTGGGGATGGGAAACTTGTTTGAAAATGGAGGGGTAAACTTGAGCCCAAAAGTGGGGGAAGTGACTGTGTTACCTGGTGTAATGAGACAGTGTTGACAACCGGCTCGATCATACCACTGTCACGTGATGTTACTATGATCCTGTACGGCCGCAACCACAGCGGCACGTGCTCCGCATGCCATATCGACTGCAACATCATCAACATCAGTCAGTACAACACCACAGAAATGTAACAGCGACATCATAACTGTACCTATCATTGGACCAAATAGTTTAATCGCTAAGCCAATATGAAAAACTTGAAGGCCCGTCTCGAGCCATGAATCCCATAGGGTAGGGCTGATCTCCATTTCCTTAGCCCTCAGCCAGACATCAGTTTACACTGCAAGACCATGAATACAGAGATAACACAATGCACTGTGTGCCTTTTATGCCTCAGCTTTCACTAGTACCGTACTTACTGTGCCTACCCACTGAGAGACGGCCAGGCTGAATTAACCTTGGTGGTTTAACTACATCCCCCCTGCAAACATACTGATATCTCCCACATGTCTGTCTGTCTGTCTATCCATTTATATGTCTATTTCTACTATTTGTTTATCTAGAATCTTGATCCAGTTACGTGACGATGATAGGCCAGCAACTCTTAACTCAGATCAACTAAGCCTTCTGCCCTGCATGGGACTGTAAAAAAAGTATCAGCTGTATTAGCAACTGTGAGTACAAAGCAGATGTGTACCTGTAGCTGTACAAGTACTTGGTAGGCAAGCAGCTCCTGCCTAAGGTCGTCACCACACTTGACGATGACCGGCACAAGTCGCCAGGCTGACAGATGACCGTATGGCGATGACTCGCGTATCCGCTGCACTTTCTCTTCCCACGGTTCTTTGAGTGCAGCTGCCGATGGGTCGTCCGGATCATGCTGTGTGCGAACAGTATACATCAGCCACCTCACATCATGATAGAGCAACTGTATATATAAACGTAAAGGTAACCCAAACTCAATCCGAGCTAGGAGCCGGAGCTGATCCCGGTCTGTAGGCAGTCAGCCCGCAGGTAATGTAGTCATAAACCTGGTGGTAGGCTGCCATTACTTTCCACCAGGCCCGCGGTTACCTTCACAGCCAGAGAGTGTCACCGATCCTTGACAGGTACCAAATTATACTGCTTGGTGACAGAAGACATGCGTGTGAACAACTTGCCCAGAGTTGTTACCTGGCAGTGCACCAAGCTAGAGTAGAACCAGCAACCTTGCGGTCACTAGACCAGCAATCCAGCATGCTACCATTATACCACCAAGCAGTACGTTAACCACACACTTTAAACAACACGAATGGTGAAGCCTTAGCACCAATTAAATTACCTTATTGTAGAGCCAGGTTAGTACGGAGAAGGGGCGACCATTTATGGGTATACCATCTTGGTATTCAACCAAACCACCCAGGCCAACTCAGCCTAGCCATCCTCCATGGAAAGGCATAAGTAGCAATGCTTATAGCCACTGCTAGAGAAGATCTGGCAAGTTCTGCATAAGTGCTACCAGGACTGCTGGCATACTGACTAAGAGTCACTAAAAGGCATTGGCTGTTAACGGAACTGGCCATCTAACCAGCATGGGTCGTATGGCACACCAATGGAGATTAACTGTGTGCAAAACAAAGGTGGCAAGGAATTGACGCCAGAGTTCCTTCTTAGCAACTGCGACTAAGTACTGCCAAACCACAAAAAAGTCCACATACGTCAAATTTCTTCTTTGGCACTGCGATGTTTTCTGAAAGTCGGCGTCTGATGTCGCCAGCAGCTACATAGAGTGGCAGGTCCTTGCTGTCCAGACTCGTGGAACTCTCCAGTGAGATCTGAGACAGAGTGTCTGCTGATAACTTGGACTTCATGTTGAACTGCTGCACAGCCACATTATAAGGTAGTTAGTGAGATTATTTCTAGAGTACAAAGTTGACACTACCCTACTCAGCTTATTTCTAGCTAGCACTTGCACTGCCTATTATGTCTACCATATTGTCTGGAGTGGGATAACGTGTTGATAACCCAGCAGCAGTCAAGCATGACCAAAAGGCAGTTCGTATTTACAGTCAAATCACATGTAGCATGCAGCCCATTGACATAGATCAATCTAGCTAACTGCTGTAGAGAGTGCTTCAAGCATCCAGCAGATAATCAGTGGACTAATAGATAAACAAGAAATATTATTACATTGTGACCAATCTAATGTACTCCTCGCGTGCATAATTTTGTTTTGTATTCTTTTAAAAGCTTTTTCGTTCCTTTCGGCTTGTATTAGAGACTCGGCATCTAATTGAGACCGGTTTAATATATACTAATAGTGACTGGCATCAAGGTCATTATTGGAAATTGACTCTCCAAAGTTCATAAAATATTGCCCAATTTTAGGAATTGAGAGTAAAAACGTGACCATTCGACTCCTGGGGGTCGACTTCCTATGGGTGGTCCATAGTGACCATGCGTCTATCTAGCACCGTTATGGAGATATGGCCATTTGAAGTTCTTCTAGGAAGGCTCTTCCAGGAACAGAGGTTGGTCATAGGTCGGTCCTCAATATTACACTGATCTCATATACTCCTCTTCGCTACATTAGGAATGCAGCGCAAGGAGTAAAAAAGCACACAACACTAAAATAAATGTTATATTAATAATATCATTATTATTATTGGGCGAAATTGCTCATGCAGTGCAAGCGATTCTGCCTATTATTTAAGTGATTCCAACAACTGCTATAGCCACATACTTCTCTGAAGCACGGTCTGCCTGTCAAACGTCTGTCACATTTGTGCACCGTGCAAAACTGCTTGATGGAATTAGATGCCACTTGTGAGGTCAAACAACGCATAGTGTTAGATGGGGTCCCTGAACCCTACAGGAAAAGAGGAGATTTGGAGGTTAAACCACCACCAAAACATGCAATTCGAAATTGCTGCTGCCACCTAGCAAATACACACTCGTGATTCTGCCTTTTGCCAAATGACTCTGGTCCTTATCATTAATATGACAATTGGTCTCACCTGAATGATGTCGTCATCTTCCTGTGTCCAGCAGTCAGCATCGTCAAACTCGCAGTTAGTCACACATGTCGCTCCAGCCCCAGTACCGCCGCTGACAGTCGGCTCGGTCTGTGGGGAACGCTCGGCCGATGCAGGAGACACTGACGATGATGATGATGACGTCAGGTCGTTCTGTGATCTTGAGTGCCGCAAAGCACCCTCAGACAGCTTGCTTGGCACAGCATCCACGTGCATGTTCTCACACCCAACCACTTCCACGTAGATCAGGTACGGCGCCTATAACCACCAACTGATCGAGTCATAGAAAGACGATAACAGTGCAATGTATTAGCTTATTCATTTAATATGTCCTCAGTAGCCAGATATAAATGTCTAACTTAGTGCATGATGTTATGCTTATACTTTTTGATTTTTGTAGTTTTATATTAGTAGTTATGCAACATTAAATAAATTGTTTGCAGTTTTTTCAATATATAATATTCGAGGTTTTTATTAAAGTTCAAAAGGTCGCTGCAAACTGTTAGTCTGCAGTACAACAACAATAACAATAACAACTACTACTACTACTACCTCCGCACAAGCCATGATTACAAAATCGTTGAAAGAATGGCAGCTAAGTGGCAAAAGATCAAGAGGAAAAGCATCAAAGACAAGGATGGACTGTGTAAAAGAAAGCCTTAGAAGATCCGGTGTATCAAAGTTGGCAAAAACAACAGAAAGGCATTCCAAAGACAGAGTACAGTGGAGGGATTGGCAACGACATCCAAGGCTAAATACAGCTAAGTGATGTATACCTGGGGCCAAATTTACAAAACATTGTAAGACAAATTTATGACAATGTTACGACATACGGCAGGTTTACGACAGATTTATGATGAAATGCGATTTACACGAAATCGTACGAGACAGTTACAAGAAATATACGACAAAGTTACGACAAAATGTACGACAGCTCATTAGCTGTCGTACGACAGCATCAAGCACGCATGCAGTAATTATTTCTATATTTCATTAGTATATAATTCTCACATAGTGCTGTAATATGCATAGATTTCGTTTGTGGTAACTTCAGGCAGCGAAATCGTCATGAAATCAGATCACTTGTTATTGTTTACATTGGTAACCGTTGGCAACACCAGAAGCAGACGATCGATGCAGTGCCATGCGCCAACAGCTCAGTGACACTGCGTCGCGATTGGTTGAAGTCAGCGTAATGGCGGTTGACTGGCTGGCTAATTTTAGCGACTATGGAGTTAGGACAAATTTGCAAGAGAGTAACAAAGTCGTAAAATCAGCGTCCAAAATTCAGATATGACATTTTGGCGACAATCTTATGATGTCGTAACTTGTTGATTTACGACAAAGATACGATGAACTTGCAAAGATTTTACAACAATTTTATGATTCTGTTACGATGTTTTGTAAATTAGGCCCCTGACCTGCCCATGATGGTGCCTACATGCAGTTCACATGTTTATAGAGTTACTTGCCAGAATCTCATCAAAATCACAGTAAGTCGAGTTGTTTATTAATTGTGCATCAGCAAACTGAGAAGCCATGTTCTACCACAACAACGTCACTAGTAACTGATTACAAACATGAAACAAAAGCGCAAAGTTAACGCTATCTAGCTACAATAAAACCAATAGCAAAGACTATAAATCTAAAAAAGTCTAGTTAATAACAGCAATTTGTATGATAGATAGGGACAGTAGAAAATAACGAAAACCGTGATTTTCGTCAAATGCTGTGATTATTTTGCCCAAATGCGGCATTTTGCCATGTTCTTAGCCAAAATGCTGTGATTTTGCAATTTTTACAAGCATTTATCGTTTTTTATCAGCATGAGCTGCAGCTTATTGTGTGATTTGGACGACACAAAAATATTTACCTTTGCCTCTGCCACCAAAGTCCATGTGCTTTGTTACTTAATGGCTTAATGTCCGAGCTTGACGTCATTGTAGAAATGTATTTTAGTACTCCACAGTGAGAAAAGTTTACAGAAAAAAAACCTTGCACTCCATGTAATGTAATTGTCAATGCTAGATGTTGAGTTTTGTAGACTGTATAATGGTTTTCGGGCCTGTGACTTGATGCCACGCTTGTGCTGTGATTTTGCCGTGATTTTTGCGATTTTCACAAAAGTCTGCCGTGTTTTTTGCCATTTTTTGCTGTGATTTTCTACTGTCCCTAACGACAGACCATGCTTCGAAAAACAAAATATGAGATACAAAAGAAAATGGACACATGCTCAAAGTTGATGGAATCATCCAATAGTAAGCTACACAGGCAAACCTTTTCCTTAGAGTTGAGAACAACAGCTTGCGTTGGTGGAATCCTAACAACGTGGTGGTCTAAGTCGTGAACTGGCAACATGACTCGTGCCGGAAGATTCAGGTTGAGGACGGACAACTCAGAGATCAGTCGAACAGCTGTAAGTCACAGCCATAACACAAACACATCACCCAGTCAGCCCTGCACAGTTCAGATGTCTCAGGCACCGAGCAACAGCACCAGTACATGACACAATTAATTGAATTAATGCTTGTATATGAATCAAAAACCAGAAAAATTTCATACTAAGTACTACTGAATAAAAACCATATCTGCACGCTGCACACAGGCCCGTACTCGGATGCACTTCTTCTCGGCAAGTTACAATAAATGGGTCACAGCAAACAGCTTGTTCACACAGAACAGAGTATGAAGAAAAGACACATCGTTGATGACACAGAATGGTGGAGGTAGACTCACTGCGCATGTCCTTGGTAGGCAGCTGAGACAGACGCTTGCTGATGTTCATCAGAGCACTGACAAACTCGAGCTGAGCACGCAGCCTTGGAGCACCACAGTGACACTCCACAACATGTCGGCCACCAGCCAGTGGGTGGTCAATGGGCTGACATGTACAGCCGTTGTTGAACGCATGACCAGACGACAGATCCCCGACCGCAAGTACATGCACATTACCCGAACTCGTGCTTCTAGTTAGCGCAGTGTTATCATGCACACCTGCAGTGTACATCACAGCATTAGATGAAAGGATGTTGGGACGACAATGGATACAGAAGGTATATGGTTTGATCATAGAAGTGAGTGAGTGAGTGAATGAGTGTGTAGGTTTTAACATCCCACCCGATACAGTAGAGATCATTTCAGAGATGACCTTTCCAGGCAAAATGCACACATACACATAATAATGGAACAGTATGTTACAGAAAACCCTAATATGAAACAAAACGCAAAAACAACCAAAACCTAACATTGTAAGAATTCGCCATTATAACTGTGCCTATGTAAGACTAATGGCAGTTCTAATAATCTTCCCTGTTATCCTCCAGACAGTCATCATCTCATAATGCTGTCTATTGGAGAACAGGGGAAGCTTGATAAAAAACAATATATACACAGACGTAAAGAAAACAGGTGAAAATAAAAGCATTTGGCAAATGCTAAATGAAAGAAAAAATGTGTAAACTTCACAGGAATCTATCTCACCGCTGATAACAATAACCTGCCACAAGGGATCACAGTGTTACCTGCCACCCGACACAGCCTTAACCCCAACAAGAGAGGCCGGTCAATTTATTTACCTGGGAGGGAACGAAGGCTGAGTGAGTTGACCTGAAAAAGAAAAAGATGATTTCACATTGACAGCTAGATCCAATGCATGGAAGCTCATCCCCTTTTTCAATGCCTCGAGTTAGCAATTTAGCGTAAAACCTGGGTGGTATATACCAAGATTCTTTACCTGTTTGCACAGTAGCACATGCAATCATAAATGCCAACAAACTTGACAACGAACAAGCTAAAAAAAACAAGTGACTCCAATTTATGAGCTGTATGGTCAAAAAGGCTACCAGTGGACAAAATAACTCTAAATAATGGAAATAATGGAACAGAAAACATTGAGAAGGAAGCACAGTCCAGAGTGCAGAGTACACAGCTCAGTGTGACTTGCCAATGGCATCAGACTTGGACCGATGATGGTGAGACTTCTTGCAAGCACCGAGCACTGGAATACAGATACGACTCGCTGGCCCCGCACGATGCGACTTTGACACTACGGGCCTGTGCAGTAGCAAACAGTCGATCAGTCACACAGTCATTAGTGACCAACTACACCATGTCAGTCTGCATAACGGTGGTTGAGAAAAAATTTCTCACAAGCATTAAGCCACCATCACGGACCCTGTGTTGACTGCATTTTAAAAAAATCCACTTATATGGTCAAAATATACATCAACGATGACAACAACAGTAATTGAATAAATTCAACATTAAGGATATTTATAAAATGCACAATGTCAGGAGCTAACTGAATCTGAGGCGCAGCAGCCTTTTACTGTTGGCAAATAGCCTCAAGTCATCTAAACAGGCTGATTCAGAAACTGGGATAATGCTCACTATATTCATGATTCTTATAACTGAAATACACATGTATCAGAGAGCTGAAAAAACTTGAACACAATAAAGTAAAAATCAAACAGAGAAACTGACCGCAGTTCCTCATGCAATATCATCTTTCTTAGCTTCACACCTTGAGACGTCTTCCACCGAGGCTTGTTGACATCAGCAGCGTAAGCACCAATCAACCATGCAGTCCTCACACTGAACTCTACACTCTTCCGACATCTGCGCAAATGCACACAATTATCTGCTGCTCAGCTGCTTTCTTGCACAGTGGCTCACTTTGAACAGTAACTGACAAATGGCAAAGCAACAAGAGATTTCTTAATCAAGTCCAAAAGTTTATCAAAAGGTTACCGACCTATACTTGAAGTATGTTGTCTGAAGTAAAGGCAGATATCCACTATTTTCAGTTTTCACTGTTAGCTACATAACAGTCCAGTGCCGTACTGGACAAAAGTTTTCAAAAGGCATTCATCATCATGGCTTTTGAGAGCCACATTTGGTGAAGATATGATGGCAGATTTTCACACTTTATGTGCTAAGAACCCACCCCCCGCCAGCAAATATATTACGTGAGAAGTAAGTCGAAAATCAATCTAAAGTTCAAACAACAAGAAAAACACAAGACCTATAGACAATGTATGGATGAGTTGCTTCGGCAACATCATGCATGTTGATGTACAGCGTCAGCAACTGAGGCAAGAAAAAGTCGACATCCACTTCATTGAAACTAAACATACGATTACCTGCAACAACAGCCAGTAACAGTAGCTTATCAAGAACTCGACTAGAATTACAATTAACACATAGTACTACATCGTAGTCTGTGTGTGCGAAATAATGTCCAAAATGTAAATACTGAATTTTTAAATGCATAAAAACGAAACAGCTTTTGTGACATAAATGCGTATAGCCAAACAACTCACCGATATACGTCTGTACCCCACTCTCCTTGGAGTTGAACAAATACTGAATTGCGATGGACATATCAAACAGTTTGGACTCAAACAGCCGAAGTAACCATGACTGTCTGTTACTGGTCACCGAGACAGCGGACGACTGACATGTGGTAACATCGTTATCTGGACAACTTCTTTGTGTAGTCAGTGTTGATGATGACGATACGACAGTACTACATTCAGAGTCACTCCGACGATCTGTTAATTCACATACTGAGCCCTGCCTACCATTCTGTCTGTTACTAGTGGGAGTCACGAAGACATCAGGCGAATGACACACCATAACATCGACATCATATGCATGATTTTTTGTCATCCGCGTTGACGGTGATGATACCAGAGTGTTACAATCACAGTCACTGAGCCGTTCATGCACCGGTGTACATTCCTGCTCAACATGCTGAGGCAGACCAGAGTCACAGCTACCAAGCACACCAGTGCTGAGTGCTGCCGACTGCTGGACATCAGACACTGGTAGAGTGGTCAGTGGCCGCTGAGAGAGGTCGACGTCGGTCACCAGACCACTATCAACCGAACGACTGCGTCTGCCAGCGTGAACAGCAATCATTGGCAGTGCCATTGCGCCAGATGACACACTGTCACATGACGTCATGCTCACTCGATGCTCGGACGTCATCATGCTACATCACCTGCCACAATGCACAGAGACACGTCAGCATCATCATCATCACCAAAGCGACAGCACTCTATGTGGTTTATAGTGCAACACATCAACAGCAAGGTGACCAATATATCCCAACTGGTGCAATTTTCAAGTCCATAAATGTCTCTTGTCATTCACGATTTTTCTGGCTCATCCGAAAAGCAGCAATGAATTCTCACAAGCCAGCCACAAATGTGAAATAATTGACTTGAGGTCTCTCTGACAGTAATCTAGCATGCCCGACATTAATACAAAATTATACAACTGCTAAATTATAACAGCAGTACATTTGCCAACTCACACACAGCAGAAGCAGTGAACAGGTGCCACTGTTCACCCCAACAGACTGTAAAGACTACATCATTAGTAACTACGAAATGAGCCGTGATCGGTAGTGGGCAGGGCTGAGAACGCTGAGTGAATACACCAAAGCCTGTGGTAAACTGGTATGGCATACACAGTAACCACTGTTGCCCTTATCAAACAGCGTTGCTGCCAGAGCTATTCACAGAGATGTTAAACGAGGCCAAAATCTTGAGGCCGAGGCCGAGACCAGAGCTATAAAACCAAGGCCGAGGCTGAGATCAGGGCTTTGAGGCCGAGACCGAGGCCGAGGCTATGAGGTTGAGGCCAAGGCCAAGCAAACTTACGAATAAAAAGTACCAAATAATGATGGACAATGACAACATACAGTTCAATTTTTATAGGCCTGTACTGATTAACTTTTTCTTCTGATTATTTACTGCAAATGATTTCAAATCAATCAATGAATTTCAATTCATTTTATACATAATCAGAAAGACCATGAAAACAGCAAAATTCAACTACTGGTTGTTATTTATCTCAAACTCAAGCAAAATCGAAAAAACAAACAAGATGATGATGACGATAATGAAGATGCTGCTGATGATACAGTACGCAAGCTGCGATGGCAAAGTTCACAAAGTTTTGATGTCAAGCTCTCACTATACAAGTACATATATCGTGCTAGTCACATGTCAAATCAAATGTCATTGTTACACTTCAGAAAAACCAGTGCCTCAAGAACAGCATCCAACATATTAGCTCTGCGTGCATGCGTTTTAAGTTTTAACGAGGCCAGGACAACCAGACTGAGGCCAAGCCTTGGAACAGCCTCCCCGTCGACCTGCGGACTTCATCGCTGTCCAGAGATACATTTGCGAAAAAACTTAAAACTCATTTATTTGGCTGCGAGCGCTCTTGAGGTCTTCTGTAATTGGGCGCTATACAAATTGACGTATTCATCAAGCCGAGGCCAAATGTTTGAGGCCAAGGCCGAGGCCAAATCTTCGAGGCCAAGGCCAAAGCTTTGAGGCCAAGGCCTAAATTTTGGCCTCGAGACCGCTTCGGCCTTGAGGCTTTAACATCTCTGGTTATTCGCGGTCACTTTCGTCTCATGACAAACGACTGCCAGAGTAAAATGATGTCTGGCTTTTTTGCCATTTTGCCCCTGGCTCTTTTGCCCCTTGAATGATTCGCCCGCTCACCTTGGACGACTCTCCCCCAACACCCCACCCCACTGAATACTGGTTGCCTCCGCCCTGTCAAGGCTGCAGCAGCTGCTGATGCAGGCAAACTAGTTGGCCCCACTAGCATATCATATTGCTGTTTTCTCTGCCAGAGGCTCTGGTGCGAGGCTTTGACGTAGTGACGCTATAGCAGCAAATTTGCAGTGACAGTTATCAACAAGAAATTTGAGCTAATGCTCACAAGACGCACGAAAGCCTATAGCAGTTCCTGTTTGCAGTAATCTTAGTCTACCTCCATCCATTTCGTCGCAATTCACTCTTTTGCAGCCAAAAATCGCCAAAAAATCACTTAAAATAAATATTTTTAGGGTTCAAGGTCATTCAAGGTCATCGATGTTGACATTCGTAAGAAGCTTGTCATCAGTGCTTGTTATGATAAGCAGCATGGCTGTGCCTATCTGCAACCATTTACACGCTAGACAAGCCAACAGAGGATAAATAACCACTTTTTACAGGGGTACTCCTCTTTGACACCCACGTGCGCAGGCCTCCTTGAATCGAGAGGGTCCAGACTTGGACTGCTAAAATCTACATTCCTGATTTTATGACTATAAATTTATTCACTGTTTTCCAAATACCTCTGGACAGGCAAAGAAAGTTGGTGCAAGAAAAAATTATGTGTGATGTAACAATGCCTGAGACATTTTAATACATGCTGTGCTGCAGCCAATTTTGTCTTTGAATAAGACCGGTTGGTTGCCATGGCAACAGGGGCCGTCAGGGGGAAATTTAAATGACACCATCAGATAGCCCGGGAAAGAAAATAGGGGGTAGGTGCAAACAGCCCGCAATTATCTTATATGGGGCCGAATTATAGACAATTTTGTCCCAAAATTCATTGCCATGGCAACAGGGGTCTCAGGGGAAAAATTTAAATGATACAATTGGATAGCCCAGGCTCGAAAATAAATGGTTATGTGCAAACAGAGTGTAATTATCTTTTAAAAGGGCTGAGTTATACCACTTTGAAATCTTCATAGGCTGTAATGCAAAATTTTCAACTTTTGAATGGTTGCTATGGCAACAGAGGCTGTTGAGGAGTAAATTTAAACGACACAGTTAAATTGCCCGACCCCGAATATAAAGGATAGGTAAACGCAGCGCGCAATTATCTTTTACAGGGACCAAGTTATACTGCTTTGAAGTCCCCATAGGCCATAATGCAAATTTTCAAAAATTTTTAACAACTGGGGCATAAAAAGGGGTAAATTTTAGAAATTTCAATCAAAAACATGTAAGGAATTTGTCGGGCGTCAGGACGCTTCGTTTGAGCCATTAGCAGTGTTGGTCGGTCCAACGGGCGAACCTGTAGCCATGCTCAAGGAAAAAAAGGAAAAAATAGACACCTAACGGCAAATTTAGCTCATGCACAGCCACGCCCCCTTTAAACCGACTGTAACCAAATTTTGCATGTGGGGTCGGGTGGTCAATGTGATCACCAATGCCAAGCTTTATGGAAATCGGTTAAGGGGTTTTGAAGTTACTGGACCCCCCAAATGCCATTTGCTATACTTAACGTTCATTGCCCTTACAACAGTGTCAGCACTACCGTGCTGCACTGTGATAAAAGGACGGCCAATCGCTGGTCATTTATTTTAGCAGATCAGTAATTATGGCAATTAATTATGGCATTCAGTAATTTTATCCTTATTTGTTATTTCCACTGCCACTGTGATCTTGGCAACAAAGGTTAAAATCACCGACCGGTGTTTTTAACTTTCTATATAATTTTGGAACGAGTGAAGAATACAGAAACGGGATTTTAGCATGGATGGGTGGTTTGCAATCAGCTTTTGCAGTGATTGCAAATGCTAAATAACTGACAGAATACGGCACTGTGATAAACAAACCTGCAAGAAACATATGCCGCTTGTTTTTCAATCGAATTTGTCATACAACGACTCAACGAGTAAAGCTTTAGATCAAAAATTGTTAAAATCTGCCATCATTCACTGTAGCGAAACGCAATGATATCTTGTGTGCACTAAGATAGTTCGCCGCATTAGAGCTGTGCAGTGTTGAATAGTTTCTTACTGAAGTGCACTTTTTGAACCAAATTATTATGTACTAGTGAAACAATTGAGCACATTTTTTATTTCCTCACCCCCTCCCCAGACCCTACCCCCATTTTGTGGTGAAGGTAGTAATTTTGATAGCAGTTGTGCATAACTGTGCATAGGTCACTGATCCCGTAAAGTTCTTTGAGCCATAAACAAATGGCTGAGACGTGTGAAGTTTGCGGAAACAAGCACTAACCACTAAATATATATTAAATAGCATATTAGTAATTAAACTAACAGCGAAATATAATGACAGAGTGAACTGGGTTAACAATACATAGAAATGCGCACTGAATGGCATGCAAATGTGCAAGTTAAGTGAAACTATTTTTTCGCGCGACCACAAATAGCAATGGATCAGTTTGTTGGTTTCCGTATTTTTCACTCTAGGCATAATTTTCACCGATCGGTGATTTCAACCTGATCGGTGATTTTAGCTTAGAAGGTTAAAATCACCGATCGGTGATACTAACCTTCTTACTTATTTTCACCAATCGGTGATCGTAACCGGCCCCGCGAACAAGTCACCTCGCACCTCGCATTTTACCATCACCCTCCGCCGTCACCGTCGGCTACTGGAGTTCCAGAAAGGTAACACGTCGTCACATTAGTACTAACCATGCAATATCTAGAACAGTGAACGTCATAACTTGGGTTATTGATATACACAAACCCATAACTGAAAATTCAGCTCAGTAAACGCGAAAAATACCATCAAATAAAATTGAAATAATTAATCACTATATTTACATAATGACCAAAGTCCATACTATATAATCTATTATAAACATGCTCGAAAAATAGTGCAATAGTGGTATATTACTTTTTTCGAAAATCAGCACATACAGTTAAAACGCTTAGTTCCTTTTCACGTTCTGTGTAGTTTTTGTGCATTTTACACTCGTCATTCTGTGCATTTTGATAAATGTAGCCACTAAGTACGCGGAACGATATAAAGTAGGCGGAAGCATAGATCTTGGGCGAAAAAGTCTTTTCTATGCATTAAGCAATATCTAGATATAAAAGCGCGTACATGTGCGATAGAACTACAGTTTACAACAGAATTAAAACCTTAAATCGCACGCAATTTTGTTTTAGTCTTGTTTCAGCTTTATCGCACGTGTAAACCTCAGCAAGGTTGTTAAAAGATTTGCGACGTGCGACAATCAGATTTGATGATTATAAAACCTGCTTTTCATCCAATGCAAACAAGCTCTTAGCTTAGAGACTATAACACTAGGGAATGCAAACCCGAGGGGTATTTTTCAAACCCGGGTTTACGGGTTTGGCGGTTTCTAAACCCGGGTACCCGGGTTTGAAGGTCGGGTACCCGGCGAGCGGTCGTTAGTTACGGTAGTGTAGGCTCACAGTTAGTGGTCAAATGTCAGAAGCAGACTTAGTGGCGATGCGTACGTGTTGAGGATGGTCGAATCAGATTGACTGTGCTCTCTGAGTGCTACCATCCACGCACTTATCTAACATGTCAACGCGTTTTATTTGATTCGATGATGAGGATTTTTAGCCGATTGTACATAAGTAAGTTAATTAACGGCCGGGCTTATGGTACGATTTGTCGCCTGTCCGTCTGTCTGTCTGTCTGTTCGTCCGTTCGTAACGGATGTATTGCGGCTAAGCGTTAGGTCGTAGGGGAAAACTTTTTACACGAATGATTAGCCATGTGCCTCAAGGCATGCAAAATTTCAGCGATCAAGTCCAATGGAAACATTTTCGAATTGTGAGTTGAATGAAGTAGGGAATAGGTAATTTAATGGAAAACTGGAAAAATATGTGAAACCTGCGTCCGATATTTCCGTTGGTTAATTACGACTGTAGCTACGAGATTTATATCGCCTGGCGAGATGACCACGTGCGACGTGTTATATACGTTGATTGTAGCTTTCGAGAGCAGAGTGCCGTTAACATAGCGTGCATGGAGCTGAGTAATCGTTTTCTTTCGCTGATTGAAAGTCGGACGCTGGGCTTCAGACGTAGGCGATACGGTCGGCTTTCTCTAGCGACAGCTGAGCTTCGATTGCATAATTTTATCCACTTCAGAAAACACCGACCAATGCATGACAGAGGCAGACCGAAACGCACGCGTAGGCCTATGTGAAGAGAACGTAAAAACTGGATGTAGGCCTATTGGTAGGCCAAATAAGACAGAAAGGCCAAAAACAAACACATCGTTCAACACGATAGATATCCAAAAAATGGCAGTGCAGCATCGTACAGATTGCTCACCGCGATCTTGGTTTGAACTTTGAAGTGTTTTGTTTGTATACAAGACGCTTATCGCCTAGGCCCTATTATTGTTAGTTTTAAAGCAGCTACTGCTTTCAGCGCGTCTTAGCCATCGCAATTATGTACGTCCGTTCGTCCGTCACACGGGTGGATCAGGCAAAAACGGTCCAAGCTAGGATCACCAAATCTTCACCGTCGGCTGCCTGGAAGACTCTAGTTTCAAGAACCGTAAAGCTTTTTCATAAATTCGAAGGGGGTCACCCCGAACGAGGACGCTAAATGAGAGGAGGGTGGGCAAAATTTTCGATTTTTGGTCAATAAGTCGCTGTATCTCAGTAACGGTGCAAGATAGGGCCTAGGTTACTATTAATCACTAATAGGAAGTCGTACACTGGCTCTCGATTGGCGCCCAATTCAATGACCTTGAACGCCAAAATAGGGGGGTTTATGGATATTTTGGCGATTTCGGGCTGCGAGACACATTGCAAAAGCGAATTGCGCCGAAACCAATTGAGATAGACATGGACAAGCTGTGTATGAAATTTTTAGCATTGGACGTAGATTTCGACGGTCCAAGTCTAATCGAGACCTCGATTTTCTAGGTTCAAGGAAACCTACGCACGAGGGCATCAAAGAGCAGTACTCCTGTAAAAGTCGCGACGTAATGGCTGGAGATAGACTGACAGTTTCCGAACAGGAACAGCTATAGGCTTTCGCGCGTCCCGTGAGCATTAGCTCAAATTTCTTGTTTACATTTATGTTTCACAAGGTAGTGTAGCGACGCAGTTGAAATGTGGTGAGATATTTAAATAACCATCTTATTGTAAATTGTTTACAGAATGTGCCAGTGAAAAAATATTTAAAATCGGCTAATATGAGAGATTTGTTTGCATGCAAATTACCATGCTATTCGTCAGTATGTACTCAAGAGTGATTAATCGAGCCTATGCGCCTAGACGTACTTTCCGAAGCACACTGTTAGCATCTCCATGCCACAACACGCTCTGTTGTCACGGAATGTGAGATAACAATTAAACAGCTATAGCAAAACATGCAGTCTCTAATATTACAGGACAGAAATTAGCAGTGCGTTTTAACAAGTCGTCCGCGAACTAGGCGTAATAGCACTTGTTGACGTCGTAGTGGCCGTCTGGGTGTCTATCGTAGCACTCGTTCGCATAGAACACCGAATCTTTGTGACGGTAGCACTCTCCGTTGATACGGTACGGACACTGCAAACAGAAACAAAGAAGCCTAGCTAACGCAAAGGAAACGCGTGACAGCGGTACACATATGAAGGCCCACTACAACCAAGCTAACCGATCTTAGCAATCGACATTCGACACAATGATGATAATGAAGGCTAGTTGCATCGATAGTCGCTAGAAGGCGTAACCAGTCTTACGCATCAGCTAGTCCCCGGAACCGTTAAGCCAAGGCCTTAACGGCTGGTCTGAAGCCTTAGCGGCTGGCGCTAAGCCGTTAAACTCGCGGCGGTCGGACCGCTAAGACGTCTGTCACTGGCAGGCCTGACGAGAGAGGGGAGGAGTAGGGTGATGATGATGATGATGATGAGTCGATAAAGTTAGTGTTCGCCCACTCTACAGCAAAAACAGTCACGAGTGTGCTAATAAAAATATGCTCTGGAAAACAGTTCTGTTTTTAGTTCACGCCAGAAAGCGGATGGCAGATGACAGTTGCGAAGAGATGCCGGCAGCGAGTTCCACGTGGACGGTCCTGCGACGGCGAAGCTGCGAAGACCGTAGCGGATTGTGCGTATCGCTGGAACGGCAAGGTCACCACGTGCAGCTAAGCGTAGGTGCCGACGGCTGGGGTTCTTGACGACCAGTTGACACATGGCGGAAAGATAGTTCGGCGCTAGGTTGTGTAGACTGTTAAACACCGTCACGCACAGTTTAAAGTCTATACACGCTGCCGAATTGGCAGCCAGCGCAGAACGTCATGTATGGTGGTAGATATGCTATCGTATTTCCGCTTGCGAATGATCAGTCGAGCTGCAGCGTTGAGAACTAGTTGGAGCTGCCGCAGGTGGACTTCGTGTACGCCAGCGAGCACCACGTTACAGTAGTCGATCCGACTGACGACCAGTGCGTTCACAAGGGTAGTGATTGTGTCGGACGTCAGCATTCGTCTGATTGAACGTAGCTGCCTTAGACAGTGAAAACAGAGATCAGTGAGTCGTCGAATGTGATCTGCGAATTTGAGCTCCTGATCGATAGTGACGCCAAGGCAGGTTACTACAGGAAGAAGATCGACGACTGAACCGCTGGCAACAAGGTCGGAGCCGTCAACTTTGGCAAGCTGATACTTTGTGCCGAGACACGTAAACTGCGTTTTCTCGGCATTCAGCTTAAGTCTGTTGGAAGACATCCAGAGCCCGATATCGTCGATACACGCTATCAGGCGTGCAAACGTTGCTTCACAGTTAATGGCCGGTGTAT
>Ga0209367_1005289_pt1 | contig 17891 bp, 10 predicted proteins | sample WorMetLIZISLAND2_FD_187412 | JGI IMG/M metagenome (GOLD analysis project Ga0209367, IMG submission 187412) | Marine gutless worms symbiont microbial communities from Max Planck institute for Marine Microbiology, Germany - Olavius geniculatus... ... | reverse complement strand
TCCCTAGGTAGTGCAGAAGCATACATTGGGTGAGGTGGAAAACTGAACGGTCATTTGATGGCAAGTTGTGTCAGGAATATTTGTGCCAAAAATTATTAAAATTTGGTAATTAGTTTTTCAAGATACTCAATTAGTTTTCAAGATCAGTTGAAAATGTTGGGGATGTTTTTTTGGGACAGTGTAAAACACTTTGAAAGGTGTTCTGTTGAACCAGCATTTGACAGTATTGCATCTAATCCAGCATTTTTCTTTGTCGTGGATTTTGTCGCTAAGTCAGCCTAATGGAATTTTTGGCTTTAGTCAACTGACATTGCTGCTGAGTCTTTGCAGGCTATTTGCTGCATTTCATGTTTGTGCTCGTGCAGCTTTATTTCTGAGAAAGAATGTTTGCCCGTGTTAGAAAACTTTTTTCTTATTGGCTCAGGTCTAAACCGTCTGAAATTGGTGTGAAAGTGTACTCTTGTGCTTGTGTTGTCAATACTTCAAGTGCTGCTATTAGTTACTCACACAGTTGGCAGTTCTTACAATTTTAGGTTTAGGTTGTTTTTAGGTTTTATGTTTCACAAAGGTTAAACTTTCTGTAAAGGTTAAACTTTGTTCTGCTACTGTGTGTATGTGCATTTGTCTGCAAAGGCCATCCCTGAAATGACCTATACTGTGTTGGTTGGGACATTAAACCCTACTCACTCACTCACTTACTCACACAAGATCACACAGATGTTGATGATTCTGATGTGAAATTGTTAATCTGTGTTTGTACAGGGTGGTCCAGGAAAAATGGCACAAGTTTTCGGGACTAATTTTGTAACCTTACATCACACAGTGATGCAGTTTTCAGCAATCAGTATCGGAAAGCGAAACGACAGATGGCAGATCTAATTGAAAACCTGCCTTGAGTTTCACAATTGCCTTTTGGACCTCGTCAGTGGAATGGTTGCATCAATGCTAGGTGATGCTGTGCTGGTACTGGCGCCATCGAGTGTGTGATCGTAACCCAGCGAGTTGTAGAGATCGTTAAAGTACTCCCTCCAACGAGCAAACTTTCCGGATTTCGTACTGATCAGCACTCCATTTGCATCATTAATCGCAATAATCGAATCGCTTACACCAGCTCGTTCGCCCAACAACTTATTGATTGTGCCGAACACAGTTGCGTAGTCACCATTTGCTGCAGCATCATCGATGATGTCCATCTGCTGATCCCACCATGCCTTCTGATCAGCACGGCAATCACAGTCTACGAGCCGGTTCAACAAGTTATAATGCTTGCGGTTCCTTCGGCCTTTCTTGCCCTCTGCCTTACGGCGTTGTTCTACAAGATCAGCGTTTTATTGGTTATTCACCGCTGTTTTGGCCGTGTGACACGAGGTGCAGACTGTATGCAACATTCGGCAAGCTGCGTCGCAAACATATTGCCTCCCTCATTGACTGTATCTAAGCCAGCAAAAGCTTCAAAGCGGTTTTGCAGATCTAACTGAAACGCTTTCTTGTTAGCTGCTGACTTGATATCCGATACATCGATGCGAGGCTCGACCTTCTTCTTAGCTTTAGCACTCAGCTTCAGGTGCATTTTGCCGACCACCAGGCCGAGGAAATATCAGCATTATGGCACACCTGGACATCCCTAAGCGACGACCCAAAATCGAACCGATGGGAGATCGGAATATAGTCGATCATCTTCTCTGTACGGCCATCGTTCAAGAACCGAGTCGCACGCCGTGATGGTGTATGCTGGAACCAGTTGTTGCCGATGCCAAAGCGGTAGGCCTACATTGATGCAAGCGTCACTAATCGGGTGCCATTGTCGTTTCGCTTTCCGATACTGAAATTGCCAAGTTATTTCTCAAAGCCTGTGCTGCATGTGTCCACCTCTGTGTTGAAGTCACCCATCAGCAACGTTAGGTGGTTGGCTGGGATTGACTTGAACAGCTGTCCGATAGATTCAAAGAAGGCATCTTTAGTGGCATCTTTGTCACAGTTCGTTGGGGTGTACGCCACTATGATGGACGCAGGAATGGTGCCGTTAAGCTCTAATACAGCAAGACGTTCAGAGTTCATGAGATGGCTTGAAAGGGCTCAACGTAAGTGTGTGAATGTGTGATGGCTTGATGGCAAATCCAACTCCATGCGAAGATGAGTTCAGCAATCCAGAATAGCACTGATTTGCCTATTTTGTGCTGCACAAAATCAGATCTGTACGGCTGTGTGTGCAGTTGCTGTGTATTTATAGTTTAGATGTGTGATAGCTGAAGACTACAAGTTCTCAGTGGCGTCGTGGCAATGCGGGAGGCAAAGGGGCAATTAACTACCATATATTTTGGGCTGTCAGAAAATTGTCATAAAATCTTCTTGTTGTCGGAACATTTTCATACGAAAGTGCAGAAAACCTGCACATTGGGGAAATTTAAGGGCAACATTGTAATTTTGAACAACAATAATCTTTTCTGTCGGAAATTTGCAACCGTCTTTCAGAATTCTGTTGGCCTGAGTGTCTGTCAGAAAATTGCAATTCGTACCCGCTTAGTTTTTAACCCACGACGCCGCTGCAAGTTATTGCTTGTTCCGCTGAAGCTTGTCTGTTTTGACCAGCAAACAGTTTAAAAAAAGTCTGAGTAAGAAGCTTGCTGTTAAACGTCACTCACAACAGTTTCATCATGACTGACCGGCCGTTTTATTGAAATGCAAGAAACGTGCATCAACACTGGACAGACTACAGCTAGAGCAGTTCAGAAATAACACATAAGAGAAATACACGACAATTCTGTTTATCTACAACTCTGTATGTTGTCTACAAAGTTGTCCGAGGGCTAAATGTTACCAGAGGTGCAGTCGCCGCAGTCACAGTGCAAGCACTGCTGCACATGCCTGTCTCGCGCTACAATTTTGTAATCAAAGTTGTTTCACACAAAATCGACATTACTTGTCATCACCAGAAGCTCCTTCTAGCCCGTAATGCACCGCAAACCGTTTGGCGGCTGGCACTGGAGGAGCTTATAACACTCCGCATCCAGACCCCTACTCTAGCTAGAGTGCTAGATGAAAATGATAGTAGCACTATCACGCTCTTAACAACGTGGGCTGAAATCGAATGGGTACAACTACAAACTCAAGTTAGACAGCACGTCTGGATTTATTTATATTCTATGATGTCGTGTTAGTAAACAAATGCTGTAATAAAAGTTCTCAACTTTTAATTCAGGAATGGGATTAGTAAATAAGTTATATACTTGTGGCATTGTTGTTGTAGTTTTGTTTAACGGTGTTATAGGCGTTAGTGCATCCAAGTCAAAGTCAAAAGACGTAAGTTGTGCATATGGTCCTGGTACTTTGGTTCGGGTAATTACCGGAAAATTCGACGTACCGGCGATCTGTACTTTTTGCATAATCTTAAACTGTTGCGTCATAATGGGTGTGTAGTTTTTATAATTTTTAATTGATAAGTTTAGAATCAGTGTCGGTGTCACGAAATACAATCGTCCCCCCCGAAATCGATCGCCCCCCGCCTGATTTCCACACCCAATATCATTGTGGAGCAGTATAGTGCTGAAACAGTTTTCGCGAATTTGAGTACCTGAGATCGTCAGTGCAATACACCTAAACACTGTAGTACAGAGAGTTGGAAAGTACTGTGTCACTGTTAATAGAAACGTTGTGATTGATATAGGTACTTTATTTGCATGCAAGTAATTTTGTTTCTCACAATTATTTTGTGTTGTAGGCTGGTGCATTGTTGTTGGAAAAGGTTCAGCAGTTGTCAGAACTTGCTAATAAACAAATAGTTATTCACATGGACAGCAAAAAATTCAATTCCTATGTTAAAAGTTCACCACGGAACTACTCAGTGATGCTAATGTTGACCACTCTTCATGACCATCGGCAGTGTCACTTTTGTCGGTCAGTTTATGCAACATATAGCTGTAATAATATTTGTCATAAGTCAGGACGGATTTAAGTAACAAAACTTCTGATTAATATGCTTGTGACTAATATATTACTGTTTTATCGTCATCGTTAGCACGTCTTTTGATGTGACTGCTTTGTGATATCGCCAGTTACATAACAGTAATTAGCACATGCTGGTGTTGTCACTTTTTTACTGTATTTTTTGCATGTTCATGTAAAGACTGAAGAGTGAACAATATGCCATGACTGTTATGATCTTATTGTGTTGTTGTTCAGTAGTAACAGAATATTTATTTTTATGGAGCCTGTTTAATAATGGCTGCTAAAGTGATAAGGAAGCAGTGGAAAAATATATGTAATGAAGTAATGAAACTATTGTTGCCTTTTAATGTGGCATAATATATAAGGTCGTTAAATACTGATGTTGGAAAGCAGATATGTGTGTGTTTTTATTTTGTTTTTGTTGAAGGCAAGCTAAAGATGAGTTTGAAATTGTGGCAAGCTCATGGCTGTATGGAAAAACATTTGTCTATTTTCACCTGTACTTTGTGTTGGTCGATTTTGATGAAGCATCCGACGTCTTTCATTACGTATGTTTTTTCAATTGTTAGCTGGGTGATTTGAACAAGAAGGTCGGCTGCTTTATAGATACTGCATTGCTTTATACTGTATAATGCTACAAATGTTAATATCTGTGATTTCTCTATAGATTGGCCAGTGTCAGAATTATCTCATCACAAATTTTTTCATGGGCTCTTTATGAACTGGCTTTGAGTTAAGTATGGATTATTTTTAAAAAGAGTTATAATTAACAGCTAATGTGTAATTTTTTTATTGTTGCTTTATATTTACCACCATTCAACTTAGCATTGATGTGAAGATGGAAATATTTTGTTTAACAGTCAACATAAAACCAAGTCTGTTTGCTGGTATTGGTTCTGTGTGTGAAAAAGATTTGTCTGCAGGTAGTTCTGTTGTGTGCTTAGCTGAACATCAACACCGTGCCTCAAATAATTCACGTTCCTGTGAAAGGCAAACCCAAACGAACTGACAGTTTGGACATTTACCGGTTTGTCATTTATGCTTTGATTGTCTGAGATGCGAACAGTCTTGTGAACAGTCTGTCATATAAATACGGCAAGAAATTCAACTTGATATTTCTAGTAAAATTATGCATATAAAATAAATTAACAATTCAACACTGTGTACCTCTCAATGCCCATCACTGCCTTACTGCCTTTTCTTCTTATGTCTGCTGCAGTAAGAAGGACTTGTTAAACTGATTACATATTTTAATGTTAGTTAAGACTACACTTTTTTATTTGGTTCAAAAATAGTATTAAAAATACTTTAGAGCAATAGTTAAGATTAGTTAGAAATCTTCAGTGGGTAGTTGGTGATACCTGTCACTGGTGACTGACTGTGTGTGTTTAGGGTCGGGTTTTCTGCTGAAGCTATTGCAAGGTTTGTGTCTGAGAAAACGACTTTACAGGTATAAGGCCCACTTGATTTTACATTATAACTAGAGCTGTTGAAGCGTTAATTTTTTAGCGCATTAATTAACGCGTTATTAATGAACCCAGGCCCATCGAGAGGGAGAGTAGGAAGATACCCCAGCCCCACGACGTTTGGGGAGTTGCCTGTAAAATATAGAAAGTTAGAAAGCAAATAAAAACACATTTTCCAACAATAACTGATGTTAGCCTGTCATCTAAATAATATTTATTTACAGTAGTGATGGAACAGTTTGGTTACTTGAATTCATTCGCTTGTCAAATAACTGCAGCTTGACGGAATATTGGAAATTTTGCTTCATAGAATTCCGTAAATTAAGTAAATTTACGCGTATGTGTTAATTTTTTAACACACGTTAATTTATTAACACGTTGACGCATTAATTTGACAGCTTTAATTATAACCTGTATACATGTATAGCTTAGTCAATTTCTTTGCTGAATCTAAAATTACTTTACCGTTGCACTTAGTGGCAAATTTCCCATAAAATGTTTGTTAATTATTCCATTCACAACTTAAGTATCTTGCTGTACTACTTGTTAGCAAAGTATTAGTGTCAGAAAACAAGCTTGCTCTGCTATATGCTGGGATAGTCTTGCTGCATTATGAATTTGCTCGATACTTGACATAAGGCAGGCAGCAACTGTTATGACAGAATCTCTTCATAGTTTGGGATGTACTAGACTTTCATGTTTTAATTAATTTTATTTTGACTTGCAGTGTGGACTGATTTTCTTTTAGTTCTGGCTTTATGTAATAGCTTAAGTTTAATTTTTATAATTTTGTGAAGTTCAATTATTTGGCTGAAATAATTGTAGCAATATGATAAAGTAATTACGCATTGACAATAAACTGTTTTATTTTTCAAAGTATTGTAAATATTTTTGTGTAATGTTTTTGAAATAGTTTTCACTTTAAAACATGAGCCAGAGTGATATCATACAATGTAATGTCAAAATTGACATTGGCTCAAAAACCAGTGGCTGTTTAGTCCAGCATATGAATGTAGGTAATTTGATATTTTACTATCAACCATCAGTATAAGTGTCTTCCAGAAATCTGTCAAGTTAACTTTCTTTCAGATTTATTGTTGAGATTACTGCCATATCTTTCCTGTACATTTTTGCATTCGATACAAGTCTGCAGCTAATATATAGGTCTGAACTCAGTCATCTCTTATTAATTTGTCATAATTTCATCACTGTAATGTGTTGCAGATTTTAATACATCGGCCACCAGATTACTCAAACTATCTGATTCTTGGCGGACTGTTTGTAACCATTTCATCTCTAGTCTATCTCAAACGCCGCAATCTGGAGTTCTTTTACAACAAGTCGGCATGGGCAACGTTCACTCTGGTCTGTTGTTTGTTACTGTCTGTTACTGGCTTATCTGCTTGACGAAATAGCACTTGGTATAGCTTCTACCTCCACTGTCATTTTTTTATTATTGGTTGTTTATACGAATCACCGTTGACAATGAGTTATTCTTTACAAAATCCCTGGATCTGGATGGTTTATGTATTACTTTGAGGGTTATATATACATTGTACATAGGTGGTTTTAATGTTGATGATTTTTTTGTATTTTTTTCTGTTGTTATGATACACATTGCACGTGTTATTCTAAATTTTTCTGTGGACATTTCAGTAGGCAAACCGTTCGTCCATTTTTCTGTTTTGTATGAGTTCCTAACTCCAAAGAAAAAGGCACGCAAAAGCCAAAATTGGCAGAAATAACTGGTGTGCCAGTTTGACCAAGGACAGATGCACAGCAACACCCAAGTTGTAGCCTCTTATGTCGGCTATACAATAACATGCTTTAAAGTTTGGGACTTTTTAGTGAATAACTGTACTTATTTTACATCTCCAATTTGTCCTTTCTGTGGAAGTGGAAAGAAGATGCTAAACATTCGCTTTTCTTCTGTCTAAAGTAGGCAGCAGAATGCCAACAGTTCTTTGGTGACTCCATCGACATATCAGATGTGTTCCAGAATAGCGACAACCTAGTGGAATTGCTCATCACTTCAGAGCGTTTGTCTCTCCGCCCCATACAGGCAGCGCCTAACTGTCTCGTCAGGACAACAACAACTTAATTTTGTGTGAATTATGAGAAAACATTGATATTAGAAAGTGCAGTCTGTGGTATAATTGGTTGAAGGCGGTGCTATTCATGATGACATCGGGTCAGATGTGGAATCATATTCGAGCTCCACCATTCATGGAAAGCGATCCTCGCAGTGGCAGCGTGGTGAGTGATGATAGTTTTCTATTGTCGTGAATATGACAACATTGCAGATGTCACACTGCAGCCATTTCTGAATTACGTTTTACCAGTTGATGAAAACATAGGCAGGTTTCAGGTTAGTGTAATATTGAGTATGAAAACTTTTTGAAGAATTAATCTTGTAGATTGCTGTAGCTGTATTAACATTTTAACTCGAAATTTTACCAATTCATGTTATGAAATGTTCTGCGGCTAACTGCCAAGTTAAATGTGATTCTATTGAAAAATGACGAAGTTATAGATTTTTTTAATATGACTGCCTACCGATTTTTCAGCATTAAAAAATTTTCAAGCTAAAACACCAATTCAGTAACATTGTTGAAACAACACAGTTAACTAATGATCAGATGCCAGAATTCCATTGTCACTGTGAATGTTCGAAGTGTCCACCACCAGCTCCAAGCTACAACACCAGCCTCCAGTCGCTTAATTTGATAATTTTTTTTACAGCCTTGTCGATCGATCTTTGTGATAGGTTGCCCCAGATAATTTGAAGCGATTCCTTGAGTTTAGCGATTGTTTTTGGCTTTGTTTTAAGCTTGCAGTAAGCCTCCAACATTGCACCCCATACGTGAGAGTTTACTGGGTTTATATTTGGCAAATTTGGAGGCCATTAGTTTTTTGTGATAAAATCTGGACTGTTAGCCCACAGCCAGTTCTGTGCACTGTGCACTGTGCATGCTGGTGCATCATACTGCTGGAAGATGAATTCGGTAGACAGCCAGCGATTGCTATAAAAGAGCACTAATTTAGTGATAATTTATAAACAAAATAAATATCAAAACGTCACTGTGACATTCTCAGTAATAATGTGGTAACTGGGTTTTGAAAAATAAATAGAATAGCATTTTTAATTTGAACATTTTTAATGCTGAAAAATTGGTAGGCAGTGATGTTAAAAAGTCTATACATAACTTCGTCCTTTTTCAACAGAGTCACATTTTACTTAAATGTAAAGTGCTTTAGTAAATAAAGCTGTGCAATTTTAAATTAAAATTTTGAACAGTTGCTGAGAAAATAGCAAACAAGAAATTTGAGCTAATGCTCACGAGATGCACAAAAGCCTATAGCAGTTTCTGTTTGCAAACTGTCAGTCTATCTCCAGCCATTTCATCGCAGTTTATTCTTGGAGTCTGCGCTGCAGCCGAAGATTGCAAAATCAATAAAAAACCTTTTTTTGGAAGTTCAGGGTCTTTCAAAGTCATCGATGTTGATACCACTGAAAAGCTTGTCACTAGTGCTTGTTGTATTAGGCAGCATGCCCATGCCTATCTGCGACCGTTTTCACGAAAGACTGGCCAACAATGCTAAAATAACAACTTTTACGAGGGTACCTCTCTTTTTGCTCTCTTGTGCAGGTTTCCTTAAACCTAGAAAATCCAGACTTGAACTGTTGAAATCTACGTTCAATGCTGAAAATTTTGTGTGCAGCTTGTCCATGTCTGTTTCAATTGGTTTCAGTGCAATTCGCTCTTGAAATGAGTCTCGCAGCCCGAAATCACCAAAAAATCCATTAAAAATCTATTTTAGCATTCCAGGTCATCTAATGTCATTTAATTCGGTTTCAATCGAGAGCCAGTGTACGACTTCCTATTAGTGATTAATAGTAACCTAGGTCCTATATCGGACCATTATTGAGATACAGCGTCTTATTGGCTAAAAATCGCAAATTTTTCCCATCGTTTTCTCATATAGCGCTCACGTTCAGGGTGACCCCTTTCGAATTTATGGAGAAGCTTTACGGTCTCTGAAAATAAAGTCTTCCAGGCAGCCGACCGTGAAGATTTGGTGATCCTAGCTTGTACCGTTTTTGAGTGATACACCCGTGTGACAGACAGATGGACAGACAGAATTGCGATGGCTAAGACACACTGAAAGCAGTAGCTGCTTTTGCACCTAAAAACTATAAGGGGCTACTATTTTGCCACACCCCATAGATGGCTAGTTACATTCTGAGATGATTTACTCATCTGCAAAGTACTAGCCATTCTTTTCATCTATTGACTTTGTTGTTCACAGCAAACACTGCCAAACAGGTTAACCACTGCACTAAGCCATGACTTGTTATTACATTGTTGCTGTTTATTTGTCTTTTGCAGATATATGTTCACCCATGGTCCGACTCACAGCTTATTGCTGAGACATATATTGTATTTGCACTCAGTATCCTTGTAGCCTGTCCTTCACAAGACAGATAGTGCAGCATTTTCCAATAATTGGGGTGCAGTAAATGTACATAGTTATACCATTTATAACTGTGTCATTTGGTAATTAGTCTGTGTTTTTTGATCTCATCAATACTTATAGGCATTACGTCTTATGGAAGATGTGTCCTTTAGTGCTTTGATACTGTTGGTTGGCTGGCAGAAGCCATCCAGCCTTTAAAAACTTTTCTTTGAAACACCAGTATGAGAATCAAGATAACCGGGCTTAGGTTGTATTCACATAGACACGAGTACAAGTACAAGTCCAGGCTTCGGCTTATAGCTTGTTGAAGCTTCACTCGTATGAGTGGAGTGTTTACGGTGACCTGTACGAGCACATAACCAAATGTATGTCAGCCATGTTGAATGAAATCGAATTGAGGAAATGCTTCGCGAATAAAACAACGATATTCCACTACAAAATTACTATTTTCACTAACTGCACACTTCTAACGATGAACAGTTTTACAAAGATGTTAGTTCTGATGTCAAATATGCGCCTTAGCTTTTATAAATTATACTAATGCTATTTACAAGTAGTTAACTTCGCACGGGTTGGATGAAAACACGACCTGCATGGAAACAGGTAACCCATACTCAAACATATGTGAACAGCTGCCATTGAAATACGCGCAAACTTATGTTTGCCAGAACTTGTATACAGGAACCCGGACAGTGTTGGTATTGTAATGATGTCTACTATCTGTGTGAATGCAGCCTAACCCAAGGTATTTTGGAAAGTGGTCATTGAACAGTAGGTGCATGTCATGTGTGTGTGCACTTGTGAATTTTGAATTTGCATTTTGGTTGATGTGGAAAGTTTTATTTAGAACAGTGGCATCACGGCATGGAAAGGTATAGGGGCAGTTTGCCCACCCTAAATATTTGGCTGTCAGAAAAATTGTTTTATTCTGAAAATTTTTGAGAAAAAAATGCAAAATTTGGGCTTGAAACTCCAATTTTGGGGAAAAGTAGGGGTAAAATTGGAATTTTAAGCATCCATAATACTTCTGTCGGAAATATGCAGCTGTCTGTTGAAACGGAATTTGTAGCATATGTCGGAAAATTGTAACTTTCTGCCAGACCTACTTTGATCACTGATTCAGAACATGAGTAAGTGCCTAAAAAAGGTAAAGGTAAAGGTGTTAATTTGTACAGCGCATCTCGCGTACAACACCTCTAATGCGCTTTTCGTCACTAACCCGAGCCGCCAGCCACACAGCCACCACGTGCAGCCTGCAGACACAGGCTAACGCAGCGGCCGGCTAGGCAGCCCCAGTCAGCTGTACTAAGGTCACCACCTTTCGTAACCCATATAAATGAGTTACTGCTCATTTTACCATCCCACGGAGGGTAGAAAGCTGAGTTGACCTAGCTGGCAGGCTTCGCACCGAGATGGTTTACCTGCCCGCAAGCAGTCACCCATCGCAGTACCAACCAGGCCCGGTGTAGAGTAACTTCATTTCATTGCAGTTTCATGTATAAAATTTTTGTATTTATTACTGATCACAGTGTACACTGTATGTGTGAATTTTCCATAACAGTAGCGCTGCAGATGCTGCTGTTGTCTCTGGGTTCATTTTGCTTGGTGAAGCTCGATCGATGAAGTCGCATGTCAGGAAGAAACGTGGTCTGTGTCTAAATATAGCTGTAATCATACAGTGCTGATATTAACAGGCAAAGATATCACCATGCTGCTAGCACAAGATAAGATCGATCCAGCTGTGCACGTACAGCACTTACTTGCCTTTATTTTGGTTGAGTGTTTGCTTTTATATTGGCTGGCATCGAGTACATTAAGGCCAAGCCATGTTAATGTGAGATATGCGTCATTTTCTTGAGTTTTTTTATCACGCCTGGTAAGCTTGGTCTTTGATCTTTGGAGCTGAAAATCAACACACTAGTTACTCTTGCTGACAGAACATTCACACCGATGCTGTTTTTTATATGCTTTTTTGCTTTCAACTTAAAAGCCTGTATGGACAGATGGACGGATTGCCTGTAATTGTATTGCAGCCTGTTATCCCAGTTGCTGTAAGAATGATGCAAGTAGGTTTAATGTTTGTAGTAACTGGGAAAATTTTGTTGCATGATGAAGTTGCTTGTTTTTTGTTGACAGTTGTTGCTATATGTGCTGTTGGCTCCGTTGTCTTTTTCTTCAGCGTTCTGTTGTCTGTCTTCCGATCAAAACATGAAGGATATCCTTACAGGTATACATTTTTGATGTTATTTTTGAAAACTGTTTTTCAATTTGATCACGGATGGATGTGTGTGGATTGACATTTGTTGTATTTTCAACTATGGGAATACAACTGATAGCAATGTTGTTAACAGCGGTTTTCATACAGTTGAATACCATACTTATCAAGGCCTAGCGAGTAGCGATTGGTCTCATCATCATCATCATTGTAGTGAACCTAAGTACAAAAAAGTTTAAAATTTTTTTGGCATAATCACTGGCTTGAGCATATATGAGCATGTTAAAACTTCGTAAAGTGATTTGCTGTTTTATATAGTAGAATTATGGATCACTGGCATAGCCAAGGGAGGTCCAGGGGGTCCATCAGCCCCTTCTGCAATCCCACCGATATTTATTGTATTTTCAACTTCGGGGAAGGCTTCTGTGCAACTTCTGAGCGTGTGCTGTTTTAGCATCATTAGGTAAATGCATTTTTGCAACTGTTACAACTTACATTATGTGCAGTTTCAGCAGGGGCGGCCTTAGCCAACCAGCATCCTGTTTCAGCAACACATCGGAGTCAACCTAACCTCCAATTCCCCTTCTTCCCTGTTTCTCCTCCTTTTCTTTTCCAATTTCTTCTCTTTCCCTTCCATCCCTTCCTCTGCCCTTCCTCTTCGTGATGCAGTTCCCGTAAATGCTTAAAACCAGTTAGGAGTTTGGAAGAGCGCTGTAAGCTTCTCCAGCAGGGTCTGGGGCAGAACTCTGGCTGCAGTTACATTCTGCTGCTTCACTGTATGCTGGTGGCAGACATCTGATTGCAGTATTTCTGGTTTGTTGGTCAGCAACTCAGTTAGTACTACAGTGAGGGCACAATGAAAGTTTTTCAAACCAGCAAGTTAATTTGTATTGAATTTTTAGGGTCCAAAATGTTGGCCCCCTATAATTGGCAGCCCTGTTTGGACAAACATTTCCAACATGTCTAACACTGGTCCTTGAGCTTCAGTAGTATTTGGAAGAGAGTTGAGAGGATTGATTGATGTACTGAGGAGCTGTGATGATTAAGGTGACATGTCATGATTTTGTGTCGTTGCAGTTTTTTACTGAAGTGAAAAGTTGCATCTGAACCTAGACAGTCGTATGCTTTATGATGTTATCACACAATGTACATCGTCAAGATTTTTAGCATAGCTCTTTTTACACTTGCAGCGTTATAGAATTTTTTGGTACAATATGCTTGACATTGCATCAGTATTACTATGCAGTGTTCTTTTAAAGACTTGTTTCAAACATGAACGTCGGGAAGTAATTGATATCGAAATTGCTGACTGTTTTTTTATTATGTCTGTCAAGCAGTTATGTGTTGGCTCATTTTGTGTTTCTGTGAACAGGTTTTTTTTAATTTGTTGCGCAGTTTTTATCGAATATTTTCTAGCGTGCACTTAAAGACGAAAGCAGCTGCAGAATATTAACTGATGACACTGTACATGATAAAGTTAGAATAGCATATAATTCTATACAAAATGGTATATTTAGCACAATTATGTGTTGATTTATTTCAATGAAAGATATTGATTTTTTTCAGCAGGATAGCTGAATAGTACAAGTAATTTGAGCAAAGCTCATGAGTTGCGCAAGAACGCACGAGAGCCTTTGCAGTTCCTGTTCGCAGGTTGCCCTTGTCTGTCTCCAGCCATTTCCATGCAATACTTTTTGTGTGTGCCTCGCAGTCGAAAATTGCAAAAAAAATGCAAAAAACACTAAAACCCCCTATTTTGGGGGTTCAAGGTCATTCAAGGTTATTGACGTTGACATTATTAAAAGGCGTCTCACTAGTGCTCGTTATGATAAGCAGCATGTATGCATCTATCTTCAAGCGTTTTCACGCTTCACAAGCCAATAACGGTAAAGTAACCACTTTAGGGGGTACCCTTCTTTGACGCCCGCCCTCCTTGAACTTAGGGGGTCGGAACGTGCAGCAATAAAATCTACGCTTAATGCTGAAAATTTCATACGCAGATTTTTCTTGGTCTATCTCCAGCCATTTTGGCGCTATTCACTTTTAAAATGTGTGTCACAGCTTGAAATCCCGAAAAAAATCACTAAAACTGCTTATTTTGGGGGTTCAAGGTCATTCAAGGTCATCGATGTTGACATTCTTATGAAGCTCGTCACCAGTGCTTGTTATGATAAGCAACATGTCTGTACCTATCTGTAACCGTTTACACACTATATCAGCTAATAGCAGTAAAATAAGCAAATTTTAGGGGATACCCCTCTTTCACGCCGCAGTTCGAAGGAAACCCGTTCACCCAGGCGCACAAAATTTTGTCACGATAAACTAGAGTCCTTCTGGCAACCCACAGTGAAGATTTTTCATGATCCTAGCTTGCGTCTGTTTTATGCAATACCACAGTGTGACGGACGCCCAGACGATGGCTAAGAAGTGCAAAGCATTACATGCTCTCGCACGTAAAAATGAACCCATGTGGTTTAATTGGATAACACTGTTTTTGATTTTGTCAGTAATAAAATTTTGATCAGTGTTGTTATTAAAATATGACATATTGTGGTTTTGCATTTTGAACGTGTTGTGATTGTGGACCTCAGCTTTTAGCTGCAAACAATGCTTGCAACTGAATACGGACCTCATCAAGGCCTACGGATTGGTCATCATCATCATTATCATTATCATCGTCATCATATCAAACATCATGGGTACAGCAAGAAAGCCTAGCTAACGCAAAGGGGAACGCGCGAGAGCGGTGCATGTTTGAAGGCCCACTGCAAACAAAATCTAAGCTCACCGATCCCAGCAACTGACATTGGGTATGATGAATTCACATACGCCAGATGGCGCTACCGTCTGGCGTGGCTGCTGCCGTTTGACTGGCCGAATGCGAGTATTTTGAAGGAGTACCCAAGTTTGATGCCCCTGTACGGAGAATTTCTTGAACGCAGGGGGCGAAATTTAAACTAGTGAAAACTACGTTTAATGCTAAAAGTTTCATACGCAGGCTGTCCCGGTCTATCTCTAGTGATTTTGGCACAGTTCGCTCTTGAAGTGTGTGTCGCAGCCCAAAATCGCCAAAAAATCCTTTAAAACCCCATATTTTGATGTTCAAGGTCACCCAGGGTCATTGCTTTCTATCAAAAGCCAGTGTAGGACTTCCTATTAGTGATTAGTAGTAACCTAGGCCCTATCTCGCACCTTTTCTGAGATACAACGACTTACTGGCTAAAAATCACAAATTTTTCCCACCGTCTTCTCATTTAGCGGAATTTGGTGATCCTAGCTTGCACTGTTTTTGACTGATCCACCCGTATGACAGACAGAAGGACGGACGGACAGAATTCCGATGGTCAAGACGCACTACTACACCAGCAGCTGCTGTCGCGCGTAAAAATGTTGGCGTAATCACTGGTTTGGGCATGTTAAACACTGTAAAGTGATTAGCTGTTTTATGACTTTTTATGTAGTAGAATTGCAGATTAGTGGCAGCCAAGGGGGGCCCAGAGGGCCCAGCCTCTCCTCAATTCCCCACGCAAGAGATAAACACACTTTTAAAACTGGCCTAAATGTGCCAATTTGGTCAGTTGATTTTCAGGAAAATAATTAAAATTGTCGCAACCAGATCTCATATTTTAAAGCTATCAAAATCTATTTCCGCGTTGAGGCTCTGCTCCAGACCCATCTGGAGGAGCTCACAGCACTTCCCAGATGCCTAGCTGTATTTTAAGGGGTCGTACGGTACTTCTAGGAGAAGAAGAGGCCTCTACCAGTTCTGTGAAAAAAGTCGGTACCATAATATACAGAGCATTGTGTTGTTACATTTATTAGTGAGGCTCAGGAGATCTCCATGTCCAAACTGCTGCGCGCTGCTGCTAAACTGCGTAATAGTACACGAGACGGATTGTACGAATAGGTTATGGTGCGGAAAGTTCATGAATCGTTCAGTCGACGTGTGTGGGCGCTGATAATGCGGGTGGTCCTGCGCCGACGTCGTTGAACGGCGTGATGCGGAACGTATATCTGCCAGGTTCTAGTTCGTCGAGTTCGTAGTGACAGACGCGCTGGGACGTCGGTCTGACGGTGTCAACATACTGCCAGTGCTGGCTGCCGTCCATCTGCATCTCCACCGAGTAGGTGCTCACAGGCACGTGCATGCTCCAGATGGGACCGTCCCATTCCACGCGCACTGCATGCTGGGACGACTGAGGACACAGCCGGACGTTGGACGGTCGAGCCGGAGGCCCTGCGATATGACATCGTCAAGCATCACTAATCAATAAACGCTTATTAGAACTCGTCTAGTCAACGACTTCAGGGAATAAGAACAAGAAGCCCAGCTGTCGCTAGGATAGCCGACCTCACTGGTTGTCTGTGACCTTCAAGGTCATCCAAGGTCAATAATTTTCATGTAATCTGAAAGGGCGTACAGTGCATGCCACTTCTTATTAGTGGTTAACAGTAACCTTGGCTCTATCTCACCGTTTCCGATATACGGCCACTTATAGCTTGAAACTTTCCATTGAAAATTGCGGCCAAACCGCTGCATATGGAGACATGGTTACTATTGACAACCTATAGGAAGTTGCCAGTGCCCTATCTGATGGTACCAACGCCGACCCCCTGTGACTTATCGTTTAGCCACAATACCGCACAATCGGATTGCCATAGTGCGTTACGACTTTTCAAGGTCATCCAGGGTCATCGATTTCATGTCATTTGAAAGCCAATATGCGACTTTCTATTAGTGATGAATAGCAACTTAGGCCCTATCTTGCACCGTTTAGCCACCAGACATCCGTGACAGACGGACAGACGACGACAACCATTCCAATAGTTCGGCCGTTACTTAGCCTAAGTACGGTCGGCTAAGAAAACTGCTGTCGATAGGCCTACATGTATAGGCCTACTGGTACAAAGTCGCCTACAAGTCAATTCCATATTGCGCTTGGCGGTAAAAAAAAGTTCCAGCTCGGCTTGAGAAAGTTCGGACAACTGTTTCATCAGACAGTAGGGAGTGACTGTTTCTACAAGGTGCGGCAAAAAGCCCCTAAAGTTTTCGCTGATTTCTCAGCAACCGTTCGGCATTTTATTCTGAAATTTTACACAGTTATTTCCTGAAATGTTTTATGGCTAACTGCCAAGTAAAATGTAATTCGCTTGGCAGTTACATGTAGAACGTTTCAGTAAATATATTTCCAATATTTCAAATTAGAATTCTAAACGGACGGCTGCTGAAAAAACAGCGAAAAAACTTTAGGGGGCTACTTTTTTGCCGCACCATGTAGTTTGGCCAACCGTCGGATCGAGGCATTTGGAAAGAAAGAAAGAAAAAAAAGTAAGAAAGAAAGAAAGGAAGATGTGTTAGTGTGTTTAGTTCGACTGTGGTCATACAACTCTTCTTACCGTTCTTTATTTCATTCACTACTCGTTCGACGACCACTTTCTCTTTTTTCAACTCCTTCAACAGCGATTTTCTACAACAGACGCGACGAAGATGTCTGCTCACTGCCGTCATGATATGCCCATGCGGCCATCCGTTCGCTTAGCAATGCACTGCACTGCGCAATTCTAGCCCTAACCTTTGACCTTTTGAATCGAAAACTGGCCCACCGCTTATTATTCCTGCCCTGTTAAACATTTACACCAATTTTAGTTTTTCTTGCTCTATGTTTTCGAATTTGGTCGACGGACGGAGAACGTAATGCGGCTTTATAGAAGGCTTCACAATAATGTAAAATATCGTTACATAGAAATACTAGCACAAGAAATATTATTAGATTGTGACCAATTTA